>Ga0007882_10002092_pt1 | contig 11363 bp, 8 predicted proteins | sample CryBogCBH12Aug01_FD_71195 | JGI IMG/M metagenome (GOLD analysis project Ga0007882, IMG submission 71195) | Freshwater microbial communities from Crystal Bog, Wisconsin, USA - CBH12Aug09.1 | ecosystem: Environmental > Aquatic > Freshwater > Lake | place: Crystal Bog, Wisconsin, USA | collected... | reverse complement strand
ACGCCGCCAGCGGACCGTAATCGACGCAAGGCTTGAGCCAGGCGGGCGCCTTGCGGGTCATTCGACGGTGACGCTTTTGGCCAGATTGCGCGGCTGGTCGACGTCGGTGCCTTTGGCGACGGCGACGTGATAGGCCAGCAGCTGCACCGGAACGGCATAGAGGATCGGCGCCACGAAGGGATCAACATCGGGCAGAGCGAGCACCGAGGCCGCCACCCCCAGCCGTCCGACGCCGTGCCTGTCGGAAAAGAAGATCACCTTGGCGCCGCGCGCCACCACCTCCTGGACATTGGAAATGGTCTTGTCCAGAAGGGCGTCGGGCGGGGCGATGACGATCACCGGCACCGAATCATCGATCAGCGCGATCGGCCCGTGCTTCAACTCCCCGGCGGCATAACCTTCGGCATGGATATAGCTGATTTCCTTCAGCTTCAGCGCCCCTTCCAGGGCGATCGGGTAGCTGCTGCCGCGGCCGAGATAAAGCACATCGCGGGCCCCGGCCAGATCCTCGGCGATCTGTTTCAGGCGGTCTTCGAAGGTCAGCACCTCGGCGACCTTGGTCGGCAGCTCCACCAGCGCCGAGGACAGCCTTGCCTCCTCGGCATGGTCGATGCTGTCGCGGCAACGGCCCAGGACCAGGGCCAGACAGGCCAGCACCACCAGCTGGGTGGTGAAGGCCTTGGTCGAGGCGACGCCGATCTCCGGCCCGGCGGCGGTGAACAGGACGGCGTCGGATTCGCGGGCGATGGTGGACTCCGGGGCATTGACCAGCGACAGGATATGCTGGCCCTGGGCCCGGCAATAGCGCAGCGCCGCCAGGGTATCGGCGGTTTCACCGGATTGCGAGATGAACAGCGCCAGGCCGTTCTTCCCCATGGCCGGCGTGCGGTAGCGGAACTCCGAGGCGATGTCCACCTCCACCGGGATGCGGGCCAGCTGCTCGATCCAGTATTTCGCCACCATGCCGGCATAGAACGAGGTACCGCAGGCAACGATGGTCACCCGCTCGACGGCGTTCAAAGGAAAGGGAATGGCCGACAGGGTGATGGTGCGGTTGAGGGGATTGAGCATGGTGTTCAGCGTGTCGCCGATCACCTGCGGCTGCTCCCAGATTTCCTTATGCATGAAATGGCGGTGGCCGTCCTTGCCCATCATGGCGCCGGACAGCATGGTCTGCTTGATCTCGCGTTCGACCCGGCCGCCGTCACGGTCGTAGATGGTGGCGCCCTCGGCGGTCAGCACCGCCCAGTCGCCCTCCTCCAGATAGGTCAGCCGGCGGGTCAGCGGCGCCAGGGCCATGGCGTCGGAACCGAGATACATCTCGCCGTCGCCATAGCCGATGGCCAGCGGGCTGCCCTGGCGGGCGGCGATCATCAGGTCCGGATAGCCGGCGAACAGGATCCCCAGAGCAAAGGCGCCTTCGATGCGTTTCAGCATCTTGGCGGTGGCCGTTTGAGGGTCGTCGCCGGCCGCCAGATAGTGGCTGATCAGCTGCACCACCACCTCGGTGTCGGTGTCGCTTTCGAATTTGTGCCCGGCCGCCGACAGCTCGGCCCGCAAGGCGAGGAAATTCTCGATGATGCCGTTATGCACCACCGCCGCATAGCGGGTGGCATGGGGATGGGCGTTGGCCTCGTTGGGGACGCCATGGGTGGCCCAGCGGGTATGGCCGATGCCGATGACGCCGGCCACCGGCTTTTCCCTCAGCAGGGCCTCAAGATTGGCCAGCTTGCCCTGGGCCCGGCGGCGTTCGATGCGCCCTTCGGCCAGGGTGGCGATGCCGGCGGAGTCATAGCCGCGGTATTCCAGCCGCTTCAGGCCGTCCACCAGCAATGGAGCAACCGGCGCCTTGCCGATGATGCCGACGATGCCGCACATGCCTCAGTCCTTCTTCCCGCCGTTCTTTTCCGCCAGCTTGCGGGCCCGAAAGCGGTCCGCCCAGCCGGGCAGCTCCATCTGCGTGCCGCGCGCCACCGCCAGCGCCCCCGGCGCCACATCCTTGGTGATCACCGAGCCGGCGCCGATCACCGCGCCGTCGCCCACCTTCACCGGCGCCACCAGCGAGGTGTTGGAACCGATGAAGGCGCCGGCGCCGATCTCGGTGGCGGATTTGACGAAGCCGTCGTAATTGCAGGTGATGGTTCCGGCCCCGATATTGGCACCGGCGCCGATGGACGCATCTCCGACATAGGTCAGGTGGTTGACCTTGGCGCCGGCCCCGAGCTGGGATTTCTTGATCTCGACGAAATTGCCGACATGCGCGCCGTCGCCGATCACCGCCCCCGGCCGCAGCCGGGCGAAGGGACCGATCTGGGCCCCGGCGGCGACACTGGCCCCGGCCAGATGGCTGAAGGCGCGGATCTCGACGCCGTCGCCCACCGTCACCCCCGGCTCGAACACCACATGCGGCGCCACCGTGACATCCCGTCCAAGCCTGGTATCCCAGGAAAAATACACCGTCGACGGATCCAGCAGAGTGGCCCCCTCGGCCATCGCCCGGGCCCGCAGGCGGTCCTGGGCGACGGCCTCTGCCACCGCCAGCTCGGCCCGCGAATTGATCCCCAGCAACTCGTCCGCCGCCCCTTCGACAAAGCCGCAGGCGGCGCCGTCGGCACAGGCCAGGCCGACGATGTCGGTCAGGTAGTACTCGCCTTTGGCATTGGCATTGGTCACACGGCCGAGCAGATCGGCCAGACGGGTGCCGTCCACCGCCATGACACCGGAATTGCACAGGCCGATAGCCCGCTGATCCGCCGACGCCTCCTTGAATTCGACGATGGCGCGAAGGCCCTCCGGCCCGGTCACCAGGCGGCCGTATTCCCCCGGATCGTCGGGACGGAAGCCCAGCACCACCACCGCCGGCCGCGGCGCCTGCCGCATGGCGGCGAGAATGCGCCCGAGCGTGTCGCCGGTGATCAGCGGGGTGTCGCCATAGAGCACCAGCACCGTGCCCTCGAAGCCGGCCAGCAGGCCGGCGGCCTGACGCACCGCATGACCGGTGCCCAGTCGATCGGCCTGGACCACCGTCGGAATTGGCGCCACCGCCTGTTCCACCGCCGCCATGCCGGGCCCCACCACCACCGCCACGCGCTCCGGCGCCAGCGCCGACACGGTGTCCAGCAGATGCAGGATCATCGGCCGCCCGGCCAGCGGGTGCATCACCTTGGGATGCGAGGATTTCATGCGTGTGCCCAGGCCGGCGGCGAGCACGATGACGGCGATCTGATTGTTTACCATGAGACGCCGAACCCAACGGCTGTTAACGGGTCAACCGGAAGGTGCCATAAACCGGCGGCGCGCACCAATCAATCTTTGCGACATTCCGCTACCGGCTCGTCTGCAGCCGCTTGACAGGCCAACAGGCCCAACGCTAAATACACGCCCTTCCCAAGGGAATGGGCGCTTAGCTCAGGGGTAGAGCATCGTCTTCACACGGCGAGGGTCAGTGGTTCGATCCCACTAGCGCCCACCATTCCCCTCAAAGAAAAAAATCGACCGCCGTCCGTGGCGGTTTTTTTGTGTCCGCAGATGTCTGGAAAAACGTCAGGAATATTGGACACTCAAGGCCATATCACATGCTGCGGGAGGGGCAATCCGTCCGCGAATGTCCGTGGATGACCATTGCAAGCCAGACAAAGGTGGGGGTATATTTAGGGGGTATGTTAGCCAGATTAAGGGGAGATACCCCCAAGAATGGCGCTGCTCTAACGGAGGTACCCCCATCATGCCTCTGACCGAAGTCTTCATTAAGGCCCAAAAGCCAGCGGAAAAGACCAGAAAACACTTTGATGGCGGGGGCTTGTTCCTCGACGTAACCCCTAAGGGTGGCCGCTACTGGCGGCTCAAATACCGCTTCGGCGGCAAGGAGAAGCTCTTGGCGCTGGGGGTATATCCCGAGGTTTCGCTGAAGGATGCCCGAGCCAAACGCGACGATGCCAAGAAGCTGATTGCCAATGGCGTGGACCCCGGCGATGTCAAGAAGGCCCAAAAGGCATCTCGCCTTGAGGGAGGTGACAACAGTTTTGAGGCTATTGCTCGTGAGTGGTTTGCGCGGAACGAGGATGGATGGGCCACCACACACTCCTCCAAGGTTCTTCAGCGTCTGGAAAAGGACGTATTCCCCTATATTGGAGCCAAGCCTATAGAGTCACTGATTGCGCCAACACTTCTGACTGTGGCCCGGAAAATTGAAGCGCGTGGTGCCAGGGACACTGCTCACCGAGCAATCCAGAACATTGGGCAAGTGATGCGTTATGCTGTTGCCACTGGCCGCGCCGAACGCGACCCCACCGGCGACTTGCGCGGTGCCTTATCTCCTATCCGTCACAAGCACTTTGCCGCCTTGACCGACCCAAAGCTGGTTGGAGAGTTACTCCGCGCGTTCGACGCCTTCGAGGGTACAGTCGTCGTCAAGGCCGCGTTGCAACTCGCACCTCTGGTTTTCGTCCGCCCCGGTGAACTTAGAAAAGCCAGATGGGCAGACATAGACCTTGACGCTAGGACTTGGTCCTTCAACGCCTCCAAAGCCCGAAAGGGTGAGTCGATTGAGCATCTGGTGCCACTGTCAACTCAGGCGGTGGAAATCCTCAGCGAACTGCGCCAGCACACTGGCAACCGTGAGTGTGTGTTTCCCGGACGCGATCCGCATAGGCCAATGAGCGAGGCCGCTGTGAACGCCGCATTGCGGCGTCTTGGCTATGACACCAAAACCGAAATTACCGGCCATGGCTTCCGTGCGATGGCTCGCACGATCCTGGCCGAGCAACTTGGGGAAGACCCACATGTCATCGAGCAGCAACTCGCCCATCGCGTCCCAGATGTTCTCGGTCGAGCCTACAACCGCACGAAGTATGTTGAACAGCGCCGGTCGATGATGCAGCGTTGGGCGGATTACCTGGACACGCTGAAGGCCGGGGCCGAGGTAATTCATCTCCCACCGACGAGGGTGTGCCATGCCAAATGACCCACCGACGAAGCAAATCTCATCCCGCCTTGTCTGGGTTTGCTGGAAGACTTTGGCCTCCATCCTGTGCGGGAACCTTACATCAATCCCTAGCGGTCGCCGCTAGCAAGAAATCCAGCCGGATTAAGAAAGGAACGGGACTCCCATTCAAAAATGAAGTCGGCGGGTTATGGGAATCTCCACCCTCCTTTCCATGCAGAATAAGGCTTGGGATGGGACCCATTGAATTTCAGTTTTACAGGGTGGCACCCCCCGTCTTTCCAGTCACTGCGTCTTTTTGAGATCGTCCGATAGAACTTCGGCCAGCGTCTGCAACCCAGCCAGTCCACAGACAGAGAAAAGGCCCCCGCCAACCGACAGGGGCCTTAGCAGCAGGGGGAAGGATGCTGCGGTTAGGCGGCTTTCTTGGCTCGGCGACGCGCCAACCCACCAAGCCCAACCAGGGCAGCGCCGAACATCGGCAGCGCGGCAGGAAGGGGCACGGCGGAAACACTGCCAATCGTCGGAGCGGCCACATGAACTTGCATTCCCGGCACTTGGGAAACCATCCCCATTTGTTCGGACACCCAACCGTCAAGGCTATAGGTTCCGTTTTTCAGACCGGCAAAAGAAACATTGAAACTGTTTGGCCCATAATCAGAAACATTGTTATCCACAAGCGTTCCCAATGGAGTGTTGCTTGAAGAATAAAGCGTCACATTAATAGGCCCATTCAATGCGTTGGTACGCGACACGTAATTATCAGTCACCAAAGCATTAATTGTAGCTGTTGAGTTGCCCACAAGCCCACTGATCGTAAAATCAACTATATCATGCAGAGCCAACCCAAGTGCCTCACCTCCCCAATTATACAAATTGATGGAGCCGTTGCTACCTGTCACGGTCACGTCGGCAGCAGACGCATTGGCAGAGATAAACCCGAAAGCAACCCCCGCCAAAACGGCAGATTTCAGAACTCTGGACAGTTTAGCCATAACGACATCCCCCGAGCAAACAGCACAACTGCCATTCATGGCGCTGCGCTGAAATTCGCTATCGTTCATGCTCGTCTTCTAATTTGACCTTGGCATCCCCCGTAAGCGGTATGCTCAGAAAGAAATTTTGAAAACTAGGTTTGGGTTGATGTCTCGTCATGAAGATTCTTGAAATGCTCAAAAGCTGTTTCTGACATGTCACAAGAGTTGCGACACACAGGAAAGAACGCCGTCCTCCCTGGTCTGCCATCCTGACCGTCGATCCTGAAAACATGTATATTCAGAGCGAGAATAGGTCGGAGGGGTCCAGCCTTTTTATCCTCCCCCTAATGGGCTTACACTCCGAACAGCCAGCCAGTCGCATGGCTAGACGAGAAGGTCGTGCCTGAGATGTTCTCGCCACTCTCAGCGATCCCTACAAGGACCATTCCTTGGGTGTAGGAACCGTTGTCCATGACTGCCGTCCATGCTGCTGCCCCACCAGGGTCCGGCGCTCTATGAAGGACGTTCTGATACACTTGATTGACGAAGGCGCTGTGGCTCAGGTTGGTTCCGTAAAGATTCTGAAACTCCTGGGAGGCGACGAACAGATCCGCAATACTTGAACTCCCAGAAACTGGGGTTCCTGCAAGCGCCGCCACCGTACTTGCTGCTTTCGTTGTTGAGGAGATCTGGCTGTAGACATTTTCCCACGCCGCTAACCCACCAGCGTCTGGAGAACGACCGAACGCCGCCTGATAAAGCCGAGCCACGTTGGCATTGTCGCTGTTGGCGATGGTGATGGTCTTGTCAGCTAACGTGATCTGCATGACGCCGCTGACATGATCAGAAACTCCCGCAGCCCCTACAGTGAGAGAGCCATCTCCGTTGGCGGTCAGCGTGACAACCGAGGAGGCTTTGCTTGAAAAGTTGAGGACATCATACCCGCCTCCCGTGACTGTGGTGCTGGAGGTAGGGGCGACAAGCGTTGTTTGCTGGCCGGTTGGGTTTGTCACCGAAGTTCCACCAGCAACAAGTGAGACTGTTGCATCTGAAAACTGCAAGTATGTAATTCCCGTGAGAGTATCCGGCCCTTCTCCAGTCACGGTGGACGATACTGAATATGTTCCATTCAACAACGGTGTGATAGTGTATTTATTTAATGCGGATTTGAACGTCACCGTATCAACGCCGCCTCCACCATTTATTGTGGTCTGACCGTTTCCGGCGGCAATAGTGTCGTTTCCGGTGCCACCATTAACGGTCGATATGCCGGAATATGTTCCGGTTAACACGTTGCCGCCATTGGGGAGGGCGCTTAGTGAAAAACTTCCGTTCGCCGGAACATTTAAGTTTGTGACATTAATATAATCACCATTTGCAAAATTTTGTGATGTGCTTGAAACCGTCCCCCCAAGTGAAAGAATGCCATTATTTTTTATTATTGTTATATTCCCACCCACAACCTGACTGCTGACATAGCCATTTGTCGTCAATGTATCAGATGTAACCGTTGCGGCAGTAGCCAGACCATTAACATATGTAATATTTCCCGTTAAGGCAGCGGTTTGGCTGTTTCCTGCGAGCACGCTATAGGTTGAAGGCGTAGTTAAAGTTTCACTGCTCAAGTTTCCTGATATATACCATGACGTTGTGGTTCCAGTTAGAACCACATTTCCCGACTCAGTTATTGTGTTTCCATTCAGCTTATTATAGAGCGTCGCACTGCTGATATTTGCGGAACCTGAATGGTTAGCAATTGCTGCGTTTACCTGGGCCTGTAGGTTGCCCCCGTTAAGCGTATAAGTAGAAGAATTTGTATTAATAACACCCTGCGTCGGGCTTGGAAAATAGTAACTTCCATAACCAGAAATAAAGAAGAAATTATTAAAATCCGTATTGAACGCCGTTTCTACGTTATTGATAATATTAATTTGATTTAAAACCGCATTGCCCAAATTGTTTGTTAATGCACTTATATTCTGGGCAGTTTGGCTGGAAATTTGCAATGATATATTTGCCACAGCATTAGCCCTAAAATGAATTAGATCAGATAAGCCTGACCGCTAACAACCGAAAGAGTAATCCAACCTATGATTTTTATTCAATCGATTATATTCCTCACTCCGTGATGATCCTTAATGAATGCCACCGTCGGAACTTCTCACCGAACTGTCATCCCCGGATATCCCCATGAAAGACCTCGCGATATGTAAGGGAATCCTTACAAATTCTGTCCTCTATTTGGAATCAAGGACCGGGACTCCCGCCCAGAAAACAAGCGGCCCCCTTTCCCCGCAGACGAAGACCCCAGATGGGACTCAAACAATTTCCAAAATACATGGGTGCCGGGGGTGCGTTTCCCATCGATGTGGCAAAACTACTGATGGGATCCGGCTCTTTTAATCTGGCTCAGCCCCAGATATGTCAGTTATCTCGTTCTGCTTTGCATTAAGTCTGTCCACCCAGCGCTGTAGAATATCCAATTCTTCTTTAGTCGCTAGGCTGATCGCGGCACGGAGGTTTAATCTCTCATGATCATCATCCTGATCCGGCAGAGGTGAGTTTTTCGGCTTGCCTAGCCCCCGGTCCAAGATTGAGTTGGCCGCAATCAGCCGCACTCTCGGATCGCTATCGCCAAGCAATTCGATCAACGTCGCCATTGCCTGTGGTGTTGCCAGTTTTGCAAGCTTCTGGGCCGCTCTGATCTCTCCACCGACACCGCCAGGATTGCCGGATTGGCCTTTCACCCAAAGATTCTTTGCTAACGCTGGTGGCAGATTTCTCGGTGCTGGAACTGGTGTGCTCACCGAAGTTCTCCCAGCGTCAATTCCGAATCCTGAACTGCAACATCGCGAGGGGGATGACGCCGACGTTCTTTCTCGGCTTCAACTGCCTTCGTTAATAGACCTGAGACAATTTCCAAGACCGAGCCACCGTTATCAACCTGAAGGGAGGGCGGAATCGCTAGTTCGAAGAATTCTATTGGGGATATAACAATCCGCACAGATGTCATCCGCTGCGCCCTGCGCGACCGGTGGCGGCAGTTGTTACTCGTATGCTTCAAAGTGGTTGGTTCCATTTCGCCCTTCCTCCCACACATCCTCATCCATATCCTCATATTCAACGTCCACAAATCCACAAACCCCAGAGTTCTGCGGGTTTGAGGACGATCCTAAACCTCCACACATATCGTTATGTGGAGTTTCAGATTCTGCTTGAGATGCTTGGTTTTCTGCCGTTTGTGGAGGTGTGGAGGATGAAAACACGGTATCAGGGACATATCTTTCAAAAACGTCTTGGAACTGCTCAAGGCGATACCCGTTTGGCGTCTTTCCTCCAATACGAACCCCGTCTGGTGCGATATGAAACTTCCTTAGCAACCGCGCCAGACCGTTCGCCTTGATGGCCTTCCCGGATCTTCCAAATTCGGACCAGGGATGGCCGTCCATTTCCGCCAAGTCAGCCGCCAACAGTTTAGAGGGCAACTTGTCCTCTTTCCTGCTTTTAAACACCGACCAGATGTCCCGAAGAAGTAATTCGTCCAACGATTCCTTTGTGTCGTTATCTCCTGCGCTGAGGATGACGCCAGATTCCCGAGCCTTCTCTCCCCACTGCCCCCCGGCGGCGTCGGCAATGGCGAACAACGCCTCCCAAACATCAGCCGCTCTGTCGTCAAGAGTTGGAGGGGACAAAGGCTGCGCGTCCATAAGATCGCCAACATTATCTTTGGCCCACCTCGCCGCCTTCTGCGCCAGCACATCCAGTTCGCCGCCGTCCCGATGCCGGAGACGAGAGACTTTCTCGGAACGGAGTTTCCGCCGCAGTTCAATCTGAATGCTTCTGTCGGCGAGAGTGTCTGGCACATTCCCGATTCCGGCCAGAATTTGAGGGCACCAAGTCGAAAACTGACGGGGTTCATACCCATCACCCACAGGAACATTTCTAATGATCCTGGCCCCTGCCCGTGTGAATCCGCTGTTGAGAATTCCCCTTAGCATCTCCCTGGTATCGCCGTCGCCTTTCATGAGGGCATCAAATTCGTCAAGAACGAGCGTCGGAGAATGATCTTCAATGACTCGGTAGATTGCCGCTGGTGTGATGCCACTTACCATCACCGGACGGGCAACCAGACGCACCAAAACCTCGCAGAGTCTGGTTTTGCCAGCACGTTTTGTCGGGGCTTTTATGACAAGTTTCGGTGCAAAGGATGCCGCAGCAAACACATGGGTAAACATCACCCACAGTGCTACGGCCAGCGCCTGATGAGGTTCAAGGACGACGTACCGGATTACGGTGGTGACGAAATCGTCCAGCAAACCCGAACCATCAACCATCTCAGGCCAAGGCTCAACCTCTGGTATCTCTATGCGCCGGCCCTGGCCGACGGCATCAGGATCGGCGGGACGTTCCGCCTTTACCAGTTTATCAAGCACTGATATCCGCATACCGAGCCGCTCGGCGGCGGAGAGCCTTTCCTTCTCGTATGCGATCTCCGAAAGTTTCGCCAACCGCTCAATCTCGGCTTGATCACCATTCACTGGGCTATCTGGCTGAGAGTCTACCTTCTTCCTGGAGGTTTCCACCGATTCAGAGGCCTCCAGAAGTTCACGCAGCGAAGAGTATGTCCACCCGTCCGGTGGTTCATCCGCAAGATCCCAGCCGTCAGGGAACCCCTCAGGGATGGAGACGATGGCAACCGACAATGCTCCGCACAACTCCGCCACCTTCTTGGCGAAGCCAGCCCCAGCATCATCATTATCCGGCCAGATAACGACTTTCCGGCCTTTAACATGGGACCAGTCCGTCAGGTGCGGTGACTGGGCACCGTTCATAGGACTGACGGCGGCATAATCAGGGAAATGCTCGGCGGCACAGTTGGCCTTGCGTTCCCCCTCAGTGACAATCACGGGAATAGACGAAGATGTCTTCAGCAGTTCACGGAGACGGTATAAAGGGCGGTGGTCGCCCCACCCCAAGAAATGCCATGTCGTTTGGTTTTTATGGGTGCCGAACCGAAGTGGCCTGAAAGTCTTGTCGGGTTCTCCGTCCTTTCCGACTGTGGGGAACCGTTGGACATACCCCTCAAGCTCTCCAGCGGCGTTGTGGTAAGGAAAAACGTCAATTGGGAACCCCAGGCTAGGATGGCGGAGTTTCCCCGTGGGAAGCTCCTGGGGCGGCGGGACAATGGGTGTCCACCCATCTTTCTGATCCCCAGTGTTCACACGTTCGCCAATCTCCTCAACATCCAGAGGAAGAAAGGCATCTCCGAAAGAGGTATCATCATTCATCAGACACCCCCAGCATTGCGGCTATCCTGATTGCGGCGTCCTTCTGTGTATAGCGCGACAATCTAAATGAGAGATGCGCGACAATCAGGATGACGATTGGCAGTCGCAACGAAGTGATGATTGTCGTTCCGCGACATGGTTGCAAGTACTATTTTG
>Ga0007882_10002091_pt1 | contig 11364 bp, 9 predicted proteins | sample CryBogCBH12Aug01_FD_71195 | JGI IMG/M metagenome (GOLD analysis project Ga0007882, IMG submission 71195) | Freshwater microbial communities from Crystal Bog, Wisconsin, USA - CBH12Aug09.1 | ecosystem: Environmental > Aquatic > Freshwater > Lake | place: Crystal Bog, Wisconsin, USA | collected... | reverse complement strand
CCATCTAATTCGGACAATTCAGGTCAGATTGCTAATACAGCATGGGTTCATACAAATTATGCTCCTATAAATTCACCATCATTAACAGGAGTTCCACAAACAATTACGCCATCTAATTCGGACAATTCAGGTCAGATTGCTAATACAGCATGGGTTCATACAAATTATGCACCACTATCATCACCTAGTTTAACTGGCATTCCATCAGCTCCAACACCATCAACATCTGATAATAGTCAAACACTATCAACTACTGCATTTGTTAGAAATTATGTAGCATCCTTGAATTTGGCACCAATAAATAATCCAATATTTACAGGAACAGTGAATTCAACAACACCAACAACAGGTGATAACAGCACACTTGTGGCAACAACAGCATACGTCAAATCACAGGGGTATTTAACTACAAATCAGACAATTACATTATCGGGTGATATTTCAGGATCAGGAACGACAGCAATTACAGGAACACTGGCAACAGTTAATAGTAATATTGGTACATTTGGATCCACAACACTCATACCAGTTCTAACTGTAAATGCCAAAGGTTTAATTACATCAGTATCGACCGTTACACCAGCATATGCTTCTATTCCTGGCTATTTTTCTGGATATTCCACAGCAACGACAACACTCGGGGCATCTGGTTCCCCCACACAAATAACATTGAATACAGAAGTAAGAAAAGACACAACTTTTTATACACATACAGCTGGATCTAGTCAAGTTACAATTCTTGTTGCAGGATGGTATAAAATTACTGCAGATGGTAATTTTTTAACAACATCAACGTCATCAAAAGGTGCTGTTCAGTTATATAAAAACGGAACAGCTATTACACATGGATATTCTACTTTTGGTAATAATGTTTCTGGATATGCTTGTACAACATTCATAAATATTCATATTCAGTGTGCTGCAAATGATGTTATTGATTATAAAGCGTGGTATACAACAACCGGTTTCACAATGATTGCAAATGCCTGTCGTCTGATGATTGAAACAATGTAAGGAAAAATATGCAAAAATATGTTTTAGTTGACGATACCCATACTATTCTCTGGGGTCCAGATTATCCGGATTCATTATTATTTGTTAATGGAAATCCCATTGTTCCACCATTATATGATAGCAATGTTAAATGGTATACATGGACAGATATTCCTTCAGAATATGATACGATGACTCAGCAAGAATCGTTACCACAGTTATCATTTAACGATAATGATTTTTCTGTGATAGCTAATTATGAAGTGATTGATTTGGATATAAATATTGCAATATCAAATAGATGCAATCATGTCAATAATATGCGAGATGAATATTTGAGTTCTGGGTTTACATGGAATGGCAATACATACGATTCGGATGTTAATGGGCGTGCAAATCTATCTGGTGCAATCATTGGTGTTTTAGTCAGTGGCGCAATTCAATCTCCAAATACATTTATAACATGGAGAACCAAAAATAATATTAATATTTCTTTAACTGCGATGCAATTAGTTACACTTGGGTTGTCTATGTTGCAGTGGTATTCATCAGTTATTATTTTTGCATCAACATTAAAAGACTCGATCACTGCTTTAACTAATGTTCAGGATGTAAGAGATAAAAATATTGCAGATGGGTGGCCAACGCATAATTAAGATAAATAGTTTTATATATTTTTCGGAGTAAATTATGAGCTATACGCCATCAAAAATTGAAAACAGTGGAACAGTACTTGGTCCAATTACACTTGAAAATTTCACTGGATCAATTCAAGCAACTCAATCAGGCAATGTGACCAATATCGATTTGGGCGCAAGTGGTGTAACAGCAGGAACATATTCTTCGGTGACAGTAAATTCAAAAGGTTTAGTAACATCTGGTTCATCAGCTTTTTATGGGGGGATGCCTGTGGTCTTTCAGGCAGGGTCATTAGATTTTCCAAACAATTCAAATTGGCCACAAACAACAGGAGCATTTGCTGAATCTGATCCAACAAATGCCTCATTAACAGTTCGCGCATTTGATGATACTTTAGTAACAGGGGTAGGATTTTTATATACGATTCCTACAGGTGCTGTCAATATGATTATTAATATCAAAGGACGTGCAAATACAGCACCAGGTAATGGAAGTTCAAATACGGGTGTCGTATTTAATTTATATTCAAGACAATTTCCTAATAATGCTGCAATAACATCTTGGTCATCTGCATATACAATGACCACAGTAACTGTTCCAACAGTAAATGCGTATTTTGTGTACAGTACACAAACGATTTCATTATCAACACTTGGTTTAACAGCTGGGAATTTAGCACAATTCGAGTTATGTAGAAATGGTGCTGCAACTGGCGATAATTTAGTTGGTAGTTTTCTTCTGGCAGAAATTCAATTAACATGGAGCTGAAATGGCAAACGTATTAAACAGAACAACATTACAGTATTTAGAATATGTGAATACACCGGATTATGATCATTCTGAATGGATTATAAATCCAGACCTGGCAAACGTGCAAAATATGCCACCAGAGCAATGGGTTATAAATTCAGATGATACTGTAAGACCAATGACAAATGATGAAATTAATTCCAAATTTCTTTCATCTACAATTCTCACAAAACAAACTGCAGCTGATTTTTATTATAAAAACACTATTTTAAATAATGGATGGATGTATTCATTTACCGATTCGACAAATACAGTTCATACCAATTTATATGATTGCGATCCAACAGCCCAGTCAAATGTAAATGCAATGGTTACATCTGCAGTTGTCGCTGGCTCCAATTTTCCATCTGACTTTGTTTGGAGAACAAAAACAAATGATTATGTTCCCATGTCAGGAAATGATGTCATTATGTTTGGATTAGCAATGATGACTTATGTAACAACATGCATGGGTTTGTGTTGGAGGCATAAAGATATATTAAAAAATATGACTGATGTGACAACTATAAACGAATATGATTTCACAGCAGGATATACTTCTATTCCAGGTCATCCAACTACATAGAATATAATTTTATAACCATAAATTCATCATCTGAATTTGTTGCCAAATAAGTACCTTCGCAAATAGTATTTTGCAGTAAATTACTATTATCATAGAACCACGTTTTAATATTATCTTCATCATCATAATCAAAATTGTAATAATGCTTATATATAGGATTTTCTATGATCTGGTCTACGATACCACGACACTCATTGATGACGTATTGCAAATCACGATATACGCTTTCTTTTGCTAATAAATTAATCATATTCCATGCTGGCGGTAGAAATTCATCTGGCATATTAAACTCAAAATAATCGCCGCCATGACCACAATCAAAACCGAGCCAATAACTGTCACCAATAAAATTGATTAATTTTAATTTTTCTTCTTCATTATTAAATTCGTATCTTGATGCCACATATTCACTATCAAATGTATCTGAATATGTCAGACCACCATGACAATTTAAAAATTTTGCCGGCGCACAATCATAATGTGTTTTATACTGGTCTTTATTAGGACTGACATATCCACATAAATGTTTCATATTATCATTTCGTAGAATGATAATTTTATGATCTTTATATATTTCATAATAATAGTCAGGCTCATTTTGCCAAGGTTTAGACATGTTTTTTCCTATTCAAAAATAGGATTATAGCATAGTCTCACATAAGAAATCAATGTCATTATCATCATAAGATAATTTAAATAATGCGGCGTCCTGTTTTGACGAAAAAATAAAATAAGACGGAAATCCTTGAATAAACAGTTCATCTTCTAGCATCCACTGGCGTTTTTTTATATTATTCCAGTTCCACCGCAAAAAATAAAAATAGATTGTTGACAATGGATTGAACATGATAAAAGGCGATATACAAAATGATCCCCTGCAATTATCAAAACACCAATCTAATATTTCAACTATTTCACCAAATGTTTTTTCATGTTTTACAGTAAATATTAACATATTTCGCCTCTTGGGATTATATATTTATATTTATCATGGTATTTAATTACAATTGAAGTTTTTTACAAATTCCTCAAAACTTTCTAGTTTGACTGGTTTACTAAAATAATATCCTTGAATTTCAGTACATTCGTTCTGAATAAGGAAATCTGCCTGTTCTTTCGTTTCTACGCCTTCAGCAACAGTGGAAATATTAAAATTCTTTCCAAGACCAATCATTGTATTAACAAGAATGTCACTATCATTATCTTTAGTTATAAGATCAATGAATGATTTATCGATTTTAAGACCTTTAACTTTTATTTTTCTTAAATAATTAAGACTAGAATATCCAGTTCCAAAATCATCAATCGACATATGTATACCCATATCATGTAAAAAATTCATGTTTTTAATGATTCTGTCAGTTTTTTCAAGTAAAATATTTTCAGTTATTTCCAGTTCGAGATAAGAAGTATCAATTTGATATTTGTCAATTACCGATTTTAGATAAGGAATAAAATTGATTGTTTTAAAATGATTTGGAGATATATTAAGAGACATACCAACATCCAATCCATCATCAATCCATTTTTTAAGAATTTTACAAGAATTATCAAGTATCCATTCACTAATAGTAATAATCATTCCATTTTTTTCTATTATATCAATAAATGCTCCAGGAAATACAAGCCCCTTTGCTGGATGATTCCATCTAATTAAACATTCAGCCGATGATACTCTATTTTGTTTGATGTTGATTCTTGGCTGATAATACATCTCAAATTGATTTTCAATAATTGCAATACGCAGATCATCTTCTATTTGTTTTTTATTTTTCACCTCACTGTTCATTTCTTCAGTAAAAAAATGAAACTTGCCTCGACCATCGCCTTTTGCTTTATACATAGCCATATCAGCAGATTTTAATAATTCCTGTGAAGTCAAACCATCTTTGGGATAAGTTGCTATTCCTATAGAAACATTAACGTGTATTAAATTATCTGCAATATGATAAGGTTCTTTCACTGCATCTATTATTTTTTGGGCTACTATTTCTGGATTTAAACAGTCCAGCACGATAGCAAACTCATCGCCACCAACTCTAGCCAATAAATCCTGTTTTCTTAGGCATGATTCGATTCTTGTTGTAGCTTCTTTCAGAAGAATGTCACCAATTTGATGTCCCAACGTATCATTAACATCTTTAAAATGATCAAGATCAAGTAAAAATATTACCGTATTTTTTTCTAATCCATCTTTCCGACGACTAAATGTAGTGTTAATTTGCTGTTCGAGATGCTGTAAAAAATATGATCGATTTGCTGTTCCTGTTAAGGCATCATGATATGCCATATGACGAATTTTATCTTCTATTTGTTTTCTGTCAGTAATATCAATTATCGTTCCTATAACACCATTAACTTCCTGCTGGTCATTAACATATGGTGATACATAGAATATCAGATCTCTTTTTGACGTATCATTAAAATCGTTGATTTGAATTTCGACATGGTATGATCTATTATCATTAAAACTTCTTTCTTCTAATGAAGTAATTTGTTGAAAATATTCATCAAACAAAGGGGTATGATCTAGTTTTTTACCAATAATATCATCGGTGTCTTTGATATTAAAGAGAAGTCTAAATGCTTTGTTACATCCCTGAAGATTTCCCATTCTATCTTTGTAATATATAGCATTAGGATTGCTAGAAATCATTGAATTGACGAAATTTAACTGATCTATCAAATGTTTTTCAGCAATTTTTCTAGATGTTACCTGTTCGGTTATATCTTGGAATACCCCACAAATATCATGACCATTTTCAGTTATGGTGACGATGGAATCAAAATGTAATATTCTTATTTCATGATCAACATATCTAATAATTCTTATATCACAAATAAAATTTGTTTTATCATTAATTGATTTTGACAATTCTGTTATGAATTTTTGTTTGTCTTCTTCATAAATTAATTTTAAAAATCCATCTATTGTTAAATCCATATCATCTTTGTTCAGACCAAACACACAATAAGCGTGATCAGACCAATGGAATAACTTTGTTTTTTCATCCCATTCCCAATATCCTATTTTGGCAATATTTTGAACAATATTTATTTGATTATTACGAACAAGTAGATCATGATAGGTTTTTTTACTTTCGGTAATATCAGAATGGCTTGCAATAAAATACTGAATAGTTTGATTTGATTTATCAAATATCGGCGTGATTGTTTGTAGACATGTGTACAGTTCGCCATTCTTTTTAACATTTGTTACTTCGCCAGACCATGTTTTTCCTGACAATATTGTTCGCCACAGCAAATTCCAAATTCGTCTTTTTGTTTCAGATCCATCATCATATTTCCATAGATTTGGTTTTTTTCCTTTTACTTCGTTTAGGTCATATCCTAGCAAAGTAGTAAACGCATTATTAATCCATACGATTACGCCATTAATATCAGTAATAAACATGGCGTTTGTACTGTTCTCCGCAGCGGTGAACCATAAATTTTTATCAAATAATACGTTTTGTGTCATTATCTATCCATTATATTATTATTAACATAAAACCCTACTTATTTAGTATAGTAAATTAATAGAATTAACACCTAGTTAATTTATTCTTCAAGCCCACCGAAAGTTAATTTGAACCAAAAAAGTGATTCTTTACTATGAAAATAAAATCTTTTTTTATAATAGGACATTTTTCTTTCCGCTTTAACTGACCACAACTCAGCATTTTTATCAAAAACAAAACCATCATTTTCGAGATTTTTAACTAGAATATCCACACCTTTTTTTCCAATTCCGCCGTATCCAATATGTTCTAGACACCATTGATATTGCGTGTTATCTTCAGCGAGTGTAGTTCCGTATGGTGGTAAACTGCTTTGTAAAGTTATTCTATATGGTAAATTTGTTTTACTCATTATTCTTTTCTTATCCTATAATATTTCTTTAATACTATACAAGATTCAATATTCATTGTCAAGAATAAATACAATAGCAACAACAATATGGTATATGATGAAATTTAGAGAAATATTAGAGCATACCCTAAATGAACGCGGTCTCAGAATGGGTCAAAAAGACCTGTCCACAACAAATATCGATAACATGACTATTGGATTTGAATTTGAAATTGTTGTTAATAAAGACAAAGTATATGATAATCCAAAAGAAAAAGAAGAATTTATCAAATCTTGGAGTGGATATACAAAAGATATGTATATCAATGAAAAAATATTAGCACGATACGGATCAACCGATCGTTCTTTAATTAATCTTTCACCAATATACGGTTATGTACCAATGTATTATATTGAATTGAAAAGATATGAGGATTCAAAAGAAAAAACAGCAAAATGTCAGCAGTTACTTGATTTACCAGAAGAAACAACAGAAGAAAAAAAGAAAAAAATTATAAGAATATATTATGCTTTGCAGGCATCTGTTGAAGAACGTGATAATGAGAAAAAAGTTTCTACAATCAATAGTCTGTCTGATAAACCAGATTTTGATGGTACAGTCGAATTGGATCATTATTTACAACGTTATAAAAATCTCGCTAAACAAGCAATAGTAGAAATGCCAGATAAATCAAATAAAGAATATTCAAATGAATATTTTTATGATAATGATGATAATATTATCACATTCAAAGATATTAAAGATTTCAATACATTTGAAAGTCTTTTTGACTATAATGAAACGGAATTCAATAAATTATATCAACAACATTACGCAAGAAAATCAATCATGGCTTGGAATACATATGTTCAAAAAAAATATTTCAATCAAAACAATTTAACTGTTTATGGAGACGATGACCTAGAATATGACACTGACAAGGTCGTTTATGAGGACGAAATCGTTTATGGATTTAGTGTATTCAGCAAAATAATTCCAGGATTAGAAGCATCAGACTGGTATCATGGTGCAAAAAATTCATCAAACTGGAGAATTGAACCAGACAGTTCAATTTCATGCGGTTTTGAATTGATATCTCCACCATTGCCACTAAAAAAAGGATTGGAAATATTACCTATTGTTCTAAAAACCATATCAGATAATTATGCGTTATCAACAGATGAAACAACAGGTTTGCACATTAATATTGGAACTTGGCCACATGGAGAAGGTTTGGATTTATTGAAACTTTCATTATTGATGGGCGATACTCATGTTCTCAAATTATTTAATAGAGAAAAACCAGCATATGGAAGAGTCAATTATGCACAGCCAATATTAAATGATATGGTTATGTATCTGAATATGGAAGACAAAAATATTTCTTATAAAGAACTTATACATAACGTAAATGATGTGATACTCAACACAGTCGATAAAGGCAGTTCAACGTCAGTAAAATATAAAACCATCAATTTTAATCATCTTAAAAAATATGGATATATTGAATTTCGTGCCAGTGGCGGCGTAAATTATAATTTAAAATCAAACGATATTATTAATACAATAATGAGATATGCAAGAGCATTATCAATAGCATCAGATCCAAATGCTCACAGAAAAGAATATTTAAGCAAATTATATACTACGATTAACTCTGAAAAACCATTTAATCAAAAAATAATAGGCGAATATGATGGAATATTGCGTGAAAGCGAAATTAAAACATTATATGATTTTATAGGTAAAAACAAAATAGACCTACAGGTTTATGACGATATATCTTCAGAAATGCTTAGAATACGTCTAAATCTTGGCAATTTTATGAATTTTATGGCGAGATTATGCAAAGTTCATTTACCATCAAGCATTATATATATTATCAGGAAAATTTATGAAAAATTATATAAACAGAGAATTGTTGGTACTCCTTATCTACCAAATATTATAGATACAGCAAAAAATAGTAAAAACAACGGAATATTAAAAATATTTGAGGATTTAAATGAAATTTAGAGAAATATTAGAGCATACATTACTGGAACGCGGTATAAGAATGGGACAGAGAGATTTGTCATCAGCAGATTTCGGAGATATGACTATAGGTTTCGAATTTGAATTGTCTGTAAATATTAATGAAATTGACGACGATCATTTTGCACCAGAAAGCAGAGAAGACACAGCATATGAATATTTTACAAATAATATCTGGCCAAATGAAGGATATTCTGCATTAGATTTTATTGAGGATTTTTTTACAAGCGCAGATCAATTCATTGATCATTTTGATATAAAACCAAAAAAAGATGTAGAAATAGAGCAACTAAGAACATATTGGAAATGGGATAAAGATTTTATCACTCTTGAATATCTTAATGATAATTATACATATGATGAATATAAATTCGAAACTGAATATGAACAAGCAGAACAAGATAAAATGATGTATAGATTTGATATATGGGCAGAATCGCCAGACAGAGATGAAGGAATATCTACAGCAATTCAATATGTTAATTATATTTTTTCCTATGAAATGCCTGATCATAATTTTAAAATGAGTAGTGATTATCACGGTGAAGAAAATAATATAACATCTTGGCGAATTGAACCAGACGAATCGATTAATATGAAACCTCCGGAAGCAGATGACGATTATCAAATAAAAAAATTCATTCAAGATTGGAATGATGATGAAGATGGTGCAGAATTAATATCGCCACCGATGCCTGTAGAGAAAGGATTAAGATGTTTACAAAAAGTATTCGAAATTATTAAAAACAATCCAGCACTATCAACAAATTCTACCACAGGATTGCACATTAACATCGGCACTTGGCCAAATGGTGAAGGACTAGATTTGTTAAAATTATCATTAATATCCGGTGATGAATATGTTCTTAAAATGTTTGAACGACAAGACAACAAATATGCAAAACCAATAATCGAAAGATTAATAAGTTTTCTTGAAAAGACACAAAACACAGATATCAATTCAATCCAAAAAGAAATCAATAAAATGTTACTCACAAGTGGACGAGTAGGTAAATATCAAACAATTAATTATGGACATTTTTTAGACAAGGGATATATCGAATTTAGACCTGCCGGTGGTCAAAATTATCACCTCAAAGAAAAAGAAATTATTAACACAGTACTAAGATTTGTTAGATCATTAAATATAGCATCTGATGCAAATGCCTATAAAGACGAATATCTTTCAAAACTATATACTTTTGTTGATGAAGGGAAAAAACGTGATGTGAGTGATGAATTGTATAGTCTTAAACAATTAGGTTTGACGCTAGAACAAAATAAAATTTTCACCAATTTTTGTGTTAAAAACAAGTTAATGACAACAGTCAGTCTTGATAAAATCGATAATCAACCAGAATACATTTATCTCATAATAGATAAAATTCTACGAGTTGATCAAATAGAAAAATTAACACCAGACATTGTTGTAATATTAAGAAAAGTTTATATAACATTAAGAAAAAATTTCTCATCAAAACTCATAACTCTTTTTAATGAAATGACCACAAGATTAAAAGCTGTCATTGATGATGGAATAAACGAATATAAAGATAAACAAATTCTCAAAATAATATCTTAATTTTTTAACCAACTCGCATCATGATCTATTTTTGTATCATATACGGAAAATTCTATTATTGTTTTTTCTATATTATAGCTATGTCTTTCAAAGTATGACTCGATAATATCTATATCTTTTTTAAATTTCTCATATGTTGTATTATAATCTCGTTTAGTAACCATGATAGTTACCAAATTGTCATCATGTTTCTTTAAAATATTTCTTGAACGATGGCAACCCATATCTTCACACAAATTAGTTAAATGATCAAGTTTATCATTTGTAGTTATAACATTAAAATGACATTCAAAATAACAGTCTTTCGGCATTGATCCTATTACATTATAATCTATCAATCTCGGCGCGGCAGGATGCCAAGGAACGGTTTCTATTTTTTGTCTTACTACACTAAATCCATTAACAGATAATTCATTTACTATTCTTTCACATTCTGCTAATGCCCCTTTATTATCAGTTGATATTTTACTTGAAGTCATAACATCACCATCAACAACATCACCTTGTTTATTTTGTAAATCCAAAACAATGGGTTTTACACCAATTTTATGGCAAATATCCTTGAATAAGGATATATTGGGATTTTTAACTGTTACATGAATTTCATATGGCAAAGGATACTGTAGATTTAATTCGCGTTCCTGTATTGATGACCATTTCGCTGATTTTGACCACATCATATCCGATATTTCTTCATCTGAAAAATCAAGATCATATGCGACAGACAATAAACATAATAATGAATCAGACACTTCTTCAAGAATTTTATTTCTTGATATCAAACGATGATTTGTTCCTGGGGCATTATCATATGGTAAAATAGCTTTTGATAATTCACCAAGCTCCTCATATGTTTTAAGTGTTTTTTGACTTAATGTTTTTTTATCA
>Ga0007882_10002090_pt1 | contig 11367 bp, 9 predicted proteins | sample CryBogCBH12Aug01_FD_71195 | JGI IMG/M metagenome (GOLD analysis project Ga0007882, IMG submission 71195) | Freshwater microbial communities from Crystal Bog, Wisconsin, USA - CBH12Aug09.1 | ecosystem: Environmental > Aquatic > Freshwater > Lake | place: Crystal Bog, Wisconsin, USA | collected... | reverse complement strand
AGTTCGCCACGAACATTGCTGACAATATGCATGACGTGCGAATATTTTTCAACCACCATCATCTCGTTGGTTTCGACTGTACCGATTTTGGCAATTCTGCCGATATCGTTTCTGCTCAAATCGATAAGCATAAGATGCTCCGCACATTCTTTTTCATCGGAAAGCAACTCAAGCGCAATTCGTTCATCTTCATCAAAACTGCTGCCGCGATGTCTGGTACCGGCAATAGGTCGTGTATCAACCATCCTGCGTCCTGTATTGTCTCGTTCAACCTTCACCAGTAATTCCGGCGATGAACCAACAATCTCAAACTCCTTCAAGTCAAAATAGTACAGATATGGTGAGGGGTTGATGGTTCTCAACATCCGATAGACATCGAAAGGTCTCGTGTTTAAGGGGCGACGAAGACGCTGTGAAATCTGTACTTGAAAGATATCTCCAGCAACGATATACTCTTTAGCCTTCTCAACTTTCTTAAGGTACTCATCTCTCGTTGTATTGGAAACAACACTCTCATGCCGTTCAGGCTGAAATGAAATCTCTTCACGCTGAAGAGGCCGAAACATCTGTTCGGCGATCAACTCTATTTTCTGTAATGCTAAAGGCTTGTCAGTCTCATCAAGGTAATTGGAGACAATGAACACCTTGCGCATAATATTATCGAACACCACAAGGGTATCACAAAAGAGAAGACAGATGTCGGGCATTCCTGCAGGATCCGGCAGTTCAGCTTTTGGAATCCTTTCAACAAGGTGCATCGCATCATACCCGAAATAGCCAAAAACACCCGAGGTGATCATCTGAGGTGCGCCATTCTTTTTTCTCGGTATCTCCTCGGTATCAAATACATCGAGACACCGATCAATCTTTAAACGAAGGTTGGATTCCTCACCGGCGATCGTCTTGAGATCCTTGAATTTTTCATCAAGTATTTCAATATCTGCTGGCCCATCTACTGACCCTCTGAGGATGGCAACTGGATCAATGGCAATATAAGAAAACCGCGCAAGCAGTTCCTCCCCCTCCACCGATTCGAGCAGGCATGAAAAAGGTCGCTTAAGCTTAAGATAGACTGAAACAGGGGTCTCTGTATCGGCATGTACCTCCTTGAAAAGCGGCTTAAGAATGTAGGGGGCATGCCGTTGATGTACTGGCATAAAAAGAGGAAACTGAATTAGTTATTGTTACAGCGTAATAAAGAAAAATATTTTGTATAGTAAAAAAAAGATAACTGTAATTACTCTCCGGAAACTGCCGAAAGCAAACAGTAAAAATGTCCCTCCGGTTTCCCAGGAAATCCTTCATCATAAACTGGCTGAAAGCCTTTATGCTCTCTCCTGGCGTTCTTTTCCCTGCAGGTTATCTTCTTCTTAATCTTGCCACTAATATCTATCTGAACACGGATTTCAAAGAAAGCCTTACTGAATCTGTCAACAAGTCAACCGACCATAACTGGCAGATACGAATTACATCATTACGATCCGGTTGGGTCTTCGACTCCTTCTCGCTCAATCATATCGAACTCACCAGGACGGCAACACATGAAGGCGGAGAAACCTCTTATAAACGCATTATTACCATCAAAACCCTTGAAATTCCATTTCCCCATCTTGAAAATCTTCTCTTCGACAGCAACGATCGTATATCAACGATTAATGCCGTTTCAAAAATAATTCTCGCACAGGAAAACCGCTCTCAATGAATCATTAACCCGGTGCGCTGCAATCTTATGGATGCAATTTTATTCACAGGATCAGTCAACAGTGACAAGTCCGGATTCCATGACCAGTAAACCATAAGTGCCTGCCCGACAATATCTTTTTCAGGCAGAAATCCCCAGAAACGACTATCAAGACTGTTGTCCCGATTGTCACCCATCGCAAAATAGTAGTTTGACTGAACCGTGTAGTTCTGAGCAGGCGAACCATCAACAAACACTGTCCTCCCCTGTAAACTAACCTCATGTCCCTCGTCAGCAATAAGAGAACTGTATAAAGGATAGGTTGCTGATGTCAATGGAACAACATCACCCTTACGGGGAATTCGAATAGGACCGTAGTTATCCTTGTTGTAATCAGAAAACTGTGGGAAAATCATGTAATCACCTTCACCAGCAGGCATCCTGCTCCCGATAAACTGGCCATGTTCCGGCAGAGGTACCAATTTTTTATTGACCGAAAGCTCTCTGCCATGAATCTCAAGTGTATCACCACTCAGGGCAATACAACGTTTGATATAATTTAATGAACGATCTTTTGGAAACTTGAAAACAATGATATCTCCCCGTTTAACCTTATCAACACCAGGCAACCTAATATCAGTAAAAGGTAATTTTGGGCCATAAACGTATTTGTTCACAAAAAGAAAATCGCCGGCAAGCAGCGTATTCTCCATCGAGCCTGTTGGAATACGGTAGGACTCAACAATAAAGACACGAAGTATGGTTGCAACTATCGCTGCAATAACAAGAGCGTCGAACCATTCCCTTGAATGTTTTTTGACTGGTTTCTCTTTAATAGTGCTCAATTGAGTAGACTTTTGAACGTTTAAAAAATCTTTCAACAGACGCAATCAGTATATCTTTGACGTCTTTTTCAGTTATTTCCTGCAGAAATTAATACTCTGTACCGGATGTCAATGGTACTATTCGTCAATATTCAATAATGCAAGGAAAGCCTCCTGCGGAACCTCCACCCTGCCAACCTGCTTCATCCGTTTTTTGCCCTCTTTCTGTTTTTCAAGCAATTTGCGCTTGCGGCTGATATCACCGCCATAACATTTAGCCAGCACGTTTTTTCTCATAGCTGATATAGTTTCGCGCGAAATTACCTTACTTCCGATAGCAGCCTGGATAGCAACTTCATACATCTGCTTTGGAATAATTCCTTTCAATTTCAAACAAAGCTTCTTGCCCCAATCATAAGATTTCGAACGATGCACAACAATAGAAAGTGCGTCAACCGTTTCACCATTCAACAGCACATCGAGTTTAACCAGATCAGAATCGCGGTAGCCAATGTACTCGTAGTCCATCGATGCATACCCTTTGGAAATTGATTTGAGCTTGTCATGAAAATCAAAAACAATTTCAGCCAGAGGAAACTCGAAATGCATGATTACCCTTGTGGTATCAAGGTAATCGGTAGTCTTGTATTCACCGCGACGCTCCATGCCAAGCTTCATTATATTTCCGATATATTCGGAAAGCGTAATAATCTGCATACTTACATAGGGCTCCTCAATCAGATTTATCCTGGTCGTATTCGGCATTTTGGAAGGATTGTCGACAATCACAACCTCAGCGTTAGTCATGACAACACGATACTCTACATTGGGAACCGTAGTAATGATATTAACCCCGTATTCCCGCTCAAGTCGCTCCTGAACAATTTCCATATGGAGCAGACCGAGAAATCCGCACCTGAACCCAAAACCAAGGGCAACTGACGTTTCCGGCGTATAAACCAGCGAAGCATCGTTAAGCGCAAGTTTTTCAAGTGATTCCCGGAGATCCTCGAATTCATTCGAGTTGATAGGATACAAACCACTGAACACCATCGGTTTGACCTCTTTGTACCCCTCAAGACGCTCTTTTGCCGGACTGTCGGAATGGGTAACCGTATCGCCGACCTTGGCATCCTTTACATCCTTGATAGAACATATCAGATACCCTACGTCTCCTGATTCAAGAACATCCCTGGGCTGTCGCTTCATGCCCATGATCCCTATCTCGTCAGCAAGGAAAACCTTGTTGCTTGCAAAAAACTTTACTTTATCACCCTTTTTAAGCACGCCCTCAACAATACGAAGATAGACCACCACTCCACGATACGAATCAAACACCGAATCAAAAATCAGAGCGCGTAACAGAAGATTTTTGTTATCGGCAGGAGCCGGAACACGTGCAATAATGGCCTCCATGAGTTCAGTAATCCCAAGACCGGCTTTAGCCGATACCTGCAGAATATCCTCACGGTTTATGCCCACAAGATCCATTATCTGTTTGGCAACGCCCTCCACATCCGATGAAGGCAGGTCAATTTTATTGATAACCGGAATAATTTCAAGACCCGCTTCGAGCGCAAGATAGAGATTCGCGATGGTCTGAGCTTCAACGCCCTGAGTGGCATCAACAATTAAAAGAGCACCTTCGCATGCTGCAAGCGAGCGAGAAACCTCATAACTGAAATCAACGTGTCCGGGAGTATCTATAAGGTTCAAAACATATTCCAACCCATCCGCCGCCGTGTACTTCATTTGAATAGCATGGCTCTTGATGGTAATACCCCGCTCCCGCTCCAGATCCATGTCATCAAGAACCTGTGCAGAGGCCATCTGAGTGCGATCAAGAGTATGCGTTACCTCCAGCAGGCGGTCAGCCAGCGTGGATTTTCCATGATCAATATGTGCTATAATGCAGAAGTTCCTTAGACGGTTAACTTCCGTACTGGACAATGCCATAAAATGTGCGTTTGATTCTTATCTTTAAAACAAGGTGAGGAATATAATCAATAAATACGATTGTGACATACCCGGAGTCGCTATACAAAGAACTGCTGAGCGGGTTCATAACGAAATCCACGAAGAAACTCACCGGCTTCCATAGGTTTACGCCCTTCAAGCTGCAGTGACTGCACCTCAATCCATCCATCAGAACATGATGCATACAGTCTGCCATTATCTACAAAAACCATTCCCGGAGCTGAACGTGTTTGTTCAAGAAAGGGTTCAGGGGCAGCCCTGAATATCTTCAGCGTTTTACCATTGAATGTAGTCCATGCCGTTGGCTTAAGAGCAAGCCCTCTGATAAAATCATTGACAACCCTCAGTGGCTGCGACCAGGAAATACGTGTATTGTCACGGTTAAGTTTAGGGGCTTTTGACGCAAGGGCATCATTCTGAGGCGATAAAACCACTTTCCCGGAAGCAATCAAGTGAAGGGTATCCACAACAGCGCGCGCGCCAATCAGCGACATGCGACGGGCAATATCCGTAGCGTTTTCAGCAGGATCAATAAGCATTTTTTCCTGGAGGATAACATTGCCAGTATCCACCCGCTGCTGAAGAAAAAATGTTGTAACACCGGTTTCTTGTTCACCCCTGATGATCGCCCAATTAATGGGAGCAGCTCCCCGATATGCAGGAAGTAAAGATCCATGAAGGTTAAAAGCGCCAAAAGTTGCCTGTTCATATACCGCAGCAGGCAGGATACGAAACGCTGCAACAACAATAACATCCGGTCTCGCTTCAGCAACTCTATCAATAAAGTCCTGACTCGTGACGTCATCAGTTTCATAGACCGGAAGTCCGAGAGAAATTGCAGTTTGTTTTACAGGAGAAGGTTCAGGAGTGGAATGCTTATTTCTGCGGGGTTTATCAGATCCGGTTACAACCAGTACCAGCTCAAACTCATTACCTTCAGCAACAATAGCCTGCAATGAAGGAACGGCAAATTCAGGCGTTCCCATAAAAATAATTCGCATGACACTTCAAAGTATTTGTAAAAATATCAACACCGATAGGGGCTGCATACACATTTTCTGTTAATCCGAAGCCTTAAAGCACTACAAGAGGCTCTCGGGCAATGGGATACTCTGCATGAACAGATCCCGAAGCGAGAGTATCCAGTTCTTTCTGAATTTTTCTTCGATCACGTTTCTCCATTCTGTCCACAAAAAGAGTTCCATTAAGATGGTCAATCTCATGCTGAAGCACCCTGGCAACCATACCGGAAAACTCCCCGGTTATCTCTTCAAAATTCTCGTTGCGGTATTTCAGGGAAATAGCAGCAGGACGTTCTACATCCCCGTGAATCCCCGGCAGGCTCAAACAACCCTCTTCCATATCATTATATCCCCCTACAGCAAGAATATGTGGATTAATAACCACCATCGGCTTTTCATCCGGATAATGTTTCAGGGATGAAATATCCAGCACCAGTAACCGAACCGAATGCCCTACCTGAGGAGCAGCAAGACCTATCCCCGAAGCATTGCGCATCGACTCAAACATAAAACCTATAAGTTCTTCTATTCCTCGGTCAATTCCCTTCAGCGGTTTGGCTTTCTTTCGAAGAATATCATCACTATAGATATTGATCGGTAATATCATAGAATCTGAAAAATTAAGTCTTAATTATCTGTAATTATCAGTCAGGAACCTCTCTGACAAGTTAAAAGTTGCCCATCCTGATGATAAGGAATCGGGTGCTTTTTGGTGAAATAATATGAAGCGCTGCATGATTTCCAAAGGTCAAAACGAAATCATTGTATAATCAGGGCTCTTTTGATGACTCCGTCGTTGCCTTTCTGTAAACTTTCTCAAGGATTTTACCAAAACCGCCAAACCCCAGAAAAGTTTTTTTGAACGGCTGAACAGGAGTATCCTCATACGTATCCTCAACCATACCGGTTTGAACAGGGTAAATTAAAATAAAACTGTTTTTCTGGAAATACTTGTTGAGATAGGTGGACATCTTTGCCATTTTGCTATGATAGGAAAGGTGGTTTTTCCTGCTCATCACAACAATAAGATTATCATCGATTTTTATCTCTCTCGACACCAGAAGAAAATCGTCCCAATCCTTTATAACCTTGTACTCCGCATGTGGCAAGCTCTTGGAATAAGCATCTTTCAAATAAACAAGGGTTTGTTTTGTCGCATAAACAATCAGCTTTGATCCGGTATTTCTTATAATATTTGTGACCTTCTGTATCCAGAGCACAAACCCGATTTCATTTTCCGCGCCAGCGGGGACAATTAGAATAGTTCGCTTGATCGTAGCCAGAGGCTGAACTGATTTATAAATAAAGGTCGTAATATTACACCTGCCAAGAATGTTCTCCGATGAACTTCCGAGCAAACTGTCCGTAAGGCTGCCCTCCTGATGCAATCCTAAAATAAGATCGGTGATTTTCTGTTCCCTTATAACACCTGCAATCCCATTAACAACATCGCTGTCATAACGAATCAATCGCTTTAGTTCGTAATCTGTCGACGATGCCGCGTGAGCAGCTTTTTCAAGAAGCTTTCCTGCATATTTTTCAGCAACATCATCAGCCATAGTGTTATCTGCCACATGGAGCGCATAGATACCATTAGTAGCTTTACCCGACCTCACCGTAACACTGAGATTGACCAACTCATCAACCGTACTGAGCTCCTTCATAGGAATCAGTATCCGTTCTTCCGTGCCTGAAACGCCAGTTTCCGCGACCTCTTCCAGAGTATCAGCAAGCGCAATATTCTGAGCACCTTTCTGGCCGACAATAGTTGCCAGGGTGCAGGTTATCAGAATAAACAGAACCGTACCATTCAACACACTTTCATCAAGCAATCTGATAGGAATCCCTTTAAAAGTGTGCCCGATAATAATGTTATACCCTATCAATACAGTCGCAAGCGCCAATGCCGCATGAGCGCTGATCAACCCAAATATCAGCCGGCGTTGATCAACTGTAAATCCAAACAGTTTCTGTGTAATCCAGGCTGAACAATATTTTGCCGCCGTAGCAGCAATCGTTATAACCGCAGCAACCTTTATCGTTTCATAATCCTTGAAAAAAGCCCTTATATCGATAAGCATACCTACGCCGATCAGAAAAAACGGAATAAAAATGGCATTACCGACAAACTTGATTCTGTTCATGAGAGGCGATGTATGCGGAATCAGCCGGTTCAGGGCAAGACCACCAAGAAACGCGCCGATAATTGGCTCAACTCCAGCGGCTTCCGCAAGAAAAGCACCAAAAAAAACCATAGCCAACACAAACAGGTATTGCTGTACACTATCATCAAAACGTTTGAAAAACCAACGAGCTATCACCGGAAAAAGCAGCAGAACAATCAGGCTGAAAATGGTAATCCCAATAAAAATCCTTATCCAGAACCCAGTCGCAAGCTCCCCTGACGACATTTCAACAACAACAGCAAGCACAAGCAGAGCAAGAATATCAGTAATAATGGTTCCGCCAATTGCAATGTTTACAGCCTTATCCTTGGATATTCCGAGTTTGCTGACGATTGGATAAACGATAAGCGTGTGAGAAGCGAAAATGCTTCCGATAAGAATAGAGGAGGGCCACGAAAAAGCAAGAATGAATTTGCCGACTGCGATTCCGAGAAAAATCGAGATAAAAAAGGTATAAAGACCGAACAGGATACTGTTTCGGCTGTTTTTGCGGAAATCCTCAACATCAATTTCCAGTCCGGCAAGAAACATGATATAGAGTACCCCCACTGTTCCAAAGAGGATAATACTACTATCACGCAGCATCAAATTGAGTCCATGAGGTCCAATCACTGCTCCAGCAATAATAAGACTGATAAGACTCGGTATTTTCAGACGATTAAAGAGAACCGGAGCAAAAAGAATAATAAACAGTATCAGTGAAAACTGTAATACCGGATTCTTCAAAGGCAATGCAATATCAATCAGGCTCATCAACACCATCTTATAACAATCAAGAAGTTAATCTCATCACCACGCAGCAGTATATAAATGCCACAACAATCCTTTCCTGTATATCCGGCAGTACTGTAACAAAGCCAAAAAATCGGTTCGGCGCGATGGATAAGCAACGACAGCAGACGATTATATTTGTTTCCGGACAACAAAGTTATCCGGAAACAAATATGCATATCTTTTCAGTTGAACACAAACAGCCCGATGATCACAATCTGCCTTACAGCAGTGGTGTTACGAGTATTTCCCTTAACGTCAGCCATTTTAAACCCTTTTCCTTTTCAAACTATGCACTGGCTCTACCTGATGATCGCAATCCTTTTTGAAGTATCCGGCACAACCTGCATGAAAATCTCAGACGGATTCAGTAAACTTGCCCCAACACTTTTTATTTTCTTTTTTTACGGGTTGAGTTTTACCTTTCTTTCATTAGCATTGAAGGTTCTGCCCATTGCTTTAACCTATGCCATCTGGTCAGCAATCGGTACGGCCACAATAACGGTAATCGGGGTAATCTGGTTCGGAGAAAGCATGAGTACCATTAAACTTTTTTCACTGCTGCTGATTATTGTTGGAGTTATTGGATTGCATTTCAGTCAGGAACACGTTCATTAATCGAATGAAACCGATAAATTTGAAACATCAGATCTATAAAAAAATTGTTGTAAAAGTCGGCACGAATGTCATTACCGGTAAAAATGGAAAGCTCGATCTTGAGATACTCGATAGCCTCACCACCCAGATCGCGCAACTTCAGAAAAAAGGAATTCAAGTCATTCTGGTGTCATCAGGCGCAGTAGGGGCAGGCCGATCAATAATAAAACCATCTGGTACACTCACACCGGTAGCATCCAGGCAGATCCTTGCTTCCACAGGACAGATAAAGCTGATCAGCACCTATAACGAACTTTTTCAGCGCCACAACCTGATAACAGCTCAGATTCTTGTCACTAAAAGCGATTTTCGGGACCGCCAGCACTATCTCAACATGCAGACTTGCTTTACAGCACTCCTGCAGCAAAGCATCATCCCTGTTGTTAATGAAAACGATGCCGTATCAGTTACCGAACTGATGTTTACCGACAATGATGAACTCTCCGGTCTTATTGCAACGATGATGGATGTCGAAGGCTACATCATTCTCTCACATGTTGACGGCCTCTTTGACCTTAAAACCGGAAGTGGTGCAGTCATCCCGGAAATTGATCCATCCACAAAACATTTCCATCAATATATCCATCCGGGAAAATCAGAGTTCGGAAGAGGCGGTATGCTGACCAAATGCCATATAGCGCAGAAACTCTCAAAGCTTGGAATAACTGTACATATTGCCAACGGACGTACACCCGGTATTCTGCTCTCAATCCTCGGAGGAGAAAAAACCGGAACAAAATTTCTGCCACAAAAACCAACCCACGGCCCAAAACGATGGATAGCCAGCAGCGAAGGTCTTGAAAAAGGGGCAGTCACTATCAACAAAGGAGCCGAAGCTGCGCTGGTGTCCGATGAACAAGCCAACAGCCTTCTTCCGATTGGCATAGAATCGGTTGAAGGGACCTTTTTCAAGGGAGACATTATAAAAGTCTGCTCCACAGAAGGCCAGCCAATCGGTTATGGAGTGGCACAATACAGCTCGGAAAAAACACTGTCAATAAAAGGTCAAAAAGGTCATAAGCCTTTAATTCACTACGATTATCTTTATATAACGCCCTGAAACTGGCATAACAGAACCATGCAGGAAACCATCATTCAACAACTCAAAGCCGTCCAGCAGGCAAGCAGGGAAATCATCACGCTCAGCGATGCTGCCATCAACAGCCTGCTCCTTGATCTTGCCGACAGGATACCAGCACATCAGGAACTCCTTCTCGATGCAAACAGGAAAGATCTGGAACGCATGGACCAGGCCGATCCCATGTACGACAGGTTACTCCTGAACGCCTCACGCCTGGAAGCCATAGCCGGTGACATCCGTAATGTCGCCACGCTCCCCTCGCCTCTGTACCTGGTACTTGAAAAGCGCACGTTACAAAACGGGCTCAACTTGAAAAAAGTCACCGTCCCGATAGGTGTCATTGGAATTATCTATGAAGCAAGGCCAAACGTGACCTTCGATGTCTTTGCGCTCTGCCTGAAATCCGGGAATGCAACCGTACTGAAAGGGGGAAGCGATGCCATGTATTCGAATATTGCCATAGTCGATCTCATTCATACCGTTCTCAAAGATCATTCCATCAATCCCGATACCATCTACCTGTTACCATCTGAACGGGAAGCAGCCGGCGTTATGCTCAATGCCGTCGGTTTCATCGACATGATTATTCCACGAGGCAGTCAGAAACTCATCGACTTTGTCCGTAACAATGCAAAAGTTCCAGTCATTGAAACTGGAGCAGGTATTGTACACACCTACTTCGATAAAAGCGGCGACCTCAACCTTGGCCAGAAAATCATCTTCAATGCAAAAACCCGCCGCCCGAGTGTATGCAATGCTCTTGACACTCTGGTAATCCACAGGGAACGGCTTGACGACCTTCCAGCCCTCGTCAATCCCCTCGGTGAAAAAGGGGTAGTGCTCTTTGCCGATGAACCGGCTTATCTCAAACTGCAAGGCTCTTACCCCGACACACTGCTGCATCGTGCTGAACCGGAACATTTCGGCACCGAGTTTCTTTCACTGAAAATGTCGGTAAAAACTGTTGCATCCCTTGAAGAGGCACTTGAGCATATAGCACACTACAGCTCCCGTCACAGCGAGGCGATTATAGCGGACGACCCGGCAACAAAAGAAACATTCTTAAAAAGAGTTGATGCAGCTGTTGTCTATGCCAACACATCAACAGCATTCACCGATGGCGCCCAGTTTGGACTTGGCGCGGAAATCGGCATCAGCACACAGAAAC
>Ga0007882_10002088_pt1 | contig 11368 bp, 9 predicted proteins | sample CryBogCBH12Aug01_FD_71195 | JGI IMG/M metagenome (GOLD analysis project Ga0007882, IMG submission 71195) | Freshwater microbial communities from Crystal Bog, Wisconsin, USA - CBH12Aug09.1 | ecosystem: Environmental > Aquatic > Freshwater > Lake | place: Crystal Bog, Wisconsin, USA | collected... | reverse complement strand
ACTTCGCCAGCCGGTGCCGAGATTTTTTCCGTCGCACCTTGAATCTCAAAATTGTCACTGGCATCGGGAAAAAAATCCGCGCCATCGGCCGCGCCCACCCATTGCAGATCGAGAATGCGCGTGTCGCCGTTCGCTGGCTTTTCCCACCACACTTGCGCGGCAAGATTGTCGTCATCCGTGGCTGGAACTTTCGCCAGCCAATGTGCGAGCAGTTTCTCGTTGGTCGAAACAGCCGCATTTTCCGAGGCGGAGCCAATGGTTAAAATGCCTTGAATTTCCGCACTCGCCGGAATGCATGACTCATTGCATTCGAGCCACGATACTTTAGCGGCTAGATTTAATGCGCCAAGTGGAAGATTTTTTTCGAGTTTGAGCGGCACGAGCAAAACGGTTTCATCTTCGTAGCCGTAGGTTGTGATGTCCGCCGGCGGAAGTTTTTGCGGCAACGGCCATTCGATTTCGCCCGCCGTCACGCCCGTGGGTAACTGCCATTTGATTTCCGTAGATTGTCCCGCCGCGCCGGGATTTTTCCAGTAGGTGTGCCAGCCGGATTCCATTTTTAACTGCACGCCGACCAACACTGTGTCACCGGGTTGTGCGTTCGCTGGCAGAATTAATGACACCTCCGTGTGGGCGGCGCGCGCCGCCGTGCCCGCAAAGACGGAGAGCAAAATGACGATGGCAGTAATCAGGCGCATGGAAACAAAGATGGTGTCGGTTTAAAAACGTTACGACTAAATGTCTCAAACCATCCTTAAATTTCTCGGGGATGGGACATTAAAATATTTTTATCCGCATCAGGGGTGCTTCCGCCGTGTCGCCAATGAAATCAACATTGCGCCCACGCAAGTCCAAGCAAACCAATTACCGTGCAATTGATAAAATGTCTGCGCCGATTTTTCTGTGGTTGCGCGTAAGGGAATTTTTACCGTCAATGCACCCGCCGTATATTCGCTGCCGGAATTATCGCGTAGAATTTCCCGCATCCTACCGTGAGCATCTATCCAGCCGGTCACGCCATTGTTGGAACAGCGCACGAGCGGCAGTCCGTTTTCCACCGCGCGAAAAATGGCGTTCGCGAGATGCTGCCGCTGCTCTGCGCTTTCGCCAAACCAACCGTCATTAGAGAGATTCAAGAGAAAATCCGGTTCGCCCGCCGCTGCTGCGCGTGCGGTTTTTGGAAATACATCTTCAAAACAAATCAACGGTGCGGCGGTAAAATTTTCGCCGGCAAAAACCACCGATTTGTCGCCGCACGTCCAGCCACCTTGAATTGGCGTCAGGTATTTTAAGAACGGCAGCCAATGCGCGAGCGGAACGTATTCGCCAAAGATGACGAGATTTTGTTTGTGATAAACATCGGTGAAATGTCCGTCTTTATTGACGAAAAATGCGGCGTTAAAAAAGTTTGTAGCGGCGGGATGAAACTCCGCGTCGTCGCCGTTGAAGACGATGGCGACATGATTGGTTTGTGCGAACTCGCTGATGATGTTGTAAACGCCATCGAACATTGGCACGGCGGATTCCGGCCACACCAACAAATCCGTGCCGTTCGAGATGGCGCGCTGCGAGCGTATTAGTAATTCGTCAAAACGTTTTGCATCTTCGTCCGGTTTCCAGATTAAAGTTTGCGGAACACTGGGTTGAATGAGCGCGACGCGCAAAGTCGCTGAAGGTTTCAAATTCGAAACGACGGCGGGTGAAGAATTGAAATTAATTTTGAAAATACCGCCGACAAACAGCAGTAGCACCGTGACGAGTGGTAAAACAATTTCCGCCTGCCAAACGTGACGTTTGGTCGGGTTGCGATAAATCATTTCCGATGCTGAATACAATCCTAGTGAAAGCCACACGACGAGAAATGACACGCCATAAACGCCCGTCGCCGCCGCGATCTGAATCAGCGGGACGAGTTGATATTGCGACGCGCCGAGCAAGCTCCATGGAAATCCGCTGAACAGCCAGCCGCGCAAAAGTTCCAATGTCACCCAAGCTGCCGCGCCGGCAAACATCCAGCGCATCCGCTGACTCCAAGTGGAATCTTGGAATTTGAATTTGGCGACGAACCAAGTCCATGCCCCGAAATATAGTGCCACATACGCCGACAGCGCGATCCAGGCGAGAATCGGAAATCCCGTCGCGGGCATCAGCAGGAGCCAGTAAAGCGACGCGAGCCAGAACGTGATTCCGCCAACGTAGCCCGCACGAAAAGCGTCCGTGCCGGATTTGCCGCGCGCGGCGAACAGCAATAACGCCGGCGCAACCCACGCGAAACCGGCGATGCTAAATTTTGGAAACGCGAGCGCCAGCAAAAGTCCGGCGATTATCGCGACGAGATAACCGCTGCGCCAAAATAATTCCGTGCAAAAACTTTTCGCAACGGCAACGGCGGAAAAGCCTTCGCAAAAGGTCGCGCCAACCTTGGTGCAATTTGCCGCCTCATGCACCACGCGGCGGCTGGCGTTGACGACGACAGCTTCGCGCGAGCCGCGCCAGACAGCGAAGTCCGCAGAGGAATTTCCAGCGTAATCAAAACTGCGCTCACCAAACTTTTCCATCAGCGCCTGAAGTTTGTTTTCGCTGCGGAGATTGGTTTTGCCATCGCTGGCCAGAACTTCATCGAACAAACCGACGTGCGCGGCAATCGGCTGAGCCATCTTCAAGTCAGAGGCCGTGGCGAGAATGATTTTGCGGCCGGAAGCTTTTTCCGAGCGCAACCACGCGATGAATTTTTCATGGTAGGGCAGGGTGACGGGATCAACTTGAACGCGAGCGGCGAGTTTTTGTTTGAGTAAGGCGCGTCCGCGTATCCACCAAAACAGGATTTGAAAAATGGCGAGCGGATTGCGCCGGAGTAGGCGCGACAGCGACTCCCACATCATGTCTGTGCGAATGAGCGTGCCGTCGAGGTCAACGACGAGCGGAACATTTTGCGGGTCAGCCATGCGCGCCGAAATTATTCCACCGTCACGCTTTTGGCGAGGTTGCGCGGTTTGTCCACGTCGCAACCGCGCGCGACGGCGATGTGATACGCGAAGAGTTGCAGCGGCACGCTTGCGAGAATCGGATTGAGCAAATCCAGCGTCGGCGGCAGGTAAATCACGTCGTTCGCCACTTTCTTGATGCCTTTATCACCTTCGGTTGCGAACGCGATGATTGGGCCTTTGCGAGCGCGAATCATGGCGAGGTTCGCCATCGTTTTGTCATACATCGCATCTTGCGGCACGAGAAAAACCGTCGGCGTCTTGGCGTCAATCAGCGCAATCGGCCCGTGTTTCATTTCCGCTGCCGAATAACCTTCGGCGTGGATGTAAGAAATTTCTTTTAACTTCAACGCACCTTCGAGTGCGATGGGAAACGTGTAGCCGCGGCCGAGGAAAAAGAAGTCATCCGCCTTGGCATATTTCTTGGCGACTTTTTTCAACGCGTCGTTTTGCGCGAGAATTTTTTCAATCTGTTTCGGTAAGGCTTCGAGTCCGTGCAAAACATCCAACGCGCGCTTCGCGGAGAGATTCCGCAGCCGTCCGAGATGAACGGCGAGCAGCGTGAGAATGGAAATCGTCGAGACGAAAGCCTTCGTTGAGGCCACGCCGATTTCAGGGCCGGCGTGCATGTAAATGCCGCCATCAGATTCGCGCGCGATGGTGCTGCCGACGACGTTGACGATGGCGAGTGCACGATGACCGCGCCGTTTCGCCTCGCGCAACGCAGCCAGCGTGTCCGCCGTTTCGCCGGATTGCGAGAGCACTAGCAGGATTGTATTTTTTTCCAGCGGCGCGTTGCGGTAACAAAATTCGTGCGCGAACTCGACTTCGACCGGCAGTTGCGCGAGTTCCTCGATCAAATATTCGCCGACGAGCGCGGCGTGCCAGCTCGTGCCGCTGGCCGCGATGACGATGCGGTCAATGTTGCGCAATTCGGCGGCGGTCATGTTCAAGCCGCCGAACTTGGCCGTTGCGCCTTCAAAATCCAGACGACCGCGCAGCGCGTTCAAAACCGTTTGCGGCTGCTCGTAAATTTCCTTGAGCATGAAGTGCGCGTGTTTGCCGCGCGCGGCGTCTTCCTGCGAAAATTCCAGATTGCTGATTTGCACGTTGGCCGTGTCCGCGCCGAGATTCAAAACGTCAAAGCGTTCCGGCGTGATGGTGGCGACGTCATAGTCGTTCAGGTAAACAACTTTTTTTGTGTGGGCGACAATCGCGTTGGCGTCACTCGCGAGAAAATTTTCGTGTTTGCCGATGCCGATGATGAGTGGCGAACCACGTCGCGCGCCAATAATTGTATCTGGAAAATCGGTGCAAATAACCGCGAGTCCGTAAGTGCCGATGACTTCGCGCAACGCGTCGCAGACGGCTTGCGCGAGTGCGTCACCATTTTTGACGGCGCGTTTGGCGTAATGTTCACCGATTAGATGCGCGAGCACTTCCGTGTCCGTGTCAGATTTGAATTTGTGGCCGGCGCGAATGAGTTTTTGTTTCAGCGCGTCGTAATTTTCAATGACGCCGTTGTGGACGACGGCGATTTTGCCGGAAGCGTCGAGGTGCGGATGACAGTTGGTGTCGGACGGAACGCCGTGTGTGGCCCAGCGTGTGTGCGCGATGCCGAGATTGCCGGCGGCAGGTTCGGCCTTCAGGACGCGCGCGATGCCTTCATCGATTTTGCCTTTTTTCTTACGCAGCGAAAGTCTGGCGTTGTCGAGCACCGCGACGCCCGCGCTGTCGTAGCCGCGATATTCCAAGCGCCGCAAACCTTCGAGCAGAATTGGCGAGGCTGCTTTCTTTCCGACGTATCCAATGATGCCGCACATAAAATTAATCTGAAAATCTATACCAGTTACCAGTTATATGACGCAGATGCCATTCTTGGTCTAGCTTTGAATAATCTACAAAGCAACTATTTGTTTCCGTATAATTTTTGAACAAGTAACCCGAATGTCCCGCGAAAGAGCTGCCTTTGCCGATAAAAACTACGAGCATTGAACCGTCAGAACAATGTGCCGCCATAACATCTCTTATGCTTGGCGGAAGGTTTGAAATGTTAATGCTAGTAATTGTAGCACTACAAGGAACAGCGCCGCTTTGAATGTTGGACACAACCTTGTCATAAACGGCCATGTTCCTTTTGAATTTCCAAGTTTCGACAGCTGATGGCACTCCGAGTCTTACACAAATTATAAAACTTATAATAAATGCAATGCTCAGCAAAGACGGATAAATCCATAAGTGAGTTGTTTTTCTCCATGAAGCAAGACCGGCAATCAAAGTTGTAATGAATGTAATCGCCAAGCCTAAAAAACTGATTGAGAAAATTAAGATTTGGAAAAAATTTGGTCCTGGCGTAACAAGTAGTTGCGACAGCAATAAGCCGATACCAAACAAAACAATCAATCGGTAGGCAGTTCGCATTTTCCTATGTTTGGATTTGTTTTAAAATCCATTCCGCCGTTTCAGTCAAATTATTCACGACAACGGCATTTGAAATTTTTTCCGGCGATTCCGCTTCCACGCCTGCGCCGTAGCCGGTGCGCACGAGTATGCTTTTTTTTACGCCGGCATTCCAGCCGCATTCGAGGTCAATCAACTTGTCGCCGACCATGAAACTCTCGGCGAGGTTCAAATTAAATTCATCCCGCGCGTCGAATAAAAATTGCGGCGACGGCTTGCGGACGCGGCTCGGCTGGTCGGGCGCTTCAGGCGCGATGTAAGTTTTTTCGAAATGCACGCCGTCGCGCGCCAGCTCTTGATTGACGCGGGCGTTCACGCTTTCAGCATCGGCCATCGTAAAATAACCGCGCCCAATACCGGATTGATTTGTGACGACCAAAAGTTTGAAGCCGGCGTCGGCAAGTTTTTTCAACGCTGCGCCCGCGCCGGAAAAAATTTCAACTTCTTCCGGCTGGTGCAGGTAGTTTTTTTCCACGATGAGGGTGCCATCGCGGTCGAGGAATACGGCTTGGTTCATTTTGCGCGCAAATTGTGGGCAGATTGCGGCAAGAATGGAATTGAATTTTTTATGCGGCGCGGGCAGGATGCTCCGTCTTGGCAGTCATCAACTCAATTATTCAAATCACATGAGCTACAAAGGCAGACTTGGAATTTTGGTCGGCGGTGGTCCGGCTCCCGGATTGAACGGCGTTATCGCGGCGGCCACCATCGAGGGTATTAATCAGGGCTACGAAGTCATTGGCTTCCGCGACGGCTTCAAGCACATCGCAGCCGGCGACACGACGCAGATCAAGCCTTTGACGATTCGCGATGTCAAAGATATTCATAGCAAAGGCGGTTCTATTCTTGGCACGGCGCGGACGAATCCGACGAAGTCGCAGGAACAGATGAAAAATATTTTCACCGTGTTTGAAAAGCTCGGGATTACCGCGCTCGTCAGCATCGGCGGTGACGACACAGCGTTTTCCGCCAGCTACGTTGCCAAATACAGCCAAGGCAAAATAAAAGTTGCGCACGTGCCCAAGACGATTGATAACGATTTGCCGCTGCCAGGAACTGCGCCGACGTTTGGTTACGAAACGGCGCGTCACTACGGCGTGCAACTCGTTCGCAATCTGATGGAGGATGCGCGCACCACGTCTCGCTGGTATCTCATCGTCAGCATGGGACGCGCCGCCGGTCATCTTGCGCTGGGCATCGCGAAGGCGAGCGCCGCCACGCTGTCCGTCATTCTGGAGGAATTTCGCGGGCGTCAGGTCACGGTAGATGAGATCTGCGACATCATTATCGGCTCCATCATCAAGCGCAAAGCCGAAGGTTCCCAATACGGCCTCGTGGTTTTGGCGGAAGGCTTGATTGAAGGCATCGGCGAAAAGGGATTGCTCGAAGCGTTGCCCGAGGGCCAGCTTGCTCAATTCGGCAAAATCATCCGCGACGATCACGGTCATTTGCGCCTCGGCGAAATTGAATTTGGTCGCCTGATGAAGGAGTTATTGGCTCAACGTTTGGAAAAACTCGGCATCAAGATGGCGTTCATCGACAAGGATCTTGGCTACGAATTGCGCTGCGCCGACCCGATTCCATTTGACGCTGAATACACGCGCGATTTGGGTTACGCCGCGGTGAAATTTCTCCGTTCGCCTGAATCTGAAAAATACGGCGCTATCATCAGTTTCGTGGACGGCAAGATGAATCCGCTGCCGTTCGACAACATGCTCGACCCGAAGACCGGTCGCATGCAAAACCGCCGCGTCAACGTTGACGGCGAAGCCTACGAATGCGCGCAGGCCTACATGATTCGCCTCGAACGCGAAGATTTCGAGGACGCCAAGCAGCTAGCCAAGCTAGCCGCTGTCATCAAAGTGACACCAGAAGAATTTCGCGCTCGTTTTGGTTATCTGGCAGGGTTGAAGTGAAATTAATTTACGCAAACGGCGGCGGAAAATTTTCCGCCGCCGTTTTTGTTTCGTGTATTTCGTGTGGTTCGCGGTTAAACTTTTTTCGTGAAACCGCTCGGCGATTGCAAACTTTATACCTTCGTGGACACGGCCTATCTGCATGGCCGCGCGCCCGAACTCGTCGCGCAAATGCTCTGCGATGGCGGTAGCGACTTAATTCAACTGCGCGCCAAAAATTCTTCGCCTGACGAAATCCGCGTCATGGCGGAAAAAATTCTGCCGGTCACGCGCCGCGCCAATGTCGGTTTCGTTATCAATGACCACTTGGACATCGCGCACGAAATCGGAGCGGACATCTGCCACTTGGGACAGGAAGATTTTTTCGACGCCGGCCACACGCACGTTTCTGAATTAAAAATTAAAAACTCAAAACTAAAAATTGGCTTAAGCACGCACGCGCCCGCGCAGGCGCAGCGCGCGCTTGATGCGGGTGCAGATTACATCGCCATCGGCCCGATTTACGCCACCGGCACGAAGCCGACCGCCAAACCTGTGACGCTCGAATACGCCCGCTGGGCGGCGGCGCACGCGACGGTGCCGTGGTTTGCGATTGGTGGCATCAATTTACAGACGATTGACGCTGTGCTCGCGGCGGGCGCGAAACGCATTTGTGTTGTCTCTGCCATCCTCAATGCACCAGACGTGGTGCGGGCTTGCGCGGAATTTCGCCGACGGTTGCCGTAATTTCTTCACTGCGCGGCAATCAGCGCAGAAAGGTTTGTGATTCACTTTGCTTAAGTTGCTGGTCGTCAGCGCCGGAGTGTTACTAAATCGAATTGCACCGCGGCGATAATTTTGTAGAATGCCCGAATGAATTTGGACGCACTTTATTCCGAGCTGACTCTTAAAACCAAAACTAAGCACGCGCTGATTGTTCTCGATGGACTCGGCGACATCGCGACGAAAGAAACCGGCTATCTCACGCCGCTCGAAGCCGCGCACACGCCCAACCTCGACAAGCTTTCGAAGGATTCCGCGCAAGGCCGCATGATTCCCGTTGCGCCCGGCATCACGCCCGGCAGCGGCCCCGGCCATCTTGGATTGTTCGGTTATGACCCGCTGGAATTTCAAGTGGGTCGTGGCGTTATCGAGGCGCTCGGCCTTGGTCTTGAATTAAAACCCGGCGACGTTTGCGCGCGCGCGAATTTTGCGACGCTCGACGCGAAGGGAATTGTCACCGACCGCCGCGCCGGACGCATTCCGACGGAAGTGTGCGAGAAAATGGTGGCGTTGCTTTCCGCAAAAATAAAAAAAATCGGCGACACGCAGGTCATTATCAAGGCGGGCAAGGAACACCGTTTCGTCGTTGTATTTCGCGGCAAAGGACTCGAAGGGCCGTTGACGGATGCGGATCCGAATCGCGAAGGTCTGACGATTCCGACCGTGAAGCCGCGCGATGCAAAAAATTTGAAGCAGAAGAAAACGGCCAAGTTGATTGCCGATTTTTACAAGGCCGCGCTGCCCGTGCTCGCGAAAGAAAAACCGGCGAACGGTTTTCTCATGCGCGGCATCGCCCATCAGCCGGAAATTCCGCTGTTCGAAAATCGCTACCTGCTCAAGCCCGCGTGCCTCGCGGTTTATCCGATGTATAAAGGCCTCGCGCAGCTCGTCGGCATGGTGAAAATCGAAGGGCCGCAGACCATCAAGGAACAATTCGAGCGCTACCTCGCCGAATACGACAACTACGATTTCTTCTTTATCCATTTCAAATACACCGACAAATACGGTGAAGACGGCAATTTCGCCGCGAAGAAAAAAGCCATCGAAGAATTCGACGCCGCGCTGCCAATTCTTTTGAAAAAGAAACCGGATGTCATCGCCATCACCGGCGACCATTCCACGCCCTGCGCGTTGCACGGTCACTCGTGGCATCCGCAACCGGTGCTGCTGCACTCATCCGCGAGCGGCTCGGACAAGCTGGAACGCTTCACGGAAACCGGTGCAAACAGTGGTTCGCTCGGCATCATGCCCGCGAAATTCCTCATCCGCCTCATGCAGGCGAACGCGAAGATGTTCGACAAATTCGGCGCCTGAAGATTTGCGATATACGATTTACGATTGGCGTGCTTTTTGGCGTGCATCGCGTCAGTCGTAAATCTAAAATCGTAAATTCAGATGAACCTGCCCAACAAACTTACCGTCTCGCGCTTTGTGCTGACGGTGGTTTTTTTGGTGGCGCTGTTCTGGCCGTGGAATATTCCGTTCCGAAATTCCTTCGCGCTTCTATTTTTCTGCCTCGCTGGCGTCACGGATTTTCTCGATGGCCGTATCGCGCGCGCACGGAAACTGATTACCAATTTTGGTATCCTCATGGATCCGCTCGCGGACAAAATCATGACGTGTTCGGCGTTCATCGCGTTCGTCGAAAGCACGCGGCTGCATCCCAACGCGCCGGTGAAAGTCGGTGCGTGGATGGTCATCATCATCGTCGCGCGCGAACTCGCCATCACCGGCCTGCGCCTACTCGCCGCGTCCAAAAACATCGTGCTCGCGGCGGAACGTTACGGGAAACATAAAACCATTTCACAAATCGTCACCATCATCGCGCTGCTTGTGGTGGATGCGTGTCAGGAATGGCCGGACGGATTAAAAAACCTTTTTGTCGCGTGGGCACCGAGTTTTGCTGCGGCCATGCTTTGGCTCACGGTTGTGCTGACCGCGATGTCGGGAATCATCTACCTCTGGCGCAATCGTGCGCTCTATCTCGAAGACGTTTGAATCAGTGCTTCGGTAGCGGCAGCGTGTCATCTGAACCGGCGGGTTGATAGACAGCGGGGGGAAGATTTTTGAGCGGGTCACTCTTCTTATGATGTTCCCACGCCCAGAACGATACGCCGAAAATCAGTGCCAGCGATATGAGCGCGAAGAGCGCCACGCCGACTTTCCAATTCACCTTCGCCAGCAGCAAAGTGATGTGATCCACGAACGTTTTTTTGGAATCTGACAGCGGCGGCGGCTCGCTGAATTTTTCAGTGCCCTTCAATTCGGTCGCCAGCGCGGCGAGCAACGGTTCTTCCGCCAGCTTGAGACACTTCGCGTAGATTTTGACCGAGCCGCGGATATAGACCGGCGCGGAAAAGGCGTTGAACTTGCCTTCTTCGAGCGCGCGGACGTGGTCGGTGCGCATTTTGGTCACGTCGGCGACTTGCTGCACCGTGAGTTTTTGGGCTTCGCGCGCAGCGCGGAGTTGTTCGGCAACCGTTGACATTCCCTTTATTTAGCGCGATTGACGCGGCGTTGGCAATCTTGGAAATTATTTTAACCCGCTGGTGCCGCGTCTCGGCGAGACGGTATCTATGCCATTTGGGAGCGAGATGACGCACGGCTCGGCGACCAAGTAACTTTCTCGCAACGACAAAAAAAATCCCCGACGGGCGGGTGCCAGTCGGGGATGTGGGAACTAAAAGTTATTTCTTCGCGAGCGCATTGGCCACGGCGGCACCCAGCGCTTCGCCGCGCAGGTTGGTCTTGATAATTTTGCCGTCCGGTCCGATGAGCACGGTGAAGGGAATGGATTCCACACCGTATTTTACCGCGAGGGCGTTGCTCCAGCCTTGGCCGTCAAAAAATTGCGGCCACGTCATGCCATCCTGTTTGGGCAGGAAGGCGTCGAGCTTTTCCTTCTCGGAATCGAGGCTCACGCCAATGATGTCGAAGCCTTGCGCGTGGAATTTCTGGTAGGTGGCAATGACGTTGGGCAATTCAGCGCGGCACGGGCCACACCACGTCGCCCAAAAATCAATCAACACGACATGACCTTTGTGGGCAGCGACAGAGAGCGGTTTGCCATTCAAATCCGTGACGTTGAAATCGGGGAAGGTCGAGCCGGGGGCAAGGCCGTCCTGCACTTTCTTGGCGGCGGCTTGTTTATCCATCATCTGCAACATCTGGTCGGCTTTCTTGCCGAGCTTGGTGTCGGGATAATCGGTCTTGAGTTTCGTGATGAGCGCGGTGGCCTGCGCCTGA
>Ga0007882_10002087_pt1 | contig 11369 bp, 9 predicted proteins | sample CryBogCBH12Aug01_FD_71195 | JGI IMG/M metagenome (GOLD analysis project Ga0007882, IMG submission 71195) | Freshwater microbial communities from Crystal Bog, Wisconsin, USA - CBH12Aug09.1 | ecosystem: Environmental > Aquatic > Freshwater > Lake | place: Crystal Bog, Wisconsin, USA | collected... | reverse complement strand
GTGAACGCCGCGCTGGAGGGCGAGCCCGAACTGGTCAACACCTCTGCCGAGCTGGGTGGCTGGCTGTTCCGCCTCACCCTCTCCGATGCGGGCGAGCTGGCGGGCCTGATGGATGCCGCCGCCTACGCCGAATACATCGCGGGGCTGTAGGCCGATGCGCTACCTGCCGCTTACCGCCGACGACCGCAGCGCCATGCTGGGCGTGATTGGCGCGCCCAGCGTGGATGCGCTGTTTGCCGATGTGCCCGCCGAGGCCTTTCTGGCCGAGCCCATCGCGGGCCTGCCGCATCACGCCAGCGAGATGGCGGTGGAGCGGCATATGAAGGCGCTGGCTTCGCGCAATCTGGTGGCGGGTGAGGTGCCCTTTTTCCTCGGGGCGGGGGCCTATCGGCATCATGTCCCGGCCTCGGTGGATCATCTTATCCAGCGCGGCGAGTTTCTTACCGCCTATACCCCCTATCAGCCCGAAATCGCGCAGGGCACGCTGCAGGTGCTGTTTGAGTTTCAAACGCAGGTGGCGCGGCTCTTCGGCACCGATATCGCCAATGCCAGCATGTACGACGGCTCGACCGCCTGCTGGGAGGCGATCGCCATGGCCTGCCGCGTGACCAAGCGGGGCAGGGCGGTGCTCTCGGGCGGCTTGCATCCGCATTATGTGTCTACCGCGCGCACCATGGCGCGCTTTGCTGGCGACGCGCTGGAGGTGCTGGCCCCCGTGCTGGAGGCCGAACCGGACGATGCCGCCGTGATCGCCGCGCTGGATGCGGAGACCGCCTGCGTGGTGGTGCAATATCCCGATGTCTTTGGCCGCATCCCCGATCTCGCCGCTATCGCCGAGGCTGCCCATGCCAAGGGCGCGCTGCTGGTGGCGGTGGTGACCGATCCGGTGATGCTGGGGCTGCTGGAGGCTCCGGGCGCGCTGGGGGCGGATATTGTGGTGGGTGAGGGGCAATCGCTCGGCATGGGGCTGCAATTTGGCGGGCCTTATCTTGGGCTGTTCGGCGCTTCGGAAAAGTTCCTGCGGCAGATGCCGGGCCGTTTGTGCGGCGAGACGGTGGATGCCGAGGGGCGGCGTGGTTTCGTGCTCACCCTTTCCACCCGCGAGCAGCATATCCGCCGCGAGAAGGCGACGAGCAATATCTGCACCAATTCAGGGCTGTGCGCGCTGGCTTTCAGCATCCATCTCAGCCTGCTGGGCGGCGAGGGGCTGGCGCGGATGGCGCGGGCTTCGCATACCAATGCCCGCGCCACAGCCGCCGCGTTGGCGGCCATTCCCGGCGTCAGCGTGCTGAACTCAGCCTATGGGGCCGAGTTTACCGTGCTGCTGCCGCGCGAGGCGCGCGGTGTGGTGCGGCAGCTGGCGACGAGCCACGTGCTGGGCGGGGTGGCGCTGGGGCGGCTTTATCCGCAAGCTCCCGAGCTGCACCACGCGATGCTGGTCTGCGCCAGCGAATGCACCACCCCCGCCGATATCGCCGCGCTGGCCGCCGCGTTGGAAGCCATTCTGCAAGGAGCAGCGGCATGAGCGGGCTGAATAGCGCGGGCTGGCGTCCTGAAATGAGCGTTGCTGAAATAAGTGGGGCCGAGGGCATTGCTCCCGCCACCCATAGCGGGGATCGGGGCCTCGCCCTCGAAGAGCCGCTGATCTTCGAGCTGGCCGCGAGTTCGGGTTTTGGCAGCGCCACCTGCGGGGTGGATTTCGACGGCGAGGATGAAGCCCCCGCCGCCGGGCTGACCCGCTTCCTCCGCAAGGCTGCCCCGGCGCTGCCCGGTCTCTCCGAGCCCGAGGCGGTGCGCCATTACACCCGCCTCAGCCGGCAAAACTACGCCATCGATCTCGGGCCATTCCCGCTCGGCTCCTGCACCATGAAGCACAACCCGCGCCTCAACGAGAAGCTGGCGCGGCTGCCGGGCTTTGCCGATATCCACCCGCTGCAGCCGGTGCAAACGGTGCGCGGTGCGCTCGGCGTGATTGAGGAGCTGGCGCATTGGTTGGTGAGCCTCACCGGCATGGCCAGCGTCGCCATGACCCCCAAGGCCGGCGCGCATGGCGAGCTGTGCGGGTTGCTGTGCATCCGCGCCGCCCACGAGGCGAATGGCGCTCAGGACACCCGCAAAATCGTGCTGGTGCCCGAGAGCGCCCATGGCACCAACCCCGCCACCGCCGCCTTCGCGGGCTATGGCGTGGAGAGCATCCCCGCCGCCGCCGATGGCCGCGTGGATCTCGCCGCGCTGACGGCAAGGCTGGCGGATGGGGCGGATGTGGCGGCGGTGATGATCACCAACCCCAACACCTGCGGCCTGTTCGAGCGCGACATGATCGCCATTTCCGCCGCCGCGCACGCTGCCGGGGCCTATGTCTATTGCGATGGCGCCAATTTCAACGCCATCGTCGGCAAGGTGCGCCCCGGCGATCTCGGCGTGGATGCCATGCACATCAATCTCCACAAAACCTTCTCCACCCCGCATGGCGGCGGTGGGCCGGGCTCGGGGCCGGTGGTGCTGTCGGCGGCGCTCGCCCCCTTCGCGCCACTGCCCTTCGTCACGCTCGACCGCGACGGCGTGGTCAGGCTGATCGAGGAGGAGGACGCCCCGCGCGATCATCCGCAAAGCTTTGGGCGGATGGCGGCGTTTCACGGGCAGATGGGGATGTTTACCCGCGCGCTGGCCTATATCCTGAGCCACGGGGCCGATGGCCTCGCGCAAGTGGCGGGCGATGCGGTGCTCAACGCCAATTATGTGCTGCGCTCGCTGGAGGACGTGCTGGAGGCCCCCTTCGCCGCCGCCGGGCCCTGTATGCACGAGGCGCTGTTCTCCGATAGCGGCTTGGGCGGAGGCTTCACCACCATCGACATCGCCAAGGGGCTGATCGACGAGGGCTTCCACCCGATGACGGTGTATTTCCCGCTGGTGGTGCACGGCGCGATGCTGATCGAGCCGACCGAAACCGAAAGCAAGGCCGGGCTCGACCGCTTCATCGCCTCGCTCCGCAGCCTCGCCTTGCGCGCCCATGCTGGCGACGAAAGCCTCAAGACCGCGCCCCATTTCGCGCCCCGGCGCAGGCTGGATGAAACGCTGGCGGCGCGGAGGCCGAAGTTGGTTTGGAAGGGTGATTAGACGGGTAGGTGCGAGGGGATTATCCCCTCGCGCTCCCATACCTGTCAGCCTTGGCGCATCATCGCAGCATCATGCTTTGCCGCGAAGCGGCTATAATAGCCTGCGGCGCTGCGACCTTGCTCCACGGCCGAACCGATGCGCGACGCAGACAGTCCCGGGAGCGCGAGGGTGTAACACCCTCGCATCTATCCCTTAAATCTACCCCTAATCCCCCTCGCGCCGTGCCTTCATCTGCCGATGCTCGTGCCAGGTGATCAGCAGACCCGCCGCCACGATCAGTGGCGCGCCTGCCCAGGTTGAGACGGGGGGGAGCTGGTCGAAGAAGTGCCAGCCGAGGAGCGTGGTCCAGATCAGCGCGGTGTAATCCATCACCACCACGCTGGCGACAGAGCCATAGCGCAGCGCCCCGGTTAGCAGCAATTGGCCAAGCGTGCCCAAGATGCCCAGCGCCAGCAGCATCAGCCATTGCGATCCGCTGTGGTGGGTCATCACAAAGGGCAGCGCCGGGGCCAGAAACAGCGAGCCGAACAGCGCGAAGTAGAACACGGTGGCGGCGGGGGCCTCGGTGCGGCCAAGCTCGCGGATCTGCAGGCTGACCAGCGCCACCATCAGCCCCGAGCCGATGCCCGCCACCGCACCCAGCGGCGAGACCGGCATCGCGCCCGGCCGGGCTATCGCCAGCACACCCGCAAAGCCCAGCAAAACCGCCAGCCAGCGCGAGCGCCCCACTTGCTTCCGCAGCACCAGCGCGGTGATGATTACCGCGAACAGCGGCGCGGTAAAACCGAGGATCGAGGCCACCGCCAGCGGCAGCAGGATCGATGCGCCAAAATTGGCGAGCATACCCACGGTGCCCAGCAGCGCGCGCCAGCCGTGCCCGGCGAGGCGCTTGGTGGCGAGGCTGGAAAGCGAGCCCCGCATCGCCAGCCAGCCCAGCAGCAGCGGCAGCGACACCGCCTGCCGCCAGAACATCATCTCGGGCAGGCTGACGCCGCTGTGCGCGGCCAGCTTCACCAGCAGATAGAGGGTGGAGAGCACCAGCGCGGCGGCGAGCCGCAGCGCGAGGGCAAGGAGGGGGCGTTGGGTGGCGGGCACTCTTTAGCTTTACCCGTTGCGCGGCGCGAGGCAAGGGCGGCTTGTTTACAGGCAGGCCTCAAGATAGGTGACGTCGAAGCCGAAATGCCGCGCCTTTTCCAGCGTGTAGGGGCGCAGGCCCGCCGAGCGATACTCGCCGATGATCTTGCCGTCCTCGGTTTCCTCGACAAACTCGAAGCGGAACAATTCCTGCGTGACGATGATATCGCCCTCCATCCCGGTCACCTCGGTGATATTGGTGACGCGGCGGGTTCCATCGCGCAGGCGCTTGATCTGCACGATCAGGTCGATGCTCTCGGCGATCTGGCGGGTGATCGCCTCCTTGGGGATGCGGATGTCGCTCATCATGATCATGTTTTCCATCCGCCCCAGCGCCTCGCGGGGGGAATTGGCGTGGAGGGTGCACATCGAGCCGTCATGCCCGGTGTTCATCGCGGCGAGCAGATCGAAGCACTCCGCGCCCCGGATTTCGCCGAGGATAATGCGATCAGGCCGCATCCGCAGCGCGTTCTTCACGAGATCGCCGATCGTCACCGCGCCCTGACCCTCGAGATTGGCGGGGCGGGTCTCCAGGGGCAGCCAGTGCGGCTGTTGCAGGCGCAGCTCGGCGGCGTCCTCGATGGTCAGCACGCGCTCGCCGGGATCGATCATTTTGGAGAGGGCGTTGAGCATCGTCGTCTTGCCCGAGCCAGTGCCGCCCGAGATGATGATATTCATGCGGCAGGCCCCGGCGATCTTCAGCGCGGTGCACATTTTGTCGGATAGCGAGCCATAATCGCGCAGCATATCCAGCGTGATCGGCTTCTCGGAAAACTTGCGGATCGAGATGGCGGTGCCGCGCAAGGATAGCGGCGGCACGATCACATTCACACGGCTGCCATCCTTCAGGCGCGCGTCGGCCAGCGGCGTGGTCTGATCCACCCGGCGGCCCACCTGATTGACGATACGCTGGGCGATCTGGAACAAATGCTGCTCGTCGCGGAAACGGATCGCGGATTGCTGCAGCTTGCCGTGCTTTTCAAAATAGGTCTGATCGGGGCCGTTGACCATGATATCCGAGACCTCGGGATCGCGCAGCAGCTCCTCCAGCGGGCCAAACCCAAGCAGCTCGTCGATCAGCACGCTCTCCAGCGCCACTTGCTCGCGCCGGTTGAGATTGATCCGCAGATCGGCGAGCACCTCGAGGATGATCGGGCGGAACTCCTCGGCCAGCTCGGTCTTGGTGAGGGTGGCGGCGGCCTCGGGATCGACGCGCTCGAGCAGGCGGGGCAGCACTTGCTCCTTGGTGCGATGGATCGAGGCCTCGATCGTCTCGACCGCGCGCGGGGCCTCGCCGCCGGTGTTCATCCGCTCGGTGAGCCGACTCATGGCGTCGGGGTTGCGGGCAGGGGAAGGCGGGGGATCGAAGCTGCGAGGCGCAGGGGCAAGCGGATTTGCGGGCAGGGGCGGGAACTGCTCTGCCGCTGGAGCGGGCTCGGCAAAGCTGGTCGGGCGCGCTCCGCCAAACGGTGGCCGCGCACCTCCTTGCCCAAAGCCAGACGGCCCGCGTCGCCCGAATGCGTTCATCGTCGCTTGATCCCTGCGAAATCCGGCAAGGGCAAACACGAAGACGCATCCCAGGCCGATCCGCATGGTGAATAAAGTGCAAACTTTGCGGGGCGGATAATGGCGGGTTGCGGGGAAATGCAGGGGGGGCGGGTAAGGGGTAGGTGCGAGGGTGTTACCCCCTCGCGCTCCCATTACTGTCCACCTCGCGCGCCATTTCAGCCTCGTGCCCTGCCGCGAAGCGGCTTTAAGGCCTGCGGCGCGGCGACCTTGCACCACGATGAAATGACGCGCCACGAAGACAGTATCGGGAGCGCGAGGGGGTAACACCCTCGCACCTACCCTTTTCTAAAACGCCACCCCCAAAGCAAAAGGCCGGAGCATCGCCCCGGCCTTCGCTATAATTTCGCTCAGGCGCGTGATCAGTCGACAACGCGCTCGGCGAGCAGGGTGAGGCCCTTGGGGGTCACCTCGGCGAAACCGCCGACGATGGTGATTTCCTCAGGGGTGCCGCCGTCGGTCTTGTAGATCTTCACGGCACCGTCGCGGAGGGTGGATAGGAAGGGCGCGTGGCCCTCCAGCACGCCGAACTCGCCTTCCGTGCCGGGAACGACCACCATGTGGACGCTCTCGGAGCGGACGAGCCGGGCGGGCGTTACGAGTTCGAATTGCAGTGCCATGTGGATTACGCCTCTTCGGCCAGCTTCTTGCCCTTGGCGATGGCCTCGTCGATGCCGCCAACCATGTAGAAGGCGTTCTCGGGGAGGTGATCATATTCGCCATCGACCACGGCCTTGAACGACTTCACGGTGTCCTCGACCTGCACGAACTTGCCCGAGATGCCGGTGAAGACTTCGGCCACGTGGAACGGCTGGCTGAGGAACTTCTGGATCTTGCGCGCGCGGGCAACGGTGAGCTTATCTTCTTCGCTCAGCTCGTCCATGCCGAGAATGGCGATGATGTCCTGCAGCGACTTGTACTTCTGCAGGGTTTCCTGAACGCGGCGGGCGGTGTCGTAGTGCTCTTGGCCGACAACAGCCGGGGTCAGCACGCGGCTGGTCGAGTCGAGCGGATCCACGGCGGGGTAGATGCCGAGTTCCGAAATCGCGCGGTTCAGCGTGGTGGTGGCGTCGAGGTGGGCGAAGGAGGCGGCAGGCGCGGGATCGGTGAGATCGTCCGCCGGCACGTAGATCGCCTGAACCGAGGTGATCGAACCCTTGGTGGTCGAGGTGATGCGCTCTTGCAGCGCGCCCATGTCGGTGGCGAGAGTAGGCTGATAGCCCACGGCCGAAGGAATACGACCCAGCAGAGCCGACACTTCCGAGCCAGCCTGGGTGAAGCGGAAGATGTTGTCCACGAAGAACAGCACGTCCTGGCCTTCGACGTCGCGGAAGTATTCCGCCATGGTCAGGCCCGAGAGGGCGACGCGGGCGCGGGCGCCCGGGGGCTCGTTCATCTGGCCGAATACGAGGGCAACCTTCGAGCCCTCGCTGGTGGCGTTGCCGTCGGCGTCCTTGGCGATAACGCCGGCGTCGAGGAACTCGTGGTAGAGATCGTTGCCCTCGCGGGTGCGCTCACCCACGCCGGCGAAGACGGACACGCCGCCATGGCCCTTGGCGATGTTGTTGATGAGCTCCTGGATGAGCACGGTCTTGCCCACGCCAGCGCCGCCGAACAGGCCGATCTTGCCGCCGCGCGCATAGGGCGCGAGCAGATCGATGACCTTGATGCCGGTGACGAGAATGGCGGCCTCGGTCGACTGCTCGACGAACTCGGGGGCCTTGGCGTGGATCGGCATGCGCGATTCGGCGTCGACCGGGCCACGCTCGTCGATCGGCTCGCCGATGACGTTGAGGATGCGGCCGAGCGTCTTGGGGCCAACCGGCACCGAGATCTGCGCGCCGGTGGCCCGCACGGGCTGACCACGGGTCAGGCCGTCGGTGGTGTCCATGGCGATGGTGCGCACGGTGTTCTCGCCGAGGTGCTGGGCAACCTCGAGCACGAGGCGGTTGCCGTTGTTGTCGGTCTCGAGAGCCGAGAGAATCGCGGGCAGCTCGCCCTCGAAGGCGACGTCAACGACGGCGCCGATGACCTGGGCGATCTTGCCGGTAGCAGTGAGAGTGGCGGTTGCCATGATGTCTTTCCTTGCCTTGTACGTGTCGTCGTCAGAGCGCTTCGGCGCCGGCGATGATTTCAATGAGTTCGGTGGTGATCGCGGCCTGACGGCTGCGGTTGTATTGGATGGTCAGCTTCTGGATCAGCTCGCCAGCGTTGCGGGTGGCGTTGTCCATCGCGGTCATCGAGGCACCCTGCTCGGAGGCCATGTTCTCCAGCAAAGCGCCGAACAGCTGGGTCTTGAGGTAGCGGGGCAGCAGCGCGGCGAGGATTTCCTCCTCGTCGGGCTCGTATTCCACCACCGCGCCGCCGGTTGCCACGTGGACATCCTTGGGCGTGGGCACGGGGATGATCTGCTGCTCGGTGGGCTCTTGCACCAGCGCGCTGCGGAACTTCGCGTAGAACAGGTGGGCGACGTCGAACTTGCCCGCCTCATACAGCGCGACCAGCTCGTCGGAGATGGCCTCCGCCTCGCTATAGCCCGGCTCGCGCAGACCGCTGGTGTCGAACATCGCCAGCACCGCCTTGGGATATTCGCGGCGGATCACCGGGCGGCCCTTGCGGCCCACCAGATAGAACAGCACCGTCTTGCCCTCGGCCTCCAGCGCCTGCGCCGTGAGGCGCGCCGCCTTGACGATATTGGCGTTGAACGCGCCGCACAGCCCCCGGTCGGAGTTGGCGACGACCAGCAGATGCACCTGATCCTTGCCGGTGCCAGCGAGCAGCCTGGGGCTGTTGTCGCTGACCACGATGCGCGAGGCGAGGCTGCCCATCACCTCGGCGAGGCGGGTGGCATAGGGGCGCGCGGCTTCGGCGGAGGCTTGCGCCTTCCGCAGCTTGGCCGCGGCCACCATCTGCTTGGCCTTGGTGATCTTCTGGGTCGATTTGACCGAGTTGATGCGGCCTTTTAGTTCCTTAAGGCTGGCCATTGCCAACTACCTCCTTTGGGTGGTCGGCTCAGGCGAACTGCTTGGCGAAGGCGTCGAGCGCGGCAACCAGCTTGTCCTTGGCCTCGTTGCCCAGATCCTTGGTGTCGCGGATCAGGGTGAGGACATCGGCGTGGTTGGCGCGCAGGTAGCGCAGCAGCTCGGCTTCGTATTCGGTGACGCGCTTCACATCGACGCTGTCGAGGTAGCCGTTGGTGCCGGCGAAGATCACCGCGGTCTGCTCTTCAAAGCCGAGCGGCGAGAACTGCGCCTGCTTCAGCACCTCGGTGAGGCGGGCACCGCGATTAAGCAGCTTCTGCGTCGAGGCGTCGAGATCCGAGCCGAACTGGGCGAAGGCCGCCATTTCGCGATACTGCGCCAGCTCCAGCTTGATCGAGCCCGAAACCTTCTTCATCGCCTTGGTCTGCGCCGCCGAACCCACGCGGCTCACCGAGAGGCCGACGTTGATGGCGGGACGCACGCCCTGATAGAACAGGCCGGTTTCGAGGAAGATCTGGCCGTCGGTGATCGAGATCACGTTGGTCGGGATGTAGGCGGAAACGTCGCCGGCCTGCGTCTCGATGATCGGCAGCGCGGTGAGCGAACCGCCACCCAGCTTGTCGTTCATCTTGGCGGCGCGCTCCAGCAGGCGGCTGTGCAGATAGAACACGTCGCCGGGATAGGCTTCACGGCCCGGAGGACGACGCAGCAGCAGCGACATCTGGCGATAGGCCACGGCCTGCTTGGAAAGATCGTCGTATACGATCACGGCGTGCATGCCGTTGTCGCGGAAATATTCGCCCATGGTCACGCCGGTGTAGGGCGCGAGATACTGCAGCGGGGCGGGCTCGGAAGCGGTGGCGGCCACGACGATGGAATATTCCATCGCGCCGTTCTCTTCGAGCTGACGCACGATCTGCGCCACGGTCGAGCGCTTCTGGCCGATGGCGACATAGATGCAATAAAGCTTCTTGCTCTCGTCGGTGCCGGCATTCGGGCCCTTCTGGTTGATGAAGGTGTCGATGGCGACGGCGGTCTTGCCGGTCTGGCGATCGCCGATGATCAGCTCGCGCTGGCCACGGCCCACGGGCACGAGGGCGTCGATGGCCTTGAGGCCGGTCTGCACCGGCTCGGAAACCGACTGGCGCGGGATAATGCCGGGGGCTTTCACCTCAACGCGCATACGCTTCTCGGCGATGATCGGGCCCTTGCCGTCGATGGGATTGCCAAGGCCATCCACCACGCGGCCAAGCAGGCCCTTGCCCACGGGCACATCGACGATGGTGCCGGTGCGCTTGACGACATCGCCTTCCTTGATCTCGGCATCGGAGCCGAAGATCACCACGCCGACGTTATCGGCCTCGAGGTTGAGGGCCATGCCCTTCACACCATTCGAGAATTCGACCATCTCGCCGGCCTGAACCTTGTCGAGGCCGTGGATGCGGGCGATACCATCGCCCACCGACAGCACCGAGCCGACTTCCGAGACCTGGGCCTCGGTGCCGAAATTGGCGATCTGGTCCTTGATGACCTTCGAGATTTCTGCGGCGCGGATATCCATGTTCAGCCTTTCATCGATCTTTTTGGTGGGTGAGAGCCTCAGTGGCTCAGCCCTGCATCGCCTTGGCGAGGGAATTGAGACGGGTGCGGATGGAGCTGTCGATCTGACGGCTGCCGATCCTGACCACGAGACCGCCCAGAAGCTCCGGGTCGACACTCGCGGTGATGGTTACATCCTTGCCTTCGCGCTCCTTCAGCTTCTTGGCAAGTGCCGTCAGCTGGGTCTTGGAGAGCGGATGGGCGCTGGTCACCTCGGCGCTCACCTCGCCACGCTCGGCGGCGGCGATGGCGGCAAAGGCGCGGATGATATCGGGCAGGGCGGCCAGACGACGGTTTTCCGCCAGCACGCCCAGAAAATTGTGGGTGAGCTTGGAAAGCTCGAGCAGGCTGGCCACGGCTTCGATCGCGCGGGCAGCGGCATCGCGGCCAATCTGCGGATGACGAATCAGCGCGGCAAGATCTTCCGACCCGGCAAGGGCGGTTTCCAGCGTATTCAGATCCGCCTCAACTGTGGCGACGGCTTTCTGTTCGCTGGCCAGCGCATACAGGGCAGAAGCATAGCGCCCCTGCAGGCTGGCGGTAATTCCGGCGGAATTCTCCACGCGTGTCGGTCCCCTCTTCGCAATGGCCCGTGCCAAATCATATGGTGCCGAATGGCGCCGTCGTTGGCGCCAAATGGTGATTCTCGGACGATACCGACCATTTGGCTGGCATCGAGTGGCAACGGCACCACCCACCCCACCAAAGCGGTGCGGTCTCCTCCTGACGGGGGCGCGCATAGCGATGAAAATGCCGGGATGCAAGGCGGCGCGGTGTCTAAGCGCGAACAAGGCGAATTCCGGGGATAAAGCGTGGCGGATTGTCGGGGAATCGGCCTCCACCACCCGCACCCCTATTACCGGCCTTTTGCCGGATGATTTGGCCGCATTTTTCGGGACGGCATCTTGCGCGGGCCGTGGCATGGATATCCCGGCGCTGGTTTTTCCGGGGTCTTGTCACGGCGCCCAAGCG
>Ga0007882_10002084_pt1 | contig 11375 bp, 11 predicted proteins | sample CryBogCBH12Aug01_FD_71195 | JGI IMG/M metagenome (GOLD analysis project Ga0007882, IMG submission 71195) | Freshwater microbial communities from Crystal Bog, Wisconsin, USA - CBH12Aug09.1 | ecosystem: Environmental > Aquatic > Freshwater > Lake | place: Crystal Bog, Wisconsin, USA | collected... | reverse complement strand
CGGGAGGAGCGCACCACCGAGGGCGGTCTCGATGCCGCCGGCGCTTCCGCCCGGTTGCGGCCGATGGTCGCCGCCCTTGGCGAAGCGGGGGTGCGGGTGTCGCTGTTCATCGAACCGGACCGCCGCCAGCTGGAGGCGGCGGTGGCGGTCGGCGCGCCGGTGGTGGAACTGCATACCGGCGCCTATTGCGACGCCGTCGGCGCCAGGCGCGAGGCGGAACTGGCGCGCCTCGTCGAGGCGGCGGCGGCGGCGGCGGCGCTGGGGCTGGAATGCCATGCCGGCCATGGCCTGTCCTTCGAGACGGTGGGGCCGGTGGCCGCCATCGCCACCATCGCCGAGCTCAATATCGGCCATTTCCTCATCGGCGAGGCGATCTTTTGCGGCCTCGACGCCGCCATCCGCCGCATGCGCGCCGCCATGGACCAGGCCCGCGCCGCCGGCGGCGGGCGGAAATCGGCATGATCATCGGCATCGGCAACGATCTGGTCGACATCCGCCGCATCGAACAGACCGTCGAACGGTTCGGCGAGCGCTTCCTCAGGCGGGTCTTCACCGACGAGGAACGGGCCAAGGCCGAGCGCCGGGCAGGCGTTCCCCGGGCGGTGGCGGCGACGCTGGCCAAGCGCTTCGCCGCCAAGGAGGCCTGTGCCAAGGCGCTGGGCACCGGGTTCCGCCATGGCGTCTTCTGGCGCGACCTCGGGGTCGTCAACCAACCGGGCGGCCAGCCGGTTTTGCGGCTGACCGGCGGCGCCGCGCGGCGGCTGGCGGCCCTGCTGCCGGCCGGGATGGCGGCCCGCATCGACCTGACGATGACCGACGAATATCCCCTGGCCGAAGCGGTGGTGGTGATCTCGGCCATTGCTGGCTCTTGACAGGGACAGACGGGTCGGGCTTTCTCACCCGGCATAAATTTTGTATCTCAGGTGTCATGGGCGGCTCACGAAAAAAGCACGGCGGTCTCGGCGAAACCATCCGCACGGTGGTTTACGCGGTCCTCATCGCCCTGGTTGTGCGAACTTTGGCCTTCGAGCCGTTTAATATTCCCTCGAAGTCGATGGTTCCGACATTGTTGGTTGGCGATTATTTATTTGTCGCCAAATATTCTTACGGATACAGCCGGCATTCCATGCCGCTCAGCCTGCATCTTTTCGACGGCCGGGTGTTTTTCAAGATGCCCGAGCGCGGCGACGTCGCCGTCTTCAAGGTTCCCTCCGACAATCGAACGGATTACATCAAGCGGGTCATCGGTCTGCCGGGCGACCATATCCAGGTGATCCACCGCGTGCTGTACATCAACGGCAAGGCCACCGAGCGCAAGCAGATCGAGGATTATGTCGAGCGCGACCCGCGCGGCGGCGCCCAGATCTTCACCCAGTACATCGAAACGCTGCCGGAAGGCCGAACCCACCTCATCATCGAATATCCGGGATCCGAATCGACGGCCGACAACACGCCGGAATATGTCGTGCCGCCCAACCATTATTTCATGATGGGGGACAACCGCGACAATTCCCAGGACAGCCGCTTTCTCGGCGCGGTCGGCTATGTGCCGGAGGAAAATCTGGTCGGTCGGGCCGAGATCATCTTCTTCTCCGCCGACGGCTCGGCCGCCCTGTGGGAACTCTGGCGCTGGCCCTGGGCGATCCGCTGGGACCGTTTCCTCACCCTCATCCATTGACAATGAGCCTGGACGCCATCGTCGCCGCCCTCGGCTATCACTTCGTCGAGACCCAGCTGCTGAGCGATGCGCTGACCCATCCCAGTGCCGGCAGCGGCCGGCGAACAGGGCGCGGCACCCAATATGAACGCCTCGAGTTTCTCGGCGACCGGGTGCTCGGCCTGGTGGTGGCCGAGGTTCTCTACCGCCGCTTTCCCGGCGAGAACGAAGGCGCCCTGGCGCGGCGCCATGCCGCCCTGGTGCGCCGCGAGGCGCTGGCCCGGGTGGCGCTGACGCTGGGCCTCGATCGCGCCCTCATCCTGTCCCGCGGCGAGGAGGAGGGCGGCGGCCGCCACAATCCCACCATGCTTGCCGATGCCTGCGAAGCGGTGCTGGGCGCCGTCTATGCCGATGGCGGCCTGGCGCCGGCGGCGGAGATCATCCGCCGCTGCTGGGAGCCGCTGGTGGCCGAGGCGGCGACGCCGCCCAAGGACGCCAAGACGACGCTGCAGGAATGGGCCCAGGGTTTGGGCAAGCCGCTGCCGGTGTATCGTGTCCTCGGCATCGAAGGGCCCTCCCATGATCCGATATTCGCGGTCGAGGTGTCGGTGGTCGGGTTGGCGCCGGTGGCCGCCCGCGGTCCCTCGAAACGCACCGCCGAACAGGCGGCGGCGACCGCCCTGCTGGAGACGGTGAGCAAATGAACGAACAACGCTGTGGTTTCGTCGCCGTCGTCGGCCCGCCCAATGCCGGCAAGTCGACGCTGGTCAACCGGTTGGTCGGGGCCAAGGTGTCGATCGTTTCACCCAAGGTGCAGACCACCCGCAGCCGGGTGATGGGCATCGCCATCGTCGAGGAGACGGCGGCGCAGGTGATCTTCATCGACACTCCCGGCATTTTCGAGCCCAAGCGGCGCCTTGACCGGGCGATGGTGCGGGCCGCCTGGAGCGGGGCGGCCGATGCCGATGTGACGGTGGTGATGATCGACGCCCATCGCGGCGAGGATGACGACAGCCGGCGCATCGTCGCCCGCCTGCGCGAGTCCTCCGCCAAGGCCTGTCTGGTGTTGAACAAGATCGACCTGGTGCCGCGCCACAAACTGCTTGGCCTGGCCGCCGCCCTGACGGCCAGCGGCGTGTTCGACCCGGTGTTCATGATCAGCGCGGCGACCGGCGACGGCGTCGGCGACCTGATGAAGCATCTGGTCGGCAATCTGCCGCTCGGGCCCTGGCATTTCCCCGAAGACCAGATCTCCGACATGCCGCAGCGGCTGCTGGCCGCCGAGGTCACCCGCGAGCAGATCTTTCTGCAGCTGCATCAGGAACTTCCCTATGCGGCGACGGTGGACACCGACATGTGGCGCGAGCAGGACGACGGCGCCGTGCGCATCGATCAGACCATCTATGTGGTCCGGGACAGCCAGAAGGCCATCGTCCTCGGTAAAGGCGGGGCGCGGATCAAGGCGATCGGCGAACAGGCCCGGCGAGAATTGGAGATCCTGCTGGAGCGCCGGGTCCATCTGTTTCTGCATGTCAAGACCCGCGAGTCCTGGCAGGAGGACCGTCAGCATTACCGCAATATGGGTCTTGACTTCGATTCCTGAGACCAGTGTTATTTCTTCTTCTTCTTTTTTAAGGAATAGACCATGACGACACTGTTCGACCCTCTCAAAGTCGGGGCGCTGACCCTGCCCAATCGTGTGATCATGGCGCCGCTGACGCGGGCGCGGGCGGGCGCCGCCCGGCAGCCCAATGCGCTGATGGCGGAATACTACCGCCAGCGCGCTTCGGCCGGGCTGATCCTCAGCGAGGCGACCTCGGTGACGCCGATGGGCGTCGGCTATGCCGACACCCCCGGCATCTGGTCGGCCGAGCAGGTTGAGGGATGGAAGCTGACCACCAATGCCGTGCATCAGGCCGGCGGGCTGATTTTTCTGCAGCTGTGGCATGTCGGGCGGGTCTCCGACCCGCATTTCCTCGACGGTCAGTTGCCGGTGGCACCCAGCGCCATCGCCTGCAGGGGCGAGGTGAGCCTGCTGCGTCCCAAGCGCCCCTATGTCACCCCGCGGGCCCTGGAAACCGAAGAGATCCCGGGGATCCTGCAGGCCTACCGGACTGCCGCGGAGAACGCCCAGCGGGCCGGCTTCGACGGCGTCGAGGTGCATGGCGCCAATGGCTATCTGCTCGAGCAGTTCCTGCTCGACGGCACCAACCGCCGCACCGACGCCTATGGCGGCTCGCTGGAAAACCGGGCCCGGCTGATGCTGGAAGTGGTGGACGCCGCCATCGCCGTCTGGGGCGCCGACCGGGTCGGCCTGCATCTGTCACCGCGCTCGGATTCCCATGATATGCGCGACAGCGACGCCACCGCCACCTTCAGCCATGTGGCGCGCGAAGCCGGACGGCGCAAGCTGGCCTTTGTCTTCGTCCGCGAGGCGCTGACCGGGCCGCCGCGCCTGGGGCCGCGATTGAAAAAGGACTTCGGCGGGGTGCTGATCGCCAATGAAGGCCTGACCGGCGATAGCGCCGCGGGGGTCCTGGCGGCGGGCGAGGCCGACGCGGCATCCTTCGGCCAGCTGTTCATCGCCAATCCCGACCTGCCGCGCCGGCTGAAGGAAAAGGCACCGTTGAACCGCCCCGATCCGATGACCTTTTTCGGTTCCGGTCCGGGCGGCTATACCGATTATCCCAGCCTGCAGGCGGTGCCGGCCTGAGCCACGGGGGGCGGGGCCAGGTTTGGTGCGGGTATCAGCGCTTGTGGCAACCTCTCCTCACTTAAGGGGAGACATCTCCTGAGCCGTCAGGTCCTGCGGAGCAGGCCGGCATCCATTACAGCTTTCCGGCGCAGGTCAGCAAGGGCACGGGGAATGCTCGCCAGATATACGGCACGGGTTCTGATGAGTGTGTTGCGCAAGCCGATGATTAAGGTTTTTTGTGAACTTGTATAGGCGAACATTCGCCTTGGGGGTTTGTTATCAAGAGCATTCTGTAGTTGGTGTTCTATTTTTTTAGATAGCTCAAAGGTGTCGTGATAGTAACCTATGGTCAAACTGCACCAATCGCCAAAAGTGTTTTCAAAATGACGTAAGTCTATAAAATAATCTTCACCGACATTAAAATTATGTACGGAATTATAGTTTTCAGCAAGTAATGATAATTGTTTCCTGATGGCTGGAGGGAGGAAACGGTAATCATCATTGATGGTATGCGGGTCCTTTGCGCTCCATGCATTCTCGAGTTTAAGCTGATATTTCGGCATAATGCTACGCTCTCTTATTAATAGTAGTTAAATATATTTAAAAATATGCGCTACAGGATCGGACGCTATTCGGACCGGGGCCGCAGACGTTCGCGCTCCTCCCGGGCGACGGCGAAGACGCCGTCGACCCGGTGGGAAATTTCTCTGGAGAATCCTGTCCGCGCAGCCAGGAGGAGCCCCGCCAGGCTGCGGCGTGCTGCTTCAGCGGTGGGCATGTCCGGCCCGCCGCGCTGCTGGGGGTTGACGGTCAGCGTCATTTCAATGGCGACCGAGCGGTTTCTGATGTCCCTTACAAAAAATTGTTCGATGAGTGATTGCATATTGTCAAAGTATTCCTCGAGAGTATCAATACTATTGTAGTTCTCAAGGTGAATATTATCGTTGAACGTCTTTAAATAGCTTTTTCTTAGATTTACTATTCTATGTTTTATGTCGATGCTGAGGTGCGGGCTATGTTGAATGGCGGATTCGGTAAGCTGGTGCGGCCAAAGATCGCCGAAGTACACATTGAAGGTGAAAGGCATGGGGCATCCTGACGGCCTGATCTCTCCCTGCCGTCATCATAGAAATCGGCGACAACCCTGCGGAACGCGGAATAGGTCCTACGGATACCCGTGATAGGCGATTATCTCAGCCCCTCGACGAAGGTATTGGTGAAGGTCTTCGACAGGTCGATCTTCGCCCCCTTGACCGCTGGATCGAAGGCCGCCAGCACTTTCAGCACATTGCCGGGACCGTCGGCGGAGATCAGTCCGTCCGTCGAGATGGCCTCGCGGGAATGCTTGAAGGCGGCGATATAGAGGTCGCGGCCGCCGCCCAGCCATTCCGGCGGCACGGTATCGGCGACCTGGTCCGGGGTGGCGGCGCGCAGCCAGGTCAGGGCGCGCAGCAGGGCATGCACCAGGGCCCGGGTGGTGTTGGGATTGGCGGCGGGGAAGCTGGCCGGTACATAAAGCACCGCCGCCGGACAGTCGCCGCCATAGACGTTGAGGCTGCCCTGGCGGGTGCGGGTATCCTCGACGATGACGATGTCGCCGTCGATCTCCAGCTGCGTCAGCACCGGGTCGAGATGGGCCACCGCGTCGATCTCGCCGCGCTTGGCCGCCGCCACCGCGCCGGGGCCGCTGCCGATGCCGATGAAGGAGCAGTCCTCGGGCTGCAGGCCGTTTTTGGTCAGCAGGTAGTTGACCATGAAATTGGTCGACGAGCCGGGGGCGGTGACGCCGATCTTCATCCCCTTGAGGTCCTTGGGGCTCTTGTACGAGGCCGCCTTGGCCTTGACGATGCCCAGGGCAATGCCGGGGAAGCGTCCCAGTTCAATCACCGAGACGATCTCCTGGCCCTTCGCCTGCATCTGGATGCAATGCTCATAGGAGCCGGTGGTGACGTCGGCGCTGCCGCCCATCAGGGCCTGCAGCGACTTGGCGCCGCCGCCAAAATCGCTGATCTCGACAGTCAGCCCCTCGTCCTTGAAATAGCCGAGGCGCTCGGCAATGGTCAGCGGCAGGTAGTAGAACAGGGGCTTGCCGCCCACCGACAGGCGGATCTCGGTTTTCTCCAGCCCCGGCGCGGCTGCCCGGCTTTGACCGGCGAACAGGGTGGTGGCGGCTGCGGCGATGAGGAAATCTCTGCGGTTCATGACGTTTCCTTTCCTTGTTATTCGGTAGCCACTTTCGGCCGCCAGTGCAGCAGGCGCCGTTCCGCCAGGCCGACCAGAAAATCGATGGCGATCACCACCATCATCAGGATCAGCATGCCGGAAAACACCCCGGTAACGTCGAAGACTCCCTCGGCCTCGTGGATCTTGTAGCCGAGGCCGGCCGAAGCGCCGAGATATTCGCCGACCACGGCGCCCACCAGGGCGAATCCGACCGAGGTGTGCAGCGACGAGAACATCCAGCTGAGCGCCGCCGGCCAGTAGACATGGCGCACCAGCTGGCGCTCGCCCAGGCCCAGCATGCGGGCATTGGCCAGGATCACCGGGCTGACCTCGCGGACCCCCTGGTAGACGTTGAAGAAGACGATGAAAAACACCAGGGTGAAGCCAAGGGCCACCTTCGACCAGATGCCCAATCCGAACCACAGGGCGAAGATGGGCGCCAGGACGACCCGCGGCAGGGCGTTTAAAGCCTTGATATAGATGTCGAAAACGGCGGCCATGGTCGGTTTGCGGGCGAACCAGAAGCCCATCCCGATACCGCCCAGGGAGCCGATCAAGAAGGACAGCAGGGTCTCGGTCAGGGTCACCCCAATATGCCCCCACAGGCGGCTGCCGGCGAGGTCGGTCCAGGTGCGCAGCAGGACCTGCTGCGGCGTCGAGAAGAAGAACTGCAGCTGCTTCGGCGAGCCGATAATGCCGGTGGTCACCGCCAGATGCCAGGCCAGCAGACCACCCAGCAGAACCGCCACCTGCAGGACGACGATCAGCGGCCGGTTCATGCGGCCCCCTGGGCATAGGCCTGCTGCACCTCGAGGCGCAGGGTGCGCCAGATCTCCCGGTGCAGGGCGTGAAAGCCGGCATTGTCGCGGATATCGGCGATTTCGCGCGGGCGTTCCAGCGGGATGGGGAAGTCGCCGACGACACGGGCCGCCGGTCCGGCCGACAGCACCACCACCCGGTCGGCCAGGGCGATGGCCTCGTCGAGGTCATGGGTGACGAACAGCACCGCCTTGCGGTCGGCGGCCCACAGGTCGAGCAGCAGATCGCCCATGATCACCCGCGTCTGCGCGTCCAGCGGTCCGAAGGGCTCGTCCATCAGCAGGATCTTGGGATCGCGGATCAGCACCTGGGCCAGGGCCACCCGTTTGCGCTGGCCCCCCGACAGCAGATGCGGATAACGCTCGGCGAAGGCGGCCAGGCCGACCCGGGCCAGCCAGTCGGTGGCCCGGGCCCGGGCGTCGTCGCGCGGCATGCCCGCCGCCAGCAGGCCGACGGCGACATTGTCGAGCGCCGATTTCCAAGGCATCAGAGCATCCTGCTGGAACAGATAACCGGCCTCGGCATTGCGGCCGGACAATGGTCGGCCGAACACCGATACCGCACCGGAGGACGGACGCATCAGCCCGGCGGCGACATTGAGCAGGGTTGACTTGCCGCATCCGGTGGGGCCGACGATGGCGACGAATTCATGATCGGCGACCGCCAGATCGACCGGCGCCAAGGCCTGGTAGACGTTGCCCTTGGCCAGCGCAAAGTCGATGCCGACGCCGTCGAAACGGATGGCTTGCTGTTTCATCATGGTCAAAAGGTAACAGTCCCGACGAGGACTGTCACATGCTGTTGGCTTGACTTGCTCTTACTTTTCCAGGAACTGCCGTATCAACTCGCCGGCCTGGGCGATGGTGGCGACGCCGTTGAGATGGCCGAAGGGGCCAGCCAGTTCCATATAGTCCACCTGGTTGCCCTGGGCGATAAGGATATCGCGGGTCCGTTGGGTGTGGCTGACCGGCAGGATGTGGTCGGAGGCGCTGGGCAGCAGCAGCACCTTGGCCTGGATCAGCCGCAGCCCTTCCTCCAGGCTGGCCTTGCCGCCCAGGGTGAACAGCTCATTGGCCCGCTGCAGATAGAGGAAATTGTTGGCGTCCATCAGATGCAGGCGCGCCTTGACCTGCTCGTCGATCCAGTCGGCGGCGGCGAATCCGTGGCTCATATCGGCGGCCGGGTCCTTCAGCGGATCGGCCCAGCGGCGGTTGAAATATTTCTGCGACCAGTCATGGCCCAGCGAGGCGATGGTCATCATCGACAGCGCCAGGGCCAGCCCGGCCTGGGGTTCCGGGCCGCCGTAATAGTCGCCGCCCCGCCAGTCGGGGTCGAGCATGATGGCCTGGCGCATGGCCCGCAACTTGAGCGCCGTGTAATCGTCGAGGAAGGCCGAGGGGATGACCGGAATGATGCGCTCGACCACGGCGGGGAAGGCGGCGGCCCATTGGAAGGTCTGCATGCTGCCCATCGAGGCGCCCATCACCGCCCGCAGCCGGGTAATTCCCAGATGGTCGATCAGCGCCTTCTGGATGTTGACGAAATCGGCGATCTGTACCGTCGGGAAGCGCATGCCGTAGGGTTTGCCGGTGGCGGGGTCGATGGAGGCCGGGCCGGTGGTGACGGTGAACGGGTCCTTGGCATTGACGTTGCTCAGGCAATCGACGCCGACGAGGAAATAGCGGTCGCTGTCCAGCGGGCAGCCGGGGCCGGTGATGGCATCCCAATAGCCGGGCAGCGGGTCGTCGGCGCGGTAGCGTCCGGCGAAATGGGAATTGCCGGTGTTGTAATGGGGGATGAGGATGGCGTTATCGCCGGCCGGCGACAGTCTGCCGACGGTTTCATAGCCGACGCGAACCTCGGCAATGACCGCCCCCCCTAGGGTCCGGTAGGCGCCGTCGACCTCGAAAATCCGCTTTTCCACCAGTTCGGTGACCATCGCCGTGGCGCCCTCCCGCCGATCATGGTGGCAACTGTACCATGATTTTGCCGGATCATCCCGCGCTCGCGTTGGTGGACGTGGGCCGGCGCCATGAGGGCGGTGGTGTCGGGGATCATCACCGCCACCACGGTGCCCTTGCCGGGGCGCGATCTCAGCCGCAACCCGACCCGCAGAATGCCGGCCAGCTTGCGCGCGGTCGACAGGCCAAGCCCGAGGCCTTTGGTATAGTCGCGTTCGTCGTTGTCGATCTGGAAGAATTCCTCGAATACCTGGTCCTGGTGGTCGGTGGGGATGCCGATGCCGGTATCCTTGACGACGAACAGCGTTCCCCCGCCCAGCGACCGGCAGCCGAGAAGGATGTCGCCGCTCCTGGTGAATTTGACGGCATTGTCGGCGAGATTGCCGATCAACCGACCGAACAGGGTCGGATCGACGACGATGATTTTCGGCTGGATATTGACCCTGAGGCGCAGACCCTTGGCCTCGGCCAGCGGTTGCAGGTTGGACAGCACCGACTGCATCAGTCGGGTGGTGGAGACGGCGACCGGCCTGGCCTCGATCAGGCCGGCGTCGAGTACCGAATGGTCGGCCAGTGAGCGCAACAGCGATTCGCCGTTGGTCAAGGCCTGGTCCATCGCCGTCAGCAGGTTACCCGTGCCCGCGGCCTGGCAGCGGCTCTTGCATGTGTCGCTGTACAGGCGGAGCGCCTGCCAGGGCTGGCGCAGGTCATGGCTGACGGAAGCGAGGATGCGCGATTTGGCGCCGTTGGCGCGTTCCGCCTCGCGCTGCGCCGTCTCGGCCCGCGCCAGGGCCTGGCGCAGGTCCCGCGCCGCCTCGACATATTTGTGGTAATAGCGGCGCATGCCCTCGATGGCCGAGCAGACAACGATTTCATCAAGGCAGAACACCAGGGCCGAGACCAGGGCGGTGGCAGTGACCTTGATCTCGCCGAAGGGTTCCATGAAAAACACGACGGCCAGGGTGGCGCCGGCGAGGGTCGCCAGAATCCCCGGCCAGAAGCCGCAGAGGATGGCGGTCAGGGTGGCGGCGGGGAAGAAGGTGACATAGGGAATGCCGTCGCCCTGGCCGGCGATCTGCAGGCGTAATTCAAAGGCGATCATCGTCATCACCAGGCCAAACAGGTAGCGGGCCGGCCAGGCGGTCGAGCGTTGCAGGTCGATCGTCCCGGCGAGAAAAGACCGCAGCAGGGCCTTCATCGAGAGTCCTTTGGTGATCTGAATTTAAGTTCTCCAAAATATTAATTTGAAACAACAGTAATATAATAAAAAGAATGTAATATGATATATTTTTGTGTATGACCTATGTCGTAGGCTTATATTTCTTTAGTATTGTTAAGTCTATCAAGAAACTAACCTTGGGGCCAGCGGAGCCCTTACATTACAGGCCATCCCACATAGGCAGAAGTTTCGTCCAGGGGGGCGGAAACGGCCGGTGGGTAACTGTGAAAAAATTGTTTTCCAGTGGGTCCGGCGTCCCTAACGGATTCCGCCGCAAAGCGGCGGAAAACGGAGGCCGGCGCCACTGAGACCCGAGTGGGTGTTGATTGACGCCGTCTGATCGCAATCCGCTCTTAGTGCTGCCGGAGGCCGCGTCACCACTTCACGCCGTCGTCAGCGCTGCGGCGGCGGCTCTTTGTGGCTGGCAGGGTCGAGGGTAAAAACCAACTCGGGAGCGGCGTAAACCAGTCCCGTTACCAGGCTGACGAATTCCTGCCGCGGCGTTGTCGGGGCGGCAAGCGTCTGCTGGGCGATCGGTAGCGCCTGAGGAATCGATAGAGGGTCGGTCCCGTTCTTGGACAGGTCTTGCGCCGCCGAAACAGGCGCGCGGCTTTGGTTGACGATCGTCGAAGCAACGACGGCAGCGGACACGGTTGGCGGGGCTGGGTTGGCGACGACGATGGTCGGGGTGACCGGGGCGGGATCGACCACGACGACGGTCGGCGCGGAGGTGACGGTCGGGGTGACCGGGGCGGGTTTGACCACGACGACGGTCGGCGCGGAGGTGACGGTCGGGGTGAC
>Ga0007882_10002081_pt1 | contig 11394 bp, 9 predicted proteins | sample CryBogCBH12Aug01_FD_71195 | JGI IMG/M metagenome (GOLD analysis project Ga0007882, IMG submission 71195) | Freshwater microbial communities from Crystal Bog, Wisconsin, USA - CBH12Aug09.1 | ecosystem: Environmental > Aquatic > Freshwater > Lake | place: Crystal Bog, Wisconsin, USA | collected... | reverse complement strand
CAATAAACGTTATTGGCCAACTACGCACATGATGGTTGTAAAGCAACTTATATCTTTTATTGCAAAAGACGTTCCTGTTTATTATATACCCGGAAATCATGATGAAATGCTAAGGCGTTTTAAGGAATTCCAGCTTGGCTCATTGAAGATTACTAATAAGTTATCACTGAAAATTGATAATTCGAAAGTGTGGATATTCCATGGTGACGTGTTTGATGTGGTAATGCAAAACAGTAAATGGCTTGCACGTTTGGGTGCTATTGGGTACGATATACTTATACTGATTAACAGTTTGGTAAACTTCATTTCCCAAAAGATGGGGAGGGGTAAAGTATCTATATCCAAGAGGGTGAAAAACAGTGTAAAAAGTGCTGTTAAATTCATCAATGATTTTGAAGAGACTGTTTGTGATATTGCGGCTGAGAACAATTACGACTATGTTATTTGCGGTCATATCCACCACCCAGAGATAAAGGAAGTATCAGGTAAAAACGGTAATGTAATATACATGAACTCAGGGGACTGGATAGAGAATCTTACCGCTTTGGAATATTCCAATTCTAAATGGAGCATCTACAATTATTTTGAAGATCCGGTGGCACAGGCTATTGATATCAACAAGAAGAAGCAATCAAAGGAAACTGCAAAAACCTTGATGGCAAGCTTGATGATGGAATTGAACATGAAGCCAAGAGGCGAGGGAATGGGTATGGTAGAAGAAATTGATGAGGCTACAGAAGCTGCATAAATACTTGCCTTGAGCAGCAGGATGAATCAATATTATCAACAGAAAATATAAATAACAGTTTGAAAATTCTATTTGGAATTCAGGGTACCGGAAATGGACACCTGAGCAGGGCAAGAGATGTATATCCGGAACTTGCAAAATATGGAACGGTAGATGTTTTGATTAGTGGAATACAGGCAGATGTAGATGTTCCGTTTCCTGTGAAATACAGACATTATGGGATGAGTTTCATTTTTGGAAAGCGCGGTGGTGTTGATTTGGTAGATACAACTAAGCGTTTGAAACTCTTCAAGTTGATTAAGGACATTAAGAACTGTCCGGTTGAGGAATATGATTTGGTAATTAATGATTTTGAACCGGTGACAGCATGGGCTTGTAAGCGTAAGAATAAACCCTGCATATCCCTAAGTCACCAATGTGCTGTGTTGCATCCGAATGCGCCACAGCCGGAAGCAAAAGACTGGATGGGGCTGACGGTTTTGAAGAACTATGCACCGACTACTGCTGCATACGGGTTTCATTTCCAATCTTATGGAGATAATATCTTTACTCCGGTGATACGTAATGAGATAAGGCAAATGACACCGATTGATAAAGGGCATTATACAGTTTACCTTCCTGCATACGATGATGAGAAGATTGTGAAGCATTTATCTCAATTTCCGGAGGCGAGGTGGGAGGTGTTTTCGAAGCATAACAAACAGCCTTTTACTACGGGGAATGTGACTGTTAAAAAGATAGATAACCGTGCGTTTATAGAGAGTATGGCTTCGAGTACAGGAGTGCTTTGCGGGGCAGGGTTTGAAGGTCCGGCGGAGGCAATGTACTTAGGTAAGAAAGTGATGGTAATACCTATGCTGGTGCAGTTTGAGCAGCATTGTAATGCAGCAGGGGCTGCAACAATGGGCGCAACTGTAATCAAGACTTTAGAAGAAAAGAATTACGGGATAATAAAGGACTGGCTTGCAAATGGGAAGCATATAAAAGTCAATTATCCGGATATAACTGCCGATGTCATTTCAAAACTGATGCAAGAACATGCACCAACATTTAGAAAAGTTAATAGCCACCAAGCAATTGGCGCCACTGTATAACCATGGGCTTGACCTGATGGTGAAGGTGATTGATATAATGACTGCAATCTGCTTGTAGTACATTAGACTATTTCCAGACGCTTTTGCACAAAGCTGTGCATGTATTCCTTTCTCCTAAACATGTTATGTTGCTATTTTTATGTGATTTACAGTTGTGGTAAATTGTTTATGTTTGCGTGTAAATTTCAAACGGTGTATGAAAAATAAAAGGGTGGTTATACTTTCATGGGTCATTACGCTGATACCTTTTTTGCTTTGTGTATTTGAGTATCATAATCTGATTGACCAGCCTAATACAAAGGCAAATAGGGGTGGTGGAATTATTGTTTCTAAACAAGGGTTTTTAATTGTTGTGTTTGCGTGTGGCGTTATTTTTCATTTTGTATCTGCATATATTGCCAACAGGGTAGCTTATTGGGTACTGCCAAAGTATGAAAACCAAGTGAGGATATTATTAGTATTGATTTTTGCAATGCTGAATATCTCTATGATTTTGGGCAATTTGAAATGATTTTGATTGCTCATTGTCTTGATTATTTTATTGTCCATATCTTTTTTGATTTTTTTGCAGCACAATAAGGGTGAGAGTGGTTTTATGTATAAATATTTTTATCACTCATTGTTTTATCGCCCCATAAAAAATATTCTTTGGGGCAGGTAAGGTGGGTGTGAGCAACAGCGCAGAGTGCGGTTTTTCTATTTTTTGTTGCACCCCATACGCCCTAAATGGGGTGTAAAATGACCCTATCATAAAATTGGATTTTTGGGGTTTGTTGTAATATGTAAGTTGTTTTTCCTATCATAGTTTATAAGGTTTTATTGTTTAGGATACGGGTAATGTTGATTTTATTTTTGGTTACATATTTTGTATTTTATTTGCTAAGTTTTTATCACCCCATAAAAAATATTCTTTGGGGTGGGTAAGGTGAGTGTGAGCAACAGCGCGGATTGCGGTTTTTCTATTTTTGGGTTTACCCCACACAGCCTAAATGGGGTGTAAAATGACCCTATTATAAAATTGGATTTTTGGGTTGGTTGTAATATGTAAGTGTTTTTGACAAGAATTTTTGTACATTTTGATAGGGGTTTTGGGAGGCACAAAGATATGCAAAAGCCTTTATTGACAGGCATTTTGTTGGTAAGATGTATAAGTGGCTGTGTCTTACATAATTACTTGTAGAATTATAGGATTTTAGGACGGATTTTTGTCAATAGTTGCGGAATTCTAATTGGCTTTGGGAATAAATATTGAGCTATAGTTCTATGAATACCATCGGAGATGGGATTTTATTCTTACCACTGGATGCGCTATCACTAACAACCAGCGGAACTGGGTATTTTAAGAAATTTGCTCCAAATCAACAAATTTCTATAAAAAGGGAGTATTTTACGGAATTAATTTGTTAGTATTGCGGAAAATAAGCTAATTTCTTAGAAATGTTTGTAGAGTTTAGTGTGCGCAATTTTAGATCCATAAAAGATCTTCAGACAATCAGCTTTGCTGCTTCTGGTTTGAAAAGCCCAGATAATTTTTCCAGAGTAGATAGTGACAATATAGCTGTTGATGACGGAATGAAGCTAATGAAGACGATTGGGGTTTATGGCGCAAATGGAAGTGGTAAATCAAACATTATTCGTGCTCTTGAATTTTTTTTAGAGGTAGTTAAATTACAAGCAAGTTCTGATTCAAACCTGGGTAATTTATGTGATCCATTTTTGTATCAAAATGATTCAAGAGATACTGAATCTTTTTTCCAAATTGTGGTAATAATTGATGGCAAGAAGTTCAGATATGGCTTCACAACCATGAAAAACCCAAAGGCTCCTAATATTATACCGAATGCAAATTTCAGCAAAGAGATTATTACTTCGGAATGGCTTTATGGTACAAAGGACAAAAATTCTGGTGAATACTTCACTAGGAAACGAATGGAGATATCAAAAGATAAACTCCAAAACAAAGAGAATATTCCTGAATTGAATTATGAACATACTTTATTTCTTACTCACGCAGCAGCATTTGATAAAGAAGGAGTTTGTGTTTTAATTAAAACATACCTGGGCGGTTGGACTATATCGAATTTTAGTGGATTTGATCGATTTAGAAATTCTACTATCCGTTATGTTGATCAATTAGATAACAAGAAAAATTTGCTTGAATTACTTTCAGCCTTTAACCTGAAATACGATGATATTACGATTGAAAAAGATCCTAATAACCCCACTGGGATTAATTTATCTCAGGATAAGATAATTTTCTCGAAATATTTCAACAACTCAAGTAACGAAAAGCAACTGGTCAAGTTAAACTTGAAGAATAATGAATCTTCGGGAACACAAAAACTTTTTGATATCGCAGGACTTTTGTTAATTGCTTTTGAGCTAACCAAAGGTGTATTAATTATTTTAGATGAAGTTGACAGCAATTTTCATCCATCACTTTTGATCAAACTAATTGGATTGTTTAATAACCCATCCATTAATAAAAACAACTCGCAATTACTTTTTACAAGCCATGATACAAATTTAATGTCCCCTGAGGTAATGAGGCGTGATCAGTTTTATTTTACCGAAAAGAAAGATGATAACTCTACACGTGTTTATTCTTTAGCCGATTTGAAAGGTATTAGAAACGATGCTGATTTTGCAAGAGATTACCTGAGAGGATACTATGGGGCATTGCCAGTTTTAGGAACATATTTTGAAAACGACTTACAAGAATCAGATGGAACCCTGGAACATTAAAGAAGATGACACTCGAACATCAGACTCACTACCCACCTTTATAATATTCTGTGAGGATAATGTTAGTGAGCCAATATATTTCAAATACTTTGAAACAAATTCAATTAAAGTTAATGCAATAGGAGCGCAGTTTAGTAAGGATAAGAATGTTATTGGGACAATAAGTCATTGCACAAAAGAGGGGATATTTAATGAAGTAGATGGTAGGATAAATCAAAACCCAGATGATTTGCAAGTTTGGTGCGTATACGATCGGGACAAAGAAGGTGATCCTGAAATGGAGAGATTGGGAAATACAAAGTTTGACACTTCAATTCGGATTGCAGACGCAAGTGGAATTAACGTGGCATGGAGTAATGACTCATTTGAATTATGGATCTTGCTACATTTTGAAGATGTTGATGTAAATAATCCCGATTGCTCCTACAGACGTTATTATTACGATCGGCTTACGGACATTTTCAGAAATTTGCAAAATCCATGCCAAGATTTGATCAGCTTAGTTGCTCGACAAAATTTCAATTATAAGCAGGATATGAAGCATGCGAATAATTTCAGAAATATAGTTCGAGCTGAAATTGTTGGCAAGACTGTTAAAGCTATTAGCAGGGCTGTATTACTTGATGAACATCATTCTAATCAAGTTGCTAAAGCACTCCATCAGGTATCTCCCTTCACCAAAATACATAAATTAGTTGAAGAACTAATTCGATTAGGTGGCAAAGAAATATAACTAATAAAATATCTATATGGAGTTGCTTTTATCAATTACAATTGAAAGTCTTTTTACCTTCTGAACAGTTCCACTACTCTTTTCAGTGAGCTTCATCACCTTTCTAACAGATAGATCCTGCTTCAATAGTTTCACTACATCTTTATGTTCTGTAAGTAGCTCCTTTTCGTCCTTACGATAACCTTCTTTTCTCTCGACTTTTCCACCCGATTCGCGAAAACTATCATATTCAGATTTTATTCGCTGACGTATAGTGGGTTTCTCCACCTTTTGCAACAAAAATGTTGCTATAATCGGAAATAGAAAGAAATCAAAAGATAATAATCCTATTGATAATCAACGTTTTAGAAATTAAAAGAAACAATAAAAAACATAACTTACTTGCCGATACAAAATTTTGAAAAAATATAATCAAGTTTATCCTCATTCGTGATAATACCTACTATATCTCCTAAGTGGTGGAGGCAGTAGCGGATATCGAGGGAGAGGAGGTCGCCGGGGAGGTTGTTGTCGAGTCCGGTTTTAATTTCTGATAGGGCTTTCAGCACTTCTTGTAGTGCGCCGTAGTGGCGGGCATTGGTGACTATGGTGTCTTCTGTGCTTATGGTTCCGACTGCAACAGTATCGTATAATGCTTTGGTTAGGGCTTCTATGTTTTCTTTGTTTTTTGCCGAGATAAATAGTAGTGCAGGGTCGGCATCGTGCCATTTCGTTTTTAGGGTGTCGATGCCGTATTTATCTGCTTTGTTGGCTACAGGGAGGTATCGTAGATTATTGGTTTTGAATGCTGCTATTTTTTCTTCCAGTTCTTTCCGTTCAGTTTCTTCGGGGTCAAAAAGATATACAACTACATCTGCCATATTCATGGCTTCCCGGCTGCGTTCTATTCCTTGTAATTCAATAGCATCAACAGAATGTTCTCTGATACCTGCGGTGTCTATCAGTCTGAAAAGAATACCGTTGATATTTAATACTTCTTCTATGGTGTCGCGGGTTGTTCCGGCTATTTCACTTACTATGGCGCGGTTCTCATTGAGCAAGGCATTGAGCAGGGTGCTTTTGCCTGCATTGGGTTTGCCTACTATTGCCACCTTTACTCCATTCTTGATTACATTACCCAGTCTAAAAGAACGTAATAGATTGTCGGTTGCCTGAGTCATCTGTGCAAGGAGGGTATAAAATTGGGTGCGGTCTGCAAATTCAACATCTTCCTGACTAAAGTCGAGTTCTAATTCTATAAGTGCACTGAATCGGATTAACTGTTCCCGCATTTGCCGGAGGTCATTGCTGAAGCCCCCCCTAAGATTATGGATGGCAGCTTTGTGTGCAGCACTGCTTTGGCTGGCAATAAGATCGGCAACAGCCTCAGCCTGTACCAAATCCATTTTGCCATTCAGGAAGGCGCGTTGGGTAAACTCACCCGGCTTTGCCATTCTTGCACCGCAATTAAGACAAAGCTGTAATACTTTTTCCAGAATAAATACCGAGCCATGACAACTAATCTCTGCAATATTTTCTCCTGTGTAGCTTTTGGGAGCTTTGTATAAACTTACCACAACCTCATCCACAATACCTTGCGCATCCATTATCTTGCCAAAATGAATGGTGTGTGTGGGCTGTGTGGTAAGGTCTTTACCGGAAAAAATAGTATTGACAATAGTGATAGCATCAGCACCGCTAAGGCGTATAATACCTATTGCACCCATGCCGGGTGGGGTAGCGATGGCGACTATAGTGTCAAGAGAATCGAACATATTATGTCAAAAGTAAGAGAAGCAAATGAGAAAGTGCTATGGTGGATTTAGCCAACCTGTGTAATGTATGTTTTACATTTGTATTTTTACGATTATGCGCATTGTAATTCAAAGAGTTTCGTCGGCAAGTGTAACCATTAGCGGACAAATAAAATCTGCAATTGAGACAGGCTTCCTGATACTGTTGGGTATAGAAACAGATGATACACAGGAAGATGCAGTATGGTTGAGTAACAAAATAGCCCAGCTCAGGGTGTTTAGTGACGAAAACGGATTAATGAACAAAGATATAAAGGATGCAGGGGACAGTATATTGGTTGTCAGCCAGTTTACGCTACATGCAGCTTATAAGAAGGGGAATCGTCCTTCTTTTATTAAGGCAGCAAGACCGGAACAGGCAATACCACTCTATGAGTATTTTATAGAAAGTCTGTCTGCCGTTACCGGAAAACAGGTTTTGACCGGAACATTTGGAGCAGATATGCAGGTATCGCTTGTAAATGATGGTCCTGTAACAATAATAATGGATACAAAGAATAAGGAATAGGGTATTGTAATTTTATAGATTTAAACCAAATTTTATTATGAGAGGATGGAAAACAATAGTATTATTGATAATATCTAATATATTCATGACGCTTGCTTGGTACGGGCATTTAAAATTTAAGGAATATGACTGGAGTAAAAACATAGGTTTGTTTTCTATAATATTAATCAGTTGGGGTATGGCATTTTTTGAATATTTATTTCAAGTTCCTGCAAATAAGATGGGATTTATGGAAAATGGTGGACCTTATTCCTTGGTGCAGTTAAAAACGATACAAGAAGCAATTACTTTAATCATATTTACTTTATTTTCAATTATATTCTTTAAAGACCAAAAGCTGGCTTGGAATCATTTTCTAGGATTTGGGCTGATAATAGCAGCGGTATTTGTAATATTTAAAAAATGGTAAAACCAGTAAATTGTTCATATTTATTTTTATTATTTTAATTCTTAAAATGTATATTTTTAAAAAAATCTCTTAAATTTACCAACCAATTCATTAGAAGTTATGTCTTTTGTGGATAGGAAAATAGTTTTCAAGATGAAATTTGTGTAAATTTTTTATGAATATTATTTTTCGGGTAGTGAAAAAGCAATTTGAAAATAACATTCCAAGTAATATAATAGATATGAAACGTAGTCTTTACATTTTCGCAATTATTGTTTCCCTTTTTAGTTACGAGGCAAAAGGTCAGGGTACTGTAACTTCAGCAACAAGTTGTTTGGCGGATACATTGACGGCATCATTTTCCGGTATGGTTCCGATACCATCAGGGATTACATACGATGATGGGTGGAGTGATGTTATTCCGATAGGATTTACTTTCACTTTTTATGGTGTTCCTTATACACAATGTATTATAGGTTCAAACGGTTGCGTTGGTTTTGATGTATCTTATGCATTGGCATATAATACATGGCCGATTTCAAGTACATTGACTACTTCCGGTGCAGGTGCCACTGATATTCACAATTTAGTAGCCGGTCCTTGGTGCGATGTTTATGTAGTAGCAGGCGGTTCAATTATGTATTCTACCACAGGTACAGCACCTAATAGAAAATTTGAAGCCACGTGGTGTGGTGCAGCAATGTTTTCTTGTACGACACAATGGTTGACAACCCAAATTATTCTATATGAAACTTCCAATAATGTTGAGGTACATATTGGACATCACACTTTCTGCACGTCTTGGAATGGTGGTTATGCAGAGGTTGGAGTTGTAAATGGAGGGGGAACTGCAGTAGTAGCACCGGGTAGGGATTTTCCTTCAACCTGGAATGCAACAAATGAAGCATGGCGTTTTACTCCAACAGGAGCAAGTTATACATGTTCATCAATACCATACGCGCCAATCCCTTATGCCTCTTCAGCAGTTTATTGGTATGATAGTTCAACACATACTTATCTTGGTACTGGAACAACACTAACCGTAACACCTTCTGTTACTACTACTTATGAAGCAGTATCTACAGGTTGTAATGACTCAAGTTTTGCTTATATTACAGTAGGTCCGGTTGGAACAGGCAGTATAGGTGGCGGTGTGCCGCACATCAGTGCCATATCTGGTACTAACACAACAGGTTGTGGTAACTCAGATGGTACTATTACTTTACACGGTATCAAGCCAGGACAAATAGATACGGTATTTGAGACGATAGGAGGTGTGCCGCAACCACCGGTTGTGATGACTGCAGGAACAGACAGTTTATTAAACTTTACAGGTTTACCGGCAGGTACTTATACGTTTTATGTAAAAGTCGGTCCATGTCCGTCCAATACGGTATCAATTACAATAACTACAAAAGTATTGGCAATTTCGAGTGAGACATTTACCAATCCTACATTGTGCGGTAAATGCGATGGTTCTATCACATTGCATGGTCTGTGGCCCGGATATACGGCTACAATAGCTTATAATATGGATGGTACGCCACAAACCTTTACCGGTGTTGTTGCAACTGACAGTAGCTTGACATTGAGTGGATTGTGTGCCAGATACCCGTTGAGTAATTATACTTCCTTCGTAGCAACGATTGGTGTATGCTCTGCAAATGGTACTCCTATTACATTAACCAGTCCGACTATCAGTGATTCTAAAGTTGACCCGACACTATGTGGTAAGAACGATGGATTGATTAAACTTTATAATCTGCCTCCTGATTCTATTGCTACTGTTACTTATATAGGTGGCTTAGGTTCTCCATCCACATTAACAGTTGCTGCGAACGATACACTTACAATTCCTACATTGGGTGGTGGTACTTACACATCAATAATTGCAACAATTAATATTGCGCATTGTCCGGCACCTAATATGACATTAACTCCGCCACCAATTTCTGCAACATTTGTTAACCCAACAATATGTGGTAAGAATGACGGTGAGATAATGTTGTACACATTGCCTGCGGATTCAGTTTTTCATGTTACGTTCTCTGGTCCGGGTTTAGGTTCCGGTTCTTATCTTACTGTAGGTTCTAATGATACCTTAGTAATACCAAGCTTGATAGCAGGTCCTGTACCTTCTTCTTATACTTCTATTGTTGCCACAATTAATGGCACTGAATGTATTCTTGCCGGATCAATTACTTTGACTGACCCAGCAGTACATGCTCAGTTTGACACCTCAATATTGTTAGGTTGCAGGGGTGATTTAATAACTGTAACAAGTAGTTCTACACCAGCAGGATATAATAATTTCTGGAGATTTGGAGATGGAAGCAGTGTAGTTTCAACAACTGCTACAACTACTACACATACCTATAATGACTATCCATCGTACATAGTCAACGATACAGTTACTTTGGTTTACCAGACTTATCTGAGTGCACCCTATTGCGTTGACAGTATGAAAATATTTGTACCGATTAACCACACAATTGCGGCACAGTATACCCCAACAGTTGACACAGTTTGTTTATTCCCGGCTTCACCAATCAGCTTTACAAATACGTCATTTGGTTTGGGTATCACTTCATTGTGGCAGTTTGGAAATGGTAGTACAAGTTCGGATGTTAATCCTACTTATACTTATACTAAGGGTGGTAACTATATTACATCTCTAACTGTTACAGACTATTTAGGTTGTGATTCTACAGTATATGGAACAGTAGATGTAATCAAAGTAGATATTAAGTCAGTAACACATGATACTACGGTTTGTCTTGTAGAACCTATGGAATTAATTGCACATCCTTATGCTATTCCGGGTACTTTTACCAAATTGGATTATGCATGGACTCCAACAGGAAACCTTGTTGGTAATACGAATGATACTATTACTTATTTTATGGGTGTAGGTGATTTCAGCTATACAATTACAGTGACCACAACACCATTAGGTTGCCAGGCATCTGATGTGGAAGTAATACATTCATTGCCCCCATTAGTATTGACAAATGTTACAGCAAGCCAAACAATACCGTATGGTAGTAAAGTGCAGTTAAATGCCAACGGAGCAGACTATTATACATGGGTTCCTGCTGATGGATCACTTACAAATGATAATATCAACAACCCTATTGCAACGCCACATGATTCAACTACCTACACAGTGTATGGTATGAGTGTGTATGGTTGTAAGGATTCTGCTAAGATTACCATAACAATTGATTATGCATCAACACCGTTTATTCCTTCCGGTTTTACTCCAAACGGAGATGGATTGAATGATAAATTCAAGGTTACGAACTTAAAATACCAAAAACTTGTTGACATGAAAGTATTCAACAGGTGGGGTGTGGAAATGTATCACACAATGAATGGAGATGAT
>Ga0007882_10002077_pt1 | contig 11405 bp, 15 predicted proteins | sample CryBogCBH12Aug01_FD_71195 | JGI IMG/M metagenome (GOLD analysis project Ga0007882, IMG submission 71195) | Freshwater microbial communities from Crystal Bog, Wisconsin, USA - CBH12Aug09.1 | ecosystem: Environmental > Aquatic > Freshwater > Lake | place: Crystal Bog, Wisconsin, USA | collected... | reverse complement strand
TGGAGCTACAACTTTTTCTACAATTTTTTCAATTACTGGAATAGTAACTGGTGGTTCCTTTTTAATTGGCTTTGGTGCCACTTTAGGAGTAAAGAATTTAGTGAGATAGTCTGAGGCCAATTGCCAAGTTACTGGTGAAACTTTTTCTCCAGATAGTCGAGCAAGTCTAAAATTCTTTGCATCCCATTCAAAATCATATTCTACTTCATTGTAATCTATAACAACACCCATAATTAGGTCTTTGTATCTAGACTCCACTGCAGCAGAGTTAATACCTATAATCTCTTCATGAGACTCTTCAAGGGTAACGACCGGTTGTCTTACCACAATTTCTTCTTGTGGTTGAAAGACGATCTTGGTCTTTCTATTTTTAAACATTAATTATGCCTTAACGACCAATTCGTAATCATCTTTACGCTCTACACTAGCTGTCTTATCATCCCAAACAACTGCAAACTCTGTGTCACCAACAGCAATAACTGTTCCAGTAACATTTGAAGTAGCATTCTTGTAGATAACACGAGCACCAGCAAGAGAATCTCTATCATCAAGTTCTGCAAGTACACCCATAGTTACGTTTGTACGAGCTTGCTTGTTAAGAAAACCTTTAGCTTCTTTAGCAGCGTTTACAAGCTGACCATATGGAGCAGTCTGTTGTGCAGGATTGGTTGGATCAGCTCCATGAGCTTGTCCACTTGCATTGTCACGATCATATTGAGCAGCTTGATCAGCTCTCTGTTGATCTTGAATAGCCTTAAACTTAGTTGTCTCAACACTGTTAGCATCCATGTAATCTCCAGGCATTTGCTGTCCTGGTTGAATAAAGTCTACATCTACATTGGCACCCATTGGGTAACCAGCATCAGCTGTACGAACGGTAAAGGCTTCAAATAGATCTGTTGGATCAATTTTTAAAGTCGGATTCATTTCTATCTCTTTTCTTTTAATAAAAGAACCTCAATAACTAAGTTGGGTTCTTTAATGACTTACATTTAAATCTGTATATTATATTCTCTTACCTGGAATATCACCAGTACCAGGAGATACAGGTACAGGATTACGTGGTGGAACTCCATCTAAATTGGGGTCGAGATTTCCGCCACCCTGTTCCATTGGAGCAACTGGGTCTTCTGTTTTAGGATATCTTTGTAGAGCACCCTGTCCATGAGCTGGATCTTTATATGGGTTGGTATATTCACCAGCAAAAGCAGCTGATTTATATTCTAACTGTCCTCTACCACATTCCCAACATGGTTCCCCAACTACTTGTCTAGCATCAGTTTCATTATCATCTCCAACATCATAATCAGAATCACAATGAGGATTATCACAAACTAAAGTTGGGTAAACGGCCTTTTTAAATTATCATTAGACCCATGCTTGTTGGCCATCATGGCTTTGAAAGAACTAATAGCCTGTTCTTTTGAATCATGGTGGGAAAGAACTTTACCAGTTCCTTTTTGAGTAATTACCCAAGAGTCGCCTTGTTTTTTAATATATTTGTAATGATCTTCTTTTTTGTCTTTTTTCTTAGAAGATTTATGTTCCATTGATTTGTGCTCTTGTGTTTTAGCAGCACAATCTTCTTCACTGGTGCATGGCTCTTGACCCATTGAACGGTGCCAATCATCATGTCCTTCATCATGTCTTTTAACTGTTTCTAGACTTTCGCCATTACCAATAAGATCTTCAAGTTGCTTTCTGAGCATTTGAACTTCTCTCATAATGGCATCTTCTTCAGAATTACCCTGACAATTTCCATTTGGACAGGCATTAAATCCATGGAATGATTTATTGCATCCTGGGCAGGCTCCTGGTTGAGCATCTGTCTTACATCCCATACCAGGGAGGCAAGATGGTTTACCATTAAAGTTACCAATTGTTTCTTCACCACAATCACAGGAAGAATGGGCAGATTTGATACCTGCAGTCATAGAAGGAACTGAATTCATATTATGACCTGAATCAGGATTTGAATTAGTATTCATTGGAGGGACTGTAGTACTGGCATTAGCTGCATCAGCTGGTGTACCTGGGTCAATAGTAGAAGGTGGAGTAGTTGCAGGAGAATCAGCAGATGATTCTACGGTTCTAGTCTTTTTAGACCAAACTGGTTCAGCAACATTTTCAGCTTCATTTAAGGGTGAATCAGAAGAGGAACTAGTCCCCTTTAAACTATCGTCAACCGAAGTCCCAGTCTTATATCCATGCTTGTGTTTTAATTTTCGATTTGTATGTTCATCATTATGTTGATCTTGAAAATATTTAGTTACTTCAGGTTGTTGATAGAAGTCTTTATCTTCCATATCCATTAAAGCATCTATTCTACTATTTGCTTCATCCACATTACCACCAGGTGTTCTGGCATTTATCTCTAAATCACGAGATATACCGGAAGATGCATTATCATCAAGATCATCTTTATCAAATTTATGAATTTTTGTTAAATGTTCTTGAAGTTCAGAACCACTCATTTCATCAGTGTTTTTATGAGATACTTTTAAACTATCATCTACCGAAGCTGATTTTTTACCAGCACAACTAGCACAAAGTTCTAAATAACCACGAACATCATGTTCAGTAGCTGGTGCTCCACATTCTGCACAATTTTTTTGGTCACCTTTGCTGGCACACTTACAACTAGCATGACGCATGTTCCATTCTGCATGGAGTGCTCTTACAAGCTTTTCTTTTGAATCACTAACGGTAGATAAACGACGGTTGGCAATAGCTGTAATATCGTTGTCAAACATTTGGCAACGGAGAGCAAATTCATTATCTGAATGTGCAAGGAAAAGGAATGCACCAAGCTTGGTTAAAGCTTCATGCTTTGCTGAGATGATTTGCTTACCTGCAGTTTTAGCTGCAAAAACAAGATCTTGTGAACTATCAAAATCAAATAATGAGGACATATGTCTCTCTCCGTATTCTGCCATAAGGCGCTGGACTAGGGTACTTCTATTCCTTAAGTGAATAAGATAGATCTTTACATGGTAGGGACGGTGGGACTTGAACCCACGACCAAGGGATTATGAGTCCCACGCTCTAACCGACTGAGCTACATCCCTATAGTTCCGAGGCTAGGGGTCGAACCTAGATTGACAGATTCAAAGTCTGCAGTCCTGCCATTGGACGACCTCGGATTGTTATTGATAAGACTTCTTATTCCATCTTTCTTTACGATAATTTTCTTGAGCTACATATTCTTCTGGATTATGTTCTCTAGCACAATCTTCTGTATGAATATGATCTACTTGTTCTGATTTCCAGTCTTCTCTTTTGAATGGAAGTATTTGAATAATTGGAGTACCTTTGGGAATAATGCCTTCAAAATTTTGTCGTATAAAAAAAGGTATATTACCATTCTTAATTCTGTCGTCTATGATGCCACTTAAGGTGAGGAAAGGTAGATCAAAGCGATTAAGAGGGTGAGTATATAAAGCACTATATCCATCAGGTAATTTGACAATTGTTTGTTGTACCCAATGGAAATGTTTTTTTAAAAAACCATATGGAACAGGCATAGGATCAGTTGCTTCAGAAGATCTCATACCAATAATTAATTCTTCTTTTACTTCAACATCTTCTTCCAAAACAATAGTATATCCATTTGTCATTGCGTCAAGAAAAGGCAAGCAATGTTTGACTGTATGGTTTGACTCATCTCTTGGAATCTCTTTATACCAATCGGCAATAGACTCTCTAGATGGGTGAATAGAAAAATGAGGACCTATAAGTTCGTATTCTAATAATTGTTTTTTCATTGCTCCCCAGGTAGGATTCGAACCTACAACCTAGCGATTAACAGTCGCTTGCTCTGCCGTTGAGCTACCAGGGATAGATTAACCAGCTATAAATTCTAGCTCAAATTTATTACCAATATTGAGTAGTCCAGTCCCGGAATAGTGACCTACTGGGGTCATATCATATTTTTCATAGGGTAGATCATACCACATTTTTTGCATTACGGGGTATTGCTCAAACATAATATCATCCAATAGCAACAAGCCTTCCCAACCAATATTAACTAGGTATTCAATCATTGGTGGCTCTTGAAGCCCATCATGTGGGTCTACATCAATAAGAATAAGATCAATCTTACTATAATCAATTTCGTCTTCCATAAAATTACCAATACGTAATTCAATATTCTCTTTTTTGAGATTATCATGAGTAACCAGATGAACGATATCGTAACTGATAACGTGATTATTGGAGTTAGAAAATGCTAGAGCACTTCCACCAAATAAAGTTCCGATATCTAAAATGTTTGTATTTTCAAATTTATTAGCTAGGTAAGAATAGAGTTTAAATTCTGTAACACCTGCTGGTTGATTCCACATTAATTCAAATGGACTCCAACCCTCTTGATAAACAGCAAGATGTGATACATCTTCTTTTTCTATTTCAGACTTATTAATAGTAATTTTCATAGTATCTAATTATAACCATTTGTTGGGTAAGACATCAAATACTAGATGATATCTAGGCTCGGGGCTATAATTATAAACAGCATGTTCAAGATCTGTATTAGTTTCCCAACATTCACCATTTTTAAAAGATATTCTTTCTCCATCTACTTCAAAAAGTACTTTATCATTAGTAATAATTGGAATATGAATACGACGAATGACTCTATAATAATAACCAAGAGCTAACTCTCCTAATTCTATATATCCTTCAGTATCAGAATGTTTTGAAATTACTGAAAAAGCATCTAGTCTATTAATTAAGCATTCACAAACTCTTCCATTATAAATTTCTTCAAGTTTTTTAACAATTGGCATACATAAGTCTAATAATTCTGGATCTACTCTATTATTAAAAACAGTATAAGGCTCATCAATTTGTTTATTATTTTCAATTGAAATAATTTTAATCTGTTCTACAGAACCATGTGTCTTACTATATCTACTTTTAGAAATTTTATTATTATATTCTAGTCCATTCTTTTCAATATATTTTCTTATTTTTTCCATCTCTTCACTAAAGTCATAAATATGTTTGAACTTAAATCCTGTTTTCATTCCATGATTTATGAGAAAATTTGTACGATCTTTTAAAGAAACTATTTCTTGGTCCATATTATCTTTTCTTTCTATAACCAGTTATAAGGTAAAACATCAAATAGAAGGTGAAGTCGATCATCTCCACCGTTATTCCAAACTTCATGTTCAATATTATTATTAAACTCCCAACATTCTCCAGATTTCATATGATTAAACTCAGAACCCACTCTAATAAAAGACTTAGTATTAGTAAATATTGGAATATGGAATCTACGTAAAATCATATAATAAGGGGAAAAAGATTGCTTTCCATCATTTTGATCAGTATGTGTAGGTATAGATTTTCCTGAGCTAACTATATTTAATCCACTCATTACGACCTTACCACCAACAATATTTTCTAATTTTTTTATTAGATCAGTAATAATTTCAAGCAATTCTAAATTATCTGTAATTATTTCTGAAGTATAGGGTAGCTCTATTTGATCATAATTACTTACCCACATAATTCCATGATTACCAACATTTTTATGGGTATGGAAAAAGAAATGATTTTCATCATGATAATGAAAATGCAATAATTGTCGAGATAAAAAATCTATTATAGATTTAACTTCTTCGTCAAAATTACAAATATATCTAAAGTTAAATCCTTCTTTGGGAGTAACATTACTAAGAAATTCTTTTCTACTCTTTAAAGTGATTTCTTCCATTATACCCACTTTTCATTGAATACATTTATGACAAGATGAATACGATCTGTAACACCAGCGTTGAAAACTTGATGTTCTGTTTGATCGTTAATCTCCCAACATTCATTAACTTTCATTTGACCTAATTCATCATCAACTTTAAAAAATACTAGATCGTTGGTGGTAATAACGACATGAACTTTATGTATTGATTGATAATAAATAATTTCATCATAAAGATTATCATTAATATATCCTTGCAAATCATTATGTGAAGGTATTGTTGCAAAAGGTGGTAAATTATGAACTGTACACTCTAAAACGACTCCATCATATATTTTTTCAAGTTTATCAAATATTGGTCTACATAAAGCATATAATTCACTATATTCAGTTACTACAATTGGAGTATAGAATCCATTTGATAAATCAATATTAGAAGGTCTTAAAATCATATGTCTATTTATTTGACTAATAATACGATTCCAACCTGGTCTAGGGTCTGAGTCACCATATCGTACTTCATCTAGATTAAAATAATCTTGTAGAGCTTTAACTTCTTCGTCAAAATTACAAATGTACTTAAATTTAAAATCTTTAGATTGGAATTTATTTGCAGTAAAAAAATTTAAATATTGTTCTCTAGAAAATGGCATTATACTCCTATAACCACCTATAAGGTGAAATTTCAATAGTCAAATGTATTCGGTCAGTATTACCTTCATTTGCTCCATTATGTAAAAGATTATTATTAAGCTCCCAACACTCACCTGGTTCCATATGTAATCGCTCACCATTAACTTGAGTCCATACTTTGTCATTGGTTGTAATAGGTATATGATATTTATGAATTAATTTTTGATAAGTTTCAGAATTATCGTTATTGTCTTGGTCTCGATGTTCATGAAGAGTTTCCCCTGGTAATACTCTAGCAAAATAAGCTCTAAGTACCTTACCTTGATCTCCAAATTCTTGTTCTAATCTACGAATAATAGGAGTAATAATTGACAACAATTCTAAGTTTTTAGGGGACATATAAGTAAAAATTGGGTTTTTCAAATCACCCAATCTATCAGTATTTATTAACATAAGAAAATGTAAATCATTTGTCTCTACACCCTTATCCCAATTTTGATGCCATCCAAGGTTGAGATATTTTTGCCATTTATTTTGAGTAATATTTTTAAGATCAATATGTTTTTTAATTTCAGAAATATCAAAATTTGTAATAAATTTAAAATTAAATCCAGATTTATCTGAAATATTATTTAATAAGCTAATTCTTTCTGGAATATTTAATGTTTCCATTATAACCATTTGTGAGGTAAAATATCGATAATAAGATGAATACGATTAGTGTCTCCATCATTACCAACACTATGACGAATATTGTTGTTGATTTCCCAGCATTCACCTGTTGTCATATGTTTATTTTCTCCATTAATGTCAAACCAAACTTTATCGTTGGTTACAATTGGAACATGGTAACGATGAGATACAAGAAGAAAAGGCACATTAGCATCTCCGTTTGGATGTTGATCTGTATGTTCTGGAATTGTAATTCCTGGTAAAAGGTTACAAAACATAGCTCTTGCTACCTTACCTTGATCTCCAAATTCTTGTTCTAATCTACGTATTATTGGTGTTGTTGCAGCAAGTAATTCTAAGTGTTCTAAATGAGCATAAGAAAAAAATGGAAATGTATATCTTGACGGTTTATGAGTATCAACAATAATAAGAAAATCTACATTTTCTTGAACTTTAAAAGATGTTTGAATAATTCCCTCACTAATCCATTGATCTTTTGTATACCCATCTAACAATCTTTTAATTTCAGAAACATTAAAATTATCTATAAATTTAAAATTAAAACCCGTTCTAGGTTTTGCTTCATTGAGAAATCTAAGTCTTTCCTCGTTAGTGACTATTTCCATAACTATCCCATTCTTCTGGTAGTATATCTATTACAAGATGTATTCGATCAAAATTACTATTATTTTCTATTGTATGTGGGACATTATTATTCATTTCCCAACATTCACCAACTTTAAAATTTTTTATTTCTTCATTAACATTAAAAATTACATCATCATTTGTTATTAAAGAAATATGAACTCTGTGTACTGCAAAACTATAAAAACCATCAGATCTTTCTTTACCCTCAGAATCAGCATGATCAATATGTAAAGGAATTTTTTTACCAGCTTCTAATTTTGCCAACCAAACTCTACCATGTCTACTATTGTAGAGAGATTCAACTTTTTTAATTATTGGTTCTACAAGTTTTAATAATTTATCATCTCTAGTTGCCCTAATAGCTGGTAATAGTTCAGTTGAACTAGACATGGGGTTAAAGTACATTGGAACTTTAAAGATGGGTAAAACATCAACAGGGTTATTGGTACGGTCCATTGCTAGTTCAGGTATTGTGAACCATTCTCTATCAAAATTTTTTATATGATCAACAATCTCTTTTATATCAAAAGTTTCAATAAATTTAAAGCTATTAGTTTTTTGCACTATAACCACTTATAAGGAAGTATATCGACTATAAAATGAATGCGATTGGTATCTCCATGATTCCAAACTTTATGTAAGTGATTGTTGTTAAATTCCCAACACTCTCCAGTTTTCATATGCTTGTTTTCTCCACTAACTCTAATAAAAGATTGTTCGTTAGTAAATATAGGAATATGAAATCTTCGAAGAACAAAATAATAAGGTGAAAAAGGTTGTTTTCTATCAACATCATCTCGATGTAAAGGCATAGAACCACCAGGTCTTATTTTATTAAACCCACACATTGCAACTTTACCGTCATATAGTTCTTCCAATTCTTTAATTATTGGCATACATAGTTCAAGTAATTTATTATCATCTGTAATAGTAACAACATCATAGGGTAATTGAATTTGAGCAAAATTTGGAACTGACATTAAAGCATGAGTTTCGACTTCTTTATGTGTTTCAAAAATCCAAGAAGTTTTTCCATAATTAATCCAAGAAGGTTCATTTTTAAAATGTTCGATAATTGGTTGAATTTTTTCTGTATAATCACCAATATATTTATATTTAAATCCAGTCTTGGGTTTAAGATTATTCAAATAATCATATCTATCTTTTAAGTTTTTAATTTGCATTATAACCAACTAAATGTAGAAATTTCTATAATTAAATGAATACGATCTGTTTCACCTTCATTTGCACCACTATGTGGTAAATTATTATTATAGTCCCAACATTCGCCAACTTTAAGATGTTTCTTTTCTCCATCAATCATTGTCCATACTTTATCGTTAGTTGTAATGGGTATATGATATTTATGAGTTGCTTTAAAATATATTTGATGAGCTTCATCTTGAAAGTCTAAATCAGTATGTTGATTAATTATTTCTCCAGGTACTAGTCTAGCAAAATAGGCCCTTGTTAATTTTCCTTCATCTCCAAATTCTTGTTCTAATCTATTAGTTATAGGTTTAATAGCATCTACTAGTTTTTGATCTTGTGGTAAAGAATAGATAATGAGTGGATCTTCCATATTATTAAACTCTGTAGTACGAACTACAAAACGAAAACTTAGGTCACTCATAAGTTTATGTTGCGGAGTTGGTTGAGAGAATGGTGATATAATATCTGCTATAAGATTAGATGAATTTCTATTTTCTGTTTTTACTTGATCTTCATCTAATGGTTTGTAACCTTCTGTCCATTTTTCTGATGAAATTCCATCTTGTTCTAATAGTTTTTTAATTTCAGAAATATCAAAATTGTCTATAAATTTAAATTTAAAATCAGACTTTAAAGGGATATTGCTAAGGAATTGTTGTCTTTTAAAAGCACTTGAAAATTTCATTTTATAACCACCTATAGGGTAAAATATCAAAACAGATATGGATACGATCTGTATCACCATTATTATGAACAGAATGTGGAATATTATTATTAATCTCCCAAATTTCTCCAACTTTAAGATTTTTTGTCTCTCCATTTACATAAAAAGTAACCTTATCATTAGTAGTAATAGGTACATGTACTCTATGAATCATAGAATTATAAATAGCTTGTCTATTGGCTACTTTATTACCATCATTACTATAACCAAATTGATCACAATGAATAGGTACTCCTGTACCAGCTGGAAGTTTTGCTAACCATGCTCTACCATGTCTTCCATCGTAATAATCTTCCAAATCTTTGATAAGAGGATCTAATAAACTATATAATTTTTCATCATTAAGCCCTCGGGATAGTTTTAAAGTAGAATCTATATTATGAAAATTATCATTAGAGTAAAAAAGTAAAATTGAATTAACATCTTCTTGTGTTTTATGTTTTGCAGGAGTAAAAATATCCAATAACCATTTGTCAGTATAACTATCTAAATGTTCTTTGATCTCTGTTGGATCAAAGTTTTTGATAAATTTAAATTTAAAATTCTTTTTAGAACTAAAAAGGGTATTCTCAAAACTCTTGATATATTCCCATCTTTGTTCTTTGGTTATTTCTTCCATCTATAACCACTTGTAGGGTAGTATATCGATACAAATATGTATACGATCAGTATCACCATTATTTTCTACATAATGTTGTATGTGGTGATTTATTTCCCAAATTTCACCTGGGTTCATATGTAGCTTACTACCATCAATATCAAACCAAACATCATCGTTCGTAGTAATACAAAGTTGTATTCTATGAACAGCTAGTGAATATAGTTCATCAACTGCTTTCACATTAATGAAATGATCATAATGATCAACATGATTGGGAATTTCTTTTCCTGCTGGAAGCCTGGCTATCCAAATTCTACCAGATTTTCCATTGTATATTGATTCTAATTTTTTAGCTACTGACATAACTAGTTCATATAATTTTTCATTTGGTTCTAATCTTTCAACTTCAAAAGGTAAATGCTGTGAATGAAATGAGTTTGGAACCCAGTTAATTACTATACTATTGGTATCTTTTTGAGTCTGGTAAAGTTCTTTTGTATGTATTTCAACATCCCACTCTTCTTTATAAGACTCTAGAATATTTTTAATTTCTGTAACATCAAAATTTTCAATAAATTTAAATTTAAAATCTTTGTTTAAATGATCTTCATTATCTACTAGTCCTTGTAGAAATTCCCATCTATCTTTTAAACTAATTTGTGACATATATTCTCCTATAGCCATTTATATGGAAAGATATCAACAATAAGATGGATTCTATCTGTATTGCCATCATTCCAAACTTGGTGCATAATATTTTGATTTATTTCCCAGCACTCACCAACATTCATATGTTGTTTGGTACTACCAATTTGAAACCAAACATCATCGTTTGTAGTAATTGCTATATGAAATCTACGAATTACCATCAAATAAGTAGAATGTGCAGCTCCTTGATCAACATGAGGATAAATTCTTTTACCGGCTGGAAGTTTTGCTAAAAGTGATTTGGCATATTTTCCATCAACCATTTTTTCTAATTCTAATATTATTGGTTCGACTACTAGTTCTACAAGTTTTGGATCTAAACTAACAACACTGTTGATGTAGGGTTTTGAATTTTGATGAGCATTAAATGCATCAGTTATAAAATAAGAAACACTCTCTCTCTGTGAAAGGTATGATTCTTGATTAGATTTATTAATATACCATTCTTTATCATAACTCTTCAAATAATTAGACAATTCATTTACATCAAAATTACGTATGAA
>Ga0007882_10002075_pt1 | contig 11412 bp, 13 predicted proteins | sample CryBogCBH12Aug01_FD_71195 | JGI IMG/M metagenome (GOLD analysis project Ga0007882, IMG submission 71195) | Freshwater microbial communities from Crystal Bog, Wisconsin, USA - CBH12Aug09.1 | ecosystem: Environmental > Aquatic > Freshwater > Lake | place: Crystal Bog, Wisconsin, USA | collected... | reverse complement strand
GTTTTCGATCGCTGAGGGCGCCGGCGGGTTAACCCCGACGCCGCAGCGGTCAGAACCCTTCGCGCTCGATGCGCTTGCGCTCCAGCTTGCGGGCGCGGCGAACCGCCTCCGCTCGTTCCCGGGCGCGTCTTTCCGAGGGCTTCTCGTAATGGCGCCGCAGTTTCATTTCACGGAATACACCCTCACGTTGCATCTTCTTCTTGAGGGCCTTCAGTGCTTGCTCAATATTATTTTCGCGAACGAGAACCTGCACGTTATCTCACCGCTCCTTCAGCCAGCAAAAACGGCAAGGACGGCTTGCGCCGTCCCAAGCATTAAAGAGAACAGATGACCGGGGTCATCCGCAAGGCAGCCTACATAGCATAAGCAATTGCCGTTGGAAAGACTTTGCTTCGCCCTTTACCGGAAGAAAAAGCTTGCCCATATTCCCATGCATGGCAGTTCTCGATATAGCCCTGATGGGGGATCCGATCCTGGCCTGCGAGGCTCTCCCGGTGGAAGATCCGGGCGACGGCGCGGTCGTCCGGCTGGTCGCCGATATGGTCGAGACCATGCTGGCGGCCGGCGGCGTCGGTTTGGCGGCGCCGCAGGTTCGCCACAGGGCGCGGCTGGTCATCTTCCAGCTGCCGCCGGGGCGCAGCGCCGACGGCCGGGGTGTGCCGCTGACGGTGCTGATCAACCCCCGGATCGAACCTTTGACCGACGACATGGATCCGGCCTACGAAGCCTGCCTGTCGGTTCCCGGTCTGACCGGGGTGGTGCCGCGCTGGCGCCGGATCGGCTATCGCGCCTGGGATCTTGACGGCAGGCTGGTGGAGCGGGAGGCCGAGGGCCTGCATGCGCGGGTGGTGCAGCATGAATGCGACCACCTGTCGGGCCTGTTGTACCTGTCCCGGATGCAGGATCTGTCCAGTCTGGCGATGACTGCCGAACTGCACCGCCAGGCCGCTCTCAGGGCCAAGGAAAACACATGAAATCGCAAGCGATGCAGAATGTTCGCGACCGGCTGGTGATGGCGGCGCTGCCCCATGTGCCCTTCGAGGGGTGGAGCCTTCGTGCGCTGCGGGAAGGCGCGGCCGACGCCGGTTTCGACCCCAGCATGGTCGGGCGAGCCTTTCCCGGCGGCCCCGTGGCGGCGGTGGAGCATTTTTGCGACCTTGCCGACCGCCGTCTGGCCGCGGAGGCGGCGGCCCAGGGCATCGAGTCCATGCGTCTGTCCGAGAGGGTCGCCTGGCTGGTGCGGCGGCGTCTGGAGGCCTGGTCCGAGCACCGCGAGGCGGTGCGTCGCGCGGTGACGTTGCTGGCCTTGCCGGGGAATGGGGCGGTGGCGCTCCGCGCCACCTGGCGGACGGCGGATGCCCTCTGGCATGCGGCGGGCGACAGATCGGTCGATGTCGGCTATTACACCAAACGGCTTAGCTTGTCGGCCGTCTACAGCACGACGCTGTTCAGCTGGCTGGAAGACCAGTCCGAGGGCTTTGCCGACAGTTGGGATTTTCTCGGGCGGCGATTGGCCGATGTGGCGCGCCTGCCGAAAATACAGGCGCAGATGCGCCGCCGCCTGCAAACCCTCCCCAATCCCTTCGGTCAATTCCTCAAACGCGCCCGTTCGGGACGGCATTTCTAGACCGTGACGGTCTAGCTGATTCATCCCCTCGCCGGGCGGGCGCTCCGCGCCCTTGGCCGCGCCCTCAACGGGCGCAATCTAATTGACGCAGGATGGTCTAATCCCCGGTGAGGGCCTTTTCCTCGGCCGCGGAGGCCTGGTCCGGCGGCAGAGGTTGGGTGCGGAAACGCTGGCGGATCTTGTTCACCACCGTCACGCAGATCACCACCAGGACCAGGATGCCGAGGATCAGCCGCGACGATTCACCGAGATAGGTTTCCAGCACCTTGCCCATGGTATAGCCGCCCCAGGCAAAGGTGTTGGCCCAGATGGCGGCGGCCAGCAAATTGAGAAGCAGAAATTTCACCCGCGATACGCCGGCCATGCCGATGACGAAGGGGCTGATGTTGCGCAGGCCGTAGATGAAGCGGAAGGTCAGGATGAAGATGGTCTCTTCCTTGCGCAGCAGACGAAAGGCCCATTCGACGCGTTTACTCATGTTGGGCCAGCGGGCCAGCAGGGGAGTGCCGTATTTGCGGCCGATATAGAACCAGGCCTGATCGCCGCCGAAGCTGCCGAGGAAGGCGGCCAGGACCAGCGTCCAGACGTGCAGATTGACATTGCCGCCGGAAATCAGGGCGCCGGTGATGAGGACGACGGTTTCACCTTCGAGAAACGTCCATACAAGGATCACCAGATAAACCAGCGGTCCGTAATTGTTGGCGACTTCTGTGATCCATTGTTCCAATGGTGACGACCCGGCTCTGGCGTCGGTTACGATCGACGCGGTTTCAAAATCCCCGTAACGCCCGCCGGCGTCAATCTCTTGATCAGTTCGTCTTTCAAATGCGTGGCCTCGGCGTCAGCCGGGTAACGTGGCCCATCTTGCGTCCGGGTCTGGCCACCGATTTGCCGTACAGGTGCAGGTGGGATTCCGGCTCCTTCAGGATAGGCAGCCACAGATCGACATCCGGGCCGATGAGATTGGTCATCACCGCGTCCGAATGGCGTTCCGGGCTGCCCAGCGGCAGCCCGCAGATCGCCCGCACCAATTGCTCGAACTGGTCGGTGAGGCAGGCATCCATGGTCCAATGCCCTGAATTATGCGGTCTTGGCGCCATTTCGTTGACCAGCAGCCGCCCATCGGCGGTTACGAACATTTCCACCGCCAGCAGCCCGATCAGGTTCAGCGCCACGGCGGCGCGCGTGGCGATCGCGGCGGCCTGCCCGGCCAATCGGGGGTCGATTTGCGCCGGAGCCATCGTCACATCGAGAATATGATTGCGGTGGCGGTTCTCGACGACGTCGAAGCAGGCCGTGGCACCATCGGTCCCGCGGGCGACGATAACCGAAATCTCGCGTTCGAAGTCGATGAAACTTTCAAGAATACATTCCTGCCCCTGAATCTCGGCCCAGGCTTCGGCAAGATCGATCCCCGGGGCGATCTTGACCTGGCCCTTGCCGTCATAGCCGAGGCGGGCGGTTTTCAGCACCGAAGGGCGGCCAAGCCGATCGACCGCATGGGCAAGGCCGTCGGCATCGTCCACCGGTTGCCAGTCGGCGACCGCCGAACCGATGGACTGAAAGAAGGTCTTTTCCGCGCGGCGGTCCTGGGCGGTCTCGAGGATCGGCCAATCGGGACGCACCGCCACATGGTCGGCGAGGATGCGCAGGCTGGCGGCCGGGATATTTTCGAATTCGAATGTCACCACATCGACGGCGGCGGCGAATTCGACCAGGGCACGGGCATCGTCGAAGGCGGCGATGGTGGCCTGGGCCACCTGCACCGCCGGAGCGTCCTCGTCGGGGCAGAAAATATGGCAACGATAGCCCAGCCGCGCCGCCGCCAGCGCCGTCATCCGGCCCAATTGCCCGCCGCCGATGATGCCAATGGTGCTGCCCGGTGCGATCACTCCCGGGTCAGCCGACATTTTTCTCGTCGTCAAGCGGGAACTCGGCCACCGCCGCCGTCTGGCGGTTGCGCCAGGCGTCGAGACGCAGAGCCAGATCGGGATCATTGAGTGCCAGGACGGCGGCCGCCAGGAGAGCGGCGTTGACGGCCCCGGCCTTGCCGATGGCCAGGGTACCCACCGGGATGCCGGCCGGCATCTGCACGATCGACAGCAGGCTGTCGAGGCCGTTGAGGGCTTTGCTTTCCACGGGAACCCCGAAAACCGGCAGCGCCGTCATCGATGCCGTCATGCCGGGCAGATGGGCGGCCCCGCCCGCACCGGCGATGATGACCTTGAGGCCGCGCTTTCGCGCCGTCGTCGCGTAGTCATAAAGTCGGGCCGGGGTACGATGCGCCGAGACGATCCGGCTTTCATGGGCAACGCCCAGGGCGTCGAGAGTTTCCGCGGCATGGCGCAGGATTGGCCAGTCCGACTGGCTTCCCATGATGATTCCTACCAGCGCCTGTTTCATGTTCTGGCCCACGTACTCCGGTCATGTCTGAACGGGGAAGGCGGCATTATATGCGGCGGCAATGCGAACGCAAGAACCGCTCTAAACAATAATTAACCGAAAGCATTTATCCTGGCAGAATCGCCCAACCAGCGGAACAAGGCAAAGTTGTGGCAGACGAGTTTGGCACGGCAGTCATCATTCCGACCGCGGCGGTATTGCCGTCGGATCGCCACGGTGACGGCTCGCCCCGGCGCGACGGCGACCATGGCAAGCCGCCCGAACAGCGGCATCCGGTCGTTGATGCCACCTCGATCCTCGGCTTTGCCGACGGGGTCATTCCCAAATCCGTGCAGGACAGCCTGGCCGGCCTGGTGCAGGAGGTCGAACGCCTGCGCGAGCAGGTGGCGGTGGCGCATCGCCATGAGGCGTTTCTGCAATCCCAACTGGACCACCATCCCTTTCTGCCCTGTCTCACCCGGCGGGCCTTTCTGACCGCCACCGCGCGCCTGATCGAGACTTCGCTGCGGGTCGGGCTGCCTGGCACGTTGGTCTATCTGCAATTCTCTGGCATCGACCGGTTGAAGGCGGCGCGCGGCCTCGCCGCCGCCGATGCCGCCCTCGCCCATGTGGTGCCCCTGATCGCCGGAGAATTGCGCCAGACCGATCTGCTCGGTCATCTCGAGGGAGGCGATTTTGCCGTCGCCCTGGCCGTTTCGGAGGACAAAGGCGCCGAGGACAAGGCGCGGCAGATCGCCGGTCGGATTGCCGAGCGGCCATTCGACTGGCAGGGTCAGCGATTCAGCTTCACCGCCAGCCTCGGCATTGCGCATTTCCAGGCCGGCCTCGACGCCGAACAGCTGCTGGCCGAGGCGGACCGGGCCCGGCGGTCAGGCGATGATGTCGGGAAGCAGGGCGTTTTCCAGAACGTTGATCTGATCCTTGAGGACGAGCTTCCGCTTTTTCAGCCGCTTCAGTTTTAGCTGATCAAAAGGAACATCATCCGCCAAACGCATAATCACGTCATCGAGATCGCGGTGCTCGCTGCGCAGGTTTTCCAGGCGATGCCTCAGTTCGTCGGTGTTTTCGTCGATCATGCCTGGTGCCTGTTGCTGACCGGAATCAGACTAGCAGAACTCCGGGGAAAACGGTATGGCATGTTGCCGGCGACGACGGAGGGTGGACGACCATGACCAGCGTATGGCGACTAGGGGTGTTGACCAGCGGCGGTGATTGCGCGGGGCTCAACGCGGCGATCCGTGCCGTCGCGTATCGGGCCATCCGGCATTACGGATGGTCGGTGTTCGGGATCAAGGACGGCTCGCTCGGGCTAATGGCGCGGCCTCTGCAATATCAAGAGCTTAGCCTGGACCTGACCAATGACGTGATGCTGCGGATGGGCGGCACCATGCTGGGCACCACCAACAAGGGTGATCCTTTCGCCTTTCCCATGCCCGACGGCAGCATCAAGGACCGCTCCGGCGAATTCGTCGAGGGCTACCACATGCTGGGCCTGCATGCGCTGATCGTTATCGGCGGCGACGGTTCCCTGAAGATTCTCGACAAATTATGCAAGCAGGGCGGGGTGCCGATGGTGGGGATCCCCAAGACCATCGACAACGATGTCCATCAGACCGAATTCTCCATCGGCTTCACCACCGCCGTCAATGTGGTGGTCGAGGCGCTGGACCGGTTGCAGCCGACCGCCGCCAGCCATCACCGGGCGATGATCCTCGAGGTGATGGGGCGCGACGCCGGGCATATCGCGCTCAATGCCGGCATCGCCGGCGGCGCCGATATCATTCTGATCCCGGAAATTCCCTATAGCCTTGCCGGCATCGCCGCCAAGATCGACGAGGTGCGCGCCGAGGGACGAAGCCATGCCCTGATCGTGGTGGCGGAAGGCTGCCGCACCGAGGGGGGGCAGGCGGTGACGGTGGTCCTCGATCACGAGCAGCGTCGATACGGCGGTATCGGTCATGACCTGGCATCCAAGGTCAGCGAAATGACCGGGCTGGAAACCAGGGTCACCGTCCTTGGTCATGTGCAGCGAGGCGGTCAACCGGCCATGCGGGACCGCCTGCTGGCCTCGGCGTTCGGCGTCCATGCCGTCGATCTGGTGGCCGAAGGCCGCTTCAGCCGGATGGTCGCCTGGCAGGATCGTGGTGTGGTGGATGTGCCGATCGCCAAGGTTGTCGGCGGATCGTGCTGCGTCGATCCCAACGGCGCAGTGGTGCATGCCGCCCGCGGACTGGGGATTTATGTCGGAGAGCGCTCCCCGTAATGCCTTCGAAAAGACGACCAATTTGCATATTTAACCGCTTGGCAATGTCCTTCAGGCGGGCTTAGTATCGTCTTCGGGCACTCACCCTAATGGGAGGCTGGTTAATGAGCATTCTCGATCGTGTCGAGTCCCTCCAAGCCAAGCATGCTGCGCTGGAAGCGGCTCTGGAGGACGAATCACGACGTCCACTTCCGGATGCCGTCGCCGTCGCCGATCTCAAGCGTAAAAAATTGCAGATAAAAGACGAATTGAACCGCATAGTTCCACAGTGACCTGCGGCCGTTCCGGCGGTGTTTCCTCCGGGGAGGATGCTCCCCGGGGGTGCCGGCAACCCATTCGATGGGACATATCTTGCCAATGGCGTCATTAATCCCCATCACTAAGTCATGGGTATTTTTTTCCGGACGCTAGCCGTGCTTCTGTTGCTGGGGGCTGTCCCGGCGCGGGGCCTCGATCTCGCTGTCGTGGTGACGGACGATGACGGCGGGAATGTCGCCGATGCCGTGGTCACGGTGGCGCCTGTGCAAGCGTCGCCAACCGCCGATGGTGCCGTCAGGTCGCCGGTCACAAGGTCGATAGATCAGAAAAACGAGACCTTTATCCCTTATGTTGAGCTGTTCAGGCCAGGTGATTCTGTCGTATTTAATAATAACGACAGAACGAAGCATCACGTGTATTCGTTTTCCCCAAGCAAAACATTTGAATTTGTGCTGGCTCCGGGGGAGAGTTCGCCGGCCATGCGCCTCGACGCTCCTGGAATAGTTGCCGTTGGCTGTAATATTCACGACAACATGATTTCCCATCTGTTCGTTTCCGATGCCCCTTGGATGGAGAAGACGGACGACCACGGACGGGCGCATTTTTCCGGCCTCGGGGCCGGACCCTATCAGGTGGCCGTCTGGCATCCGCAACTGCATCCGGCGGTGCCGTCGGTGTCCCGGGTCGTCTCCGCCGAGGGTGGAGCCTTCAAGGAGGCAAGCTTCTCCTTGCGATTGCTGCCCGATCCGCGCAGTCGCAGGACTCATGAATACGGCCGGTACTGACGATGTCTTTTCGCCTTCGACTGGTGTTCTTTCTGGTTCTGACGCTGGTGGCGGTGCAGGGACTGACCGCGGTTCTGTTCTACGAAGTAACGCGCCGCGCCCTCATCGACGAAGGCGAGCGTCGTCTGGTCAATGCCGGGGAGGTGCTGGCCCGGCAATTGGATAATATTTCCGATCATGTCGCCAACAGCGTTCGGGTTCTGGCGCTGGACTATGCCTTGCGCGGCGCCATCGCGCAGCGCGACCAGGGGACGGTGCTGTCGGCGCTGCGCAATCACGGCCGCCGCGTCGGCGCCTCGCGAACGCTGCTGCTCGATCTTGCCGGCAGCATCATCGCCGACACCGGGCAGCAGGCGGCGGGCCGGTTTCCCTTTCCCGACCTAGCCCAGGCCGCCCTGGCCGGTCGCGCCACGGCGGTGGTTTCGTTGGATGGAAAGGTCGATCTGCTGGTGGTGGTGCCGGTCCTCGCTCCGGTCCCCATCGCCCTGATCGTTGCCGCAATTCCCGTCGACCAGACGTTGCTGCGGGAATTGCAACGTTTGTCCGCCTTGCCGAAGGTGGTCGACCTGGTGATCGAAGAGGCGGCTGGCCGATGGCGCCCGGTCGCTTCGAGCAATGACGTGGTGCAGTTGAGCACCGAACTGGTGTCGGCGGTCGGGGGATTGCCGGAAAAGCCGGTGCTGACGCGGATCGACGGCATGGAATATGTCGCCCTGGCGGTGCCGCTGAAACATGCGGCGAACAGTCCGGCGGTGGCCGCTGTGCTCGGCTATTCGCTGGACGAGGCGCTGCAGCCTTATCACCCGGTGGCACAGGCCTGGGTCAGCCTGATGATTTTTGCGCTGCTGTTCGGTGTCGCCGGCGCGATCCTGATCGCGCGCGGCGTCTCCCGTCCGGTCGAGGCGCTGGCGGCAACCGCCCGTCGGATCGCCGCCGGCGATTATCACTCGCCCCGGCTGGCGGCGCAAACCGGTGAGATCGGCCAACTGGCGGCGGCTTTCGGCAAAATGACCGAGGACATTGCCGAACGCGAGGAGCGCATCCGTTTTCAGGCCGAGCATGATGCCGTTACCGGCCTGCCCAACCGGCTTGCCGCCGAGGCGATAATCCGCGAAGGCCTGCGGCAATCGCCGGCGGCGCTGCTGATGGTCGGCATGGCGAGGCTGCCGGATATCATCAAGACCATGGGGCATGAGATCGCCGACCGGTTGATGGTGGATGTGGCGCAGCGCATCGGTCGATGCGCCGAAGGGCATTTTCTCGCCCGCACCACCGACACGGTTTTCACCCTGTGGCTGGCCGAGGGTAGTCTTGACGAGGCCCGGCGGCAGGCGAGAAGTATCGTCGAGGTCCTGAGTTTGCCCTATCAGGAGGCCGACCTGGCCATCGACAGCTCACCGGCGGTGGGAATAGCGCTGTATCCCGAACATGGGGCGTTGCCCGGACCGCTGCTCCAGCATGCCGAGGTGGCGTTGTTTGGCGCCCTTGGTTCCGATGACGCGGTGGCGCTATACGATCCGTCCACCGATCCGCACCGCGCCGAGCGTCTGTCGCTGATGGGCGAATTGCGCAAGGCCCTGGACGGTGATCAGCTGAGAATGCATTACCAGCCGAAGCTGAACCTGGTGACCGGGTCCATCGATGCCGCCGAGGCATTGGTCCGCTGGACCCATCCGACCCGTGGTTTTGTGCCGCCGGATGCCTTCATCGGCTTGGCCGAGGAGACCGGAAATATCCGCCGGCTCACCCGCTGGGTCCTCGATTCCAGCCTCCGGCAGGGCAGCCAATGGGCCGATCGCGGCCTCGGGCTTCGCATCGGGGTCAATCTGTCGGTTCGCGATCTTGGCGATGTCGACCTGCCGTGCCGCATCGTTGACTTGCTGTCCGCCAACCGCCTGCGGCATGATCAGGTGATGCTGGAAATAACCGAAAGCGCCGTCATGGGCGAACCGGAAACGGCGATCCAGGTGCTGAACCGCCTGGCCGACCAGGGCATCGACCTTGCCATCGACGATTTTGGCGTCGGCCAGTCGTCCTTTGCCTATCTGCGCAAACTTCCGGTCCGCGAGATCAAGATCGACAAGTCGTTCGTGCTCAATCTGGCCGGTGACGAGGAAGACCGTACCATCGTCCAGTCAATCGTCGAACTGGGGCATCGTCTTGGCTATCGGGTGACGGCGGAGGGGGTCGAGGACGAACCGGCGCTGGCCTTCCTGACCGCCATCGGCTGCGATTATGCCCAGGGGTATTTCATCGCCAAACCGCTGGCGGCCCCGGCCTTCGAGGAGGTCGTGACGACCGGCCGGTGGTCGGCAAAGTCGTGGAAAGCCGTGTCATGAGCCCGTCGCCGGCGGCGCTGGCGATGATGCTCCTCCTCGCGGCCGCTCCAGTCGCCGCTGACGACCTGGATCTGCATGGATTCCTCGACCTGCGGCTGGTGGCGCCGCCCGGGCAGACCGCCTGGCCGCAGGGCGGGCTGGGCAAGACGCGCTTTGGCGGCTTCGGCCTGGCGCCGCGTTTCGGCGCCGCCGGCCTCGACGGCAGCCTGCAGCTGACCTCGGACCTGTTGCTGGTGGCCGACCTGGTGGTCCGCAGCACCGACCGGCTGTCCATCGACCCGTTGGAGGCCTATCTTCGCTATCGCCCGGTATCGACCTCACCGCTGCGCTGGTCGGTGCGCTCGGGGATTTTTTATCCGCCGGTGTCCCTGGAAAATACCGCGCTTGGCTGGACCAGCCCCTGGACCATCACCCCTTCCGCCATCAATAGCTGGGTGGGCGAGGAACTGCTGAGCCTGGGCAGCGAGCTGCGGTTCGAATGGCGCGGACAGCCCGACCAGTTCGAACTGGCCGCGGCATTATTCGAAAACGCCGACCCGGCGGGCGCCATACTGGCAGCCCGCGGCTGGTCACTCAGCGACCTTCCCATCGGACTGGGCAGTTCGCTGCGCCAGCCGGATGCCTTTGCCCGTGCCGTCGGAGAAACTCCGCCGCTGCGTTATGACCCGTTTCAGGAGATCGACCACACGCCGGGCTGGTATGGCGAGGCGACCTGGAAGTCGACCGCCGCCGGCCGGCTGACCCTGGTTCGCTACGACAACAATGCCGATCCGTCCGCCGCCAAACATTACGGCGTCGATGACGCGCTGTTTGCCTGGCGGACCGCCTTCTGGAGCGCCGCCGGCGAGACCCGCCTCGGCGATGTGACCCTGCTCGGCCAGGCGATGGCCGGCGACACCATCATCGCTCCGGCCCCGAGGTTCCGCAGCACGACCTCATTTCAGGCCGCCTATCTGCTGGCCGGCTGGTCCACCGGCGCCTGGCGCCCGGCCGTCCGTCTCGACCTATTCACCACCCAGCAGGCGCCGAGGTCGCGTCCCTTCGCCAGGAGTGAGCATGGCAAGGCCCTGACGGCGGCCTTGAACTGGCGTCCGGTCGACTGGTGTCGGCTGACCGGCGAGGTCATGCTGGTGGACAGCTGGCGTCTGCAACGGCTGGCAACCGGCGACTCTCCCCAGGCCAGCGGCGTGCAAACCCAGTTATCCCTGCGGTTTTTTTATTAGCCGCCCACCGGCACTGAGTCGCCGACCCACAGGAAATGAAGTGTGGGCGGCTGTGGCGCGTTGAGCGCCCGCGCCACGCCGGCTACGCCGGCAATTCAATAGGTTGTGCGCTGCGCGCACGTTGGCGCGAGTGCCGAATCGAGCTTGCGAGATGTGCGCGGAGCGCACTACCCGCCGGAGGCGGCGCCCGGCGACTGAGGGAAAATTTTTTTGGTTAAGGCCACTTGCGGCTGTCTCCGACAGCCGCAAGTGGCCCACTCTATAGAGCGATGCATTAAATCTGCATCACGCTATAGCGTCTTCAAATTTGCCCTCGCCGGGCGCAGGCTCCGCCTGCTAGGCCGCGGCCTCAACGGCCGCAATCGCATCCTGCGTCATATTGACGCAGGATGCTCTAGAGCGGTTCGCGATCTGACTGAATCGGAAGGGGTTTTCAACCGGCCCCAATCGTGATTCCCTACCAGGGGAGGTACATCACGATGACGAAGCCGCTATCTGTCGATTTACGAGATCG
>Ga0007882_10002073_pt1 | contig 11416 bp, 10 predicted proteins | sample CryBogCBH12Aug01_FD_71195 | JGI IMG/M metagenome (GOLD analysis project Ga0007882, IMG submission 71195) | Freshwater microbial communities from Crystal Bog, Wisconsin, USA - CBH12Aug09.1 | ecosystem: Environmental > Aquatic > Freshwater > Lake | place: Crystal Bog, Wisconsin, USA | collected... | reverse complement strand
GGGCTTGGAGGGATCCCGATGATCAAGAAAGGCCAGCCCCTTTTCGCGAACCACATCCGTTATATAACCAGAGCTCTGGGTGTTTTTCCCATTGGCGATAAAAGGCGCATCGAAATACTGGCCCTGCCCATGGAGGATGGCGTAATCATCAAAACAGGTCGGATTGCTTTCCAGGTGCCATTTTCCATAATAGGCGGTTTGATATCCGGCCGCTCGGAGGACTTTCGGATACATTAATTGTGATTCATCGAAGCGGCAATTGGTGTTGTTGTAGAATCCGTTCAGATGAGCGTACTTGCCGGTAAGCACGGTCGCCCGGGCCGGTCCGCAGAGCGAGCTGGTGACCAGACATCGGTCAAACCGCATTCCTTCCTGTGCCAGTCGATCCAGATTGGGCGTAGCAATCAAATGCCTCGAATCCCCGTAGGCGCTGATGGCTTGGTAGGCATGATCATCCGAATAAATGATCAGGATATTTGGTTTCTGGGAAAGACCGTTGGTAATCTTCGATTCAATCGCATTGAGGGGACTGAACTGTGATGAGGCGAAGAGACTGCCGAGCGCCAGGAAGACCGCCCCAAGTCGGTGGATATGTTTAGACATATGATTTCATTGTTTGATGTGATGCCGAGAGTGTATTGGTTCAGTGTCAAATGGCAAACGGGAGGATTAGGAAACAGCCTTGGGACTACGTCCCCGCCCCATCCCACATATTTCAGCCGGAATTTCCCATTGGCTTTCCGCCCACGACCGGCGTGAGCTTTTTATATGATTTTGCTCATATTTGTCCTAATCCATTGATTGGCAAGTCTTTTTTCGTGACGCTTTCGATTTTTCCCGGCGTGAGAGTTGTTTCGAGGCCATTTGGGCCGGAACGCCCATTTCTGCTGGAAGTGAAGACACCTCCTCTGTGGTGGGCATGGTTTTGAGATGTCCTGCCTTCATCCCTGACCATGCCGTTGGAAACCTTTTTTACCACGGATGGACACAGATAAACACGGATGGGAAAGCATTTCTAACTGGAAAAACTGGCCTATCAAAGAGCACCCCATGCCCAGCAGCCGAGCATCGCCTTCGATCCCGGTTTTTATCTGTGTTCATCCGTGTCCATCCGTGGTTGAACTGAATTGTTAGGGCTTCATCCTGACATCGCGATTGCCAGTTTCAGCCGCCCAACCCTGAAACCTTCTCGCAGCCGAAAACTTACATTTGCCCCAGCCAACCCCGGCTGGCCAAGGGGGCAAAACCTTCCGCAGTCGGTTGATTATTGACGGTGCGGGGGATGAAGCCGGGTGTCATGACGTTTTTCACCGGCTGCACTTTTGCGGCCGGCATCAGCCTTTTCGCTCCCAGCGAAATTTTCGATCCGCTTCGTTAATCGGCATATCGTTGATGCTGGCATAACGGAACTTCATGTGGCCGGAGTCGGCGAATTCCCAAAGCTCGTTGCCGTAGGCGCGATACCACTGGCCGGCGGCGTCGTGGAATTCATACTCGAAGCGCACGGCCATGCGGTTAACCCGGAATCCCCACAATTCCTTCTTGAGGCGGTAGTCCAGTTCCCGGCTCCACTTGCGCCGCAGAAATTCCACGACCTGGGCGCGGCCGTGGATAAACTCCGTGCGGTTGCGCCATTCGGTGTCCTCAGTGTAGGCGAGCGCGACGCGTTCGGGGTCGCGCGAATTCCAGGCATCCTCGGCCGCCTGGACTTTCTGGCGGGCGGATTCTTCCGTGAACGGCGGCAATGGCGGCCGGGGCGAGATAATGGTGGCGGACATGGTGAATTTTAGTTTGGTGATTTTCTATAGTCGTCGGTCAATCGGCCGGCAAACCCCCAGTTTTCCAGTTCAACTTCATCAATCACAATGTGGATGTGTTCGGGCTGTTTGCCCAGGGTCGTAACCAGGCTGGCCGTTATGTCTTTCACGAGCTTTTCCTTTTGCGCTCTGGTGACGCCGTCTTTGGTTATTTTGACGTTGACGTATGGCATAATATTTTGGGTTTCGTCCATTCACGCTTAACCGGCAGCCGTTGAAAGCCGGCCGGTCATTTCGGCCAAGTTACCGGTTCGGTCACCAGCACGCCATCACCAAGACCATATTGGCGCAGCGACCCCGCCCGCATCTGCATCACCAGATAGACGAGCATTTGCTGGGAGTTGTTCCGCCAAACGCGCGTAGCCGCCGGGTCAATCCGCACCACCGTGCCCTCGCGAACATCGAGCGTCTCGCCGTCCACCTGCATCTGGCCGCTGCCATGAATGAAAAAATAAATCTCCTCGTTCTCCTGGTGGGTGTGGTTGGCCGGCCAAACCTCGCCCGGCTTGAGGGCGTTGATGGAAATTTCGCTGCCGGTCAGTCCGAGATGTTCCTTGAGGAAAAGTTTCCCGGGGATTTTTCCCAAGCCGGGCAGTTCCACGGAATGGTTGATCCAATCGGCGAGGCCGCCGGTTTCAAACGTGCTGAAGGTTTTGGTATTCATTTTAAAGTTTGGCAATGTTGCTGGTTTGTTTGTTTGCTGGCCGTTATTTCGGCTCCCAGATTGGACGCAGTGAAGAGAAATAATCTTACCTCGCCAAAAATAAAAAACCGGGGCTGGTTAAAGCACCCGGTTTGGTTCAAAAGGCTCATGGAGATGGTTGCGGCAGTGATGATTTGGTTCACTGCGCGGTCCAACCGCCGTCCACCGTCAACACCGTGCCCGTGATGAAGGGGTTTTCCAGCAGCGCGATGACGGCCTGAGCCGCTTCTTCGGTCGTGCCGATGCGGCCGACCGGATGAACGCCCGCGAGCCAGTCGCGTTGGGGATTGTTTTCCGTGTGCCCGCCGATGAACCGGTCGAGCATCGGCGTCTGAATCGCACCGAAGGCGACCGCATTCACGCGCACGCCTTGCTTCGCGACTTCCAGCGCCGCCGAGCGGGTGAGGCCGTTCACCGCGTGCTTGGACGCGACATACACACCGAAACCGGCCATGCCCACTTGTCCGGCAACCGACGAAGTGTTCACAACGGCACCGCCGTTTTTGAGGATGGCAGGTAGCTCATGCTTGAGGCTGAACAGCACCCCCAGCACGTTGATATCGAAGGTATGGCGGTAATTTTCCTCGGTCTGCTGCACGGTGGTCAGGCCCGGCGTGCCTTCCACACCGGCATTGTTGAAGGCATAGTCGAGCCGGCCGTAGGTTTTCAGGGTAAAATCCACCAACCCCTTCACCTCGGCTTCTTTGCTCGTGTCCGCCTGGAAGAAGGAGGCGATTCCACCCGCGTCCTGAATGGCTTTGACGATGGCCTCGCCCTCGGCCTGGCGGCGGCCGGAGACGACTACCTTGGCGCGGAGCGCGGCGAGTTCGTGGGCCACGGTGGCGCCGATGCCGCTGGTGGCGCCGGTGATGAGGGCAACTTTGTTTTGGAATGCAGTTTTCATGTTAGCTTTATTTGTTGTTGTTTTATGTTTTGTCCGAACGTTGTGTTCGATGCGCCCACAGTAGTCCAGCAATCGCCTATTGCCCAATACCACCTTCCTTGCACAGCGATGCTTTTTAGGCATAATGGATTTCAGCATGGAACTGCGCCATCTCCGTTACTACGTCGCCGTGGCTGAAGCTTTGAACTTCACCAAGGCCGCCGCCCGCCTGCGCGTGGCGCAACCGGCCCTGAGCCGGCAGGTGCAGGATCTCGAGGACGAGCTTGGGGTGGATTTGCTGACCCGCAGCCCGCGCGGGGTGGCGCTCACCGCCGAGGGGAAATTATTTCTCGAAGAAGCGCGCGCCCTGCTCAAGCGCGCCGATGAGGCGGTGGAAAAAACCCGGGCCCTGGCGCGCGGCGAATTCGGGGAATTGCCAGTGGGCTACTCGCCTTCCCCAACGGTCGAACTGTTGCCACCGGCGCTCGGCGCGTTTCAAAAAGCGGTTCCCCGCGTGACCGTGCGCCTGCACGACCTCGCCGGGAATGAACTGGCCGACGGCGTGCGCAACGGCACGCTGGAACTCGCCGTGATGCAACGCCCCATTGATGCCAACGGCGTTGGGCTGCATTTTGAACCGCTGCACAGTTATCCCATTTGCGTGGCCGTTGCGCCGGAGCATCCGTTTGCCAAAATGAAATCGGTTCCCCTGGCGCGACTGGCGACGGAAAAACTGGTGGCCTTCCGCCAGCGGGAATACGCCGATTACCATGCGCTGCTGGCCCGCGTCTTGATGGAGGTGAACCCGCGTCCCGCCATCGCTGTGGAGTGCGACGGTTCGAGCAGCCTGTTCACGGAAATCGCGGCCGGCCGGGGCGTGGCCATTCTTTCTCAAGTCTTTGCGGAAATCGTCGGCACGCGGCTCAAATTGCGTCCGCTCATGCCCGCGCCCGCGCCGCAGGAAGTCGGCATCGTCCGCGCCCTCAAAGGCGACGTGACGCCCGCCGGGGAAAAATTCTGTGCGCAACTGCGCGCGGCGGCGAAGAGCTTGTCTCACGGGGACTGACCTCGAAAAGCTCCAAGAAACGACGCCTCACCCCGGCCCTCTCCTTCCCGCATGGCGGGACTGAGAGGGAGAATAACCGACGTTCGTCCGGTGGCGGCGATGCTACAGCTTCGGATTGGGGGCCGTGTCGGGATGCGCCCAAAAGGCCGGGGTTGACCAGCCCCGGCTTGCCAAGGGGGCGAAACTTTCGCAGGCTGTTGGTGATTAACTGTGTGGGGATTGCCCCCCGGGTGACATGAAGTTTATTGACCGATGGCGACTGCTGACGCTGATCGTGCTGGCCGGCGGCCTTCTGGAGGTCCGGGCCGGCACGCCTGCCATCGCGTTCAGCGTCAGCGCCAGCACCAACCAACTCAGCCAGAACAACTCCGTCACTTACACGTTTACGTTGACGAACAACTTCGGGGTCACGCTGGATAACTTGGTGGTGACCAACACGTTTTCCAGCCCGGTGACGGTCACCAATTTTTACACGCCGCAGGGCAGTGGCAGTCTTGTTTATATCACCACCACCAACTCGTTCATTTTCGATCTGGGCAACCTGGCTTACCCGACCAATGGGTTGCAGTTTTTCCTGACCGTGGTGCCCCAGTCCTTGGGCTTGGTCACCAACAGTGTGGTGCTGACCTCCACCGGCACCAATGTGCTCGCCACGAACCTGGTCGCGCAGGTGGTCAATGCGCAGGCGGACTTGTCCGTGTCCGTCACGAGCCTCACCCCGTTGGCCTATGTGAATGACTGGCTCACCTGCGGGTTCACGGTGTCCAATGCCGGGCCGGGCAATGTCACTTCCGTGATGCTGACGAACAGCCTGCCGGTCGGTTTGGGATTGCTCGGGGTGCCCACCGGGCAGTCCTACAGCGTGGTCAGCAACAGCCTGCTGTTCAGCCTCGGCACGCTCAACAGCGGTGCCAGCCAAAAATTCCAATTGCTGCTCCAGCCGACCAATAGCGGCACGTATCCGCTGAATCTGACCATTGGCGCGACCGGTTTGCTGGAAACTTACACCAATAACAACACGGTGGTCACCAACCTGACCGTCACCAATTATCCGGCCACGCTGCTGGTGGCGGTGACTAATTCGGCGCAGGTGCTGGACCGGCAGAACGGGTTGCTGGAGCAATCCATTTTGGTAACCAATGCCGGGCCGGGCAACGCGCCGGCGGTCCGGGTGATTGTGACGGGCCTGACTCACTGGCTGTTCAACGCCACCGGCACGAACAACGGCAATCCTTACGTGGTCTGCCCGGCATCGCTGAATACCAATCAAGGGGTTTCGCTGCTGCTGCAATATTATGTGACCAACCGGAGCAGCTTCACCTTTATCAACAGCCAATTGCAGGCGTATGCGGTGGCCATGCCGAACCTGACCCCGGCTGCCGCCGCCGGCTACAGCACCAACAACAACCTGCTCATCACACGCCTGGCCAATGGCCGGATGCTGCTGGCCTTTCCCGCCGTGACCGGCAGCAATTACACACTGGTCTATGCGGACAACGTGCTTTTCTCCAACGCCATGACCGTCCAGCCACCCGTGCTGGTGGCCCCCGGCAATTCCATCCAGTGGATTGACTACGGCCCGCCGGGCACGGCCAGCCAGCCCTCCAACTCTCCCCGGCGGTTTTACCGGGTGTATCGGAATCCCTGACCATGGCCGGCCCCTTTCATCATTCGCGTCCCGCCCGCCTGCTGCGCTGGTGCCTGTTTCCCTGCTGGGTGGGTTGCGCCCTGCACGTCGCCGCGCAGGACACCTCGCCGGATGCGGCCATTCACCATCTGTTCGGCCTGGACACGCTGGCGGATGACGACTGGACCCGGCATTTCCGCCTCGGCGCAATGGTGGGATTGAACATCCATGGCAATTTCAGCCTGACGGGAAACAGTTTCCCCATCAACGGCCACGATGCCAGCAGCGGCAATTACGACGATGGCTATGTGCTGACGGACTCCACGGGCAATGCCGGGGGACTCACTTCGTATTGGGGTTACGACCACGCCTCCCAATACAACGCCGCCACCGGGGATTTGACCATGCACAGTGCCAGCGCCTATTCCCCGCTGGCTGGCCAGGGCGATGCTAGCGCGAATGCGGCGTTCACCGCCGGGTTTGAACTGGCCTACGGCGACAGCTATTGGAGCTGGCACAACGCCAAAGTCGGCTGGGAATTCGGTTTCGGCATTCTGCCCATTGAACTGGTAGATCGCAGTCCGCTCAACGTCAATGTGGTTAACACCAGTTACGTCTTCAACACTGGCGGCGTGGTGCCTTCGCCGAATCCGTATCAGGGCACCTTCACGGGCATCGGCAATGGCGGCGTGTCCGGGCCGGTCATTGGCACCAACTACACCAAGGGCGCCAGTTCCGTCCAGAGCGGCATCCTCACCGGCACGCGCACGCTGGACACCACGCTCTACACCTTCCGGCTAGGGCCGTGGTTGTATTGGGATTTGAATGATTCGTTTGGCCTGTCGGTTGGGGGCGGCCCGGCGCTGGGCCTGGCCACGAGCACGCTGTCGTATAATGAATCCATTGCCTACGGCACGGGTTCGGTGGCCCAGAACAGCGGCAGCTTCGGTTCCACTTCGATTGTCTATGGCGGGTATGTGAATGCCACGCTGGTGTGGCACGCGCCGGAAAAGGCTGATTTGTTCGTGGGCGTGCAATACATGCCGCTGAGCAATGTGCAGGTGGACGGCGGCAACCGCCGGGCGGAACTGGATTTGGGCGGGCAGGTTTATATTTCTGCCGGGGTGAACTGGCCGTTTTAACCGGCGCGGCGGAGTTTGGGGAGCACGCCCGCCCCGGGCGTAGCTGGGTGCGCCCCGCGCCCAGCACCCGGCGCGTGCGACCGCCAACCGGGCTTGGCCATTTTCAGTGCGCCCGAGTTTTCCGCGAGGGCGCGGAAAACAGCGCCCGGGGCGGGCGCGCCCCAGACTTCTTGGGCGAGTTTTTATTGTCACGGGCGCAAAAAACCGGCATTAAAAGGGGCCATGAAACACAATTCCTATTTTGAAGGCAAAGTGCAGAGTTTGGCCGTTGGCACCCCTGGCGGGCCGGCGACCATTGGCGTGATTGAACCGGGCCATTACAGCTTCGGCACGGACTGCGAAGAGCACATGCACGTTGTGGTCGGCACCCTCAAGGCGAAGCTGCCCGGCGGGGAGTGGCACAACTACGGCTCGGGCCAGTATTTTGTGGTGCCGCCGCACGTGAAGTTTGAGGTCGAGGCCGTCGGCGACGTGGCGTATCTCTGCTATTACAAGCGCTGAACGCGTCTTGGTTTGAGGAGCGCGCCCGGGGTGGGCGCAGTTTTACGCGCCCTCGCGGAAAACCCGGGCGCACCGAAAACAATCAGGCCCGGTTGGCGGTCGCACGCGCCGGGTGCTGGGCGCGGGGCGCACCCAGCTACGCCCGGGGCGGGCGTGCTCCCCAATCTGTTTTTTGGGCTTATCGAATCAGCCCGGTTAGCACCACCAACTCCGCCCGCGCAAATGCGCGGCGGCCATCAGGCCATAACGCCTCCGCTTCCACCCACTGCGCGCCCGCCGAGGCCGCCACAAAACTGGCCTCCGGGCCAAAAAATGGCGGCTGCCCCGACACCTCCCAGACCACCTGCGCCTCGGCTAAATCCAGGCCCGTCACCGCCAGTTGAGCGGTCAGCTTGGTGCCCGCTACCACTTCCGCTGGCAGGCCGGTGATGTGTGCAGATGCCGCCCGCCAGGGCTGCTGGCACTGCGGCGACTGCGCCATGAGGCCCGCCAGCCACGCCAACCCCTCCGCTTGCTGCGCGCTCACGCATTCGGTGGCGGTGTTGAAACTATCGCCCCAGCGGTCGTAGAATGGATACGGATTGTTCGCGTCGCCATCGGCGGGAAAGCTCAGCGCGCCAAGCTGCTTTTGATAGAGGTTCAGATACATGAAGCCCTCCTGGAGGCAGCCAATGGGCAGGCCGCTCGGCGGCAGGCTGCGCCCGGCGTTTTCGGCAAACTGCGAAACAATCTCATGCTGCCGCCGCCAGCCGCAGCCGGTCAGGAAGGTGATGTTCACCGGGTTCGCGCCCGCCTCATAATTAATGTTGTCCGCCAGGGCCGCGCGCCATTCCGGATGCGGTTCCAACTGGCTGCCCACAAACAAATCAAAGGCGACGGGCACGGCAAAAAACCACCCGGCCGTGCGGAAGTGTTTTGATTCAATCGGGTAGCTCACCCCATACGCGCTGGCCTGCGAGCGGTTGCAGGCGTCCGCCGCCGCCCCCAGGATTTCCGCGCGGCATTTGCGGACAAACTCGGCGTTCAGGGTTTTGGCCCCGGGCCGGCCGGTGCGGTCGGCAAAGGCGCAACTGCGAATGGCATTGCCGTAACTTTCCGTGAGCCGCACCCACGTCCAATGCCGGGTGAGGCGGTCGGCGGGGTCAAATTCCGCCAGCAGCCGTCGCTGGTATTTTTCCGCGCCGGTGGCCAGATACAATTCCGCCGCGGCCCAGGCCACTTCATCACGGTCTTGAAAGAGGTCGCCGTAATGGGTCAGCTTTTGATACGCCCCGGCGCGGCCATGCGCGGCCCAGGCGCGTTCCAGAAAGTCCCAGCCCCGCTGCGCCTGCGCCAGATACCGGCCGGCGGCATCGGGAAATTCGCGCTGAAACCGGGGCGAACTGCCGAGTTGTGCGAGAGCCGCCACCGCTGCCGCTGTGGCGGCGGTGTTCTTGGGATAGACCACTTGGGCATCGCCGTGATCGGGCGTGACGTTGTCTTCGTATTTGCGGTTCCGGGGATAGACCAGAAAATAAAACCCGCCATCCGCATCCTGCATTTTCGCAAGAAAATCGGCCTCCCATTTGGCGAGTTCCAGCAAGTCGCTTTTGCCGTCGCCGCTCTCGGGCAGGCCCAGGTTGTCCAGGTCTGCCGCGCCGGGAAAGCCGTCTGCCGCGAAGGTGAGATAATGGATGAGCGCGGCCGAGTTGATGGTGTATTTGCTGTAGTCGCCCGCATCGTGGTGGCCGCCGGACACGTCAATTTTTCCCGCATTCACGAAGGGATACAGCGAGGATTCGAGATTGGTCAGCACCGGGGCCGTTTGCCCGGCGGGCGGCGAACCGGCATTGTTCAGCTTGCCGAGAATCAGTTCCACCACGCGGAAATCCGGCGTGGGAATTTCCGCCAGATTGGTGTGGCAGGCGGCGTGAGTGAACCGCGTGAACGGCAGTTCCAGCGCCGCGCCGCAGCGTTGGTGATACAGCCCCAGCGCATAGGTGCGCGCCATGGTCGTAGCCGCGCCGTCAGTAATGCGAAACGGCAGCGACGCGCCCAAACCCGGCACGCGCAAGCGGTAGTTGCCCGGCGTGGCAAACGCGCTGAAATCCGCCACCGCCACGCGCTGATACGGCGTGACCGCATAGCGCCAACCCGTGTCTGGGTGCGGCGTCAGCGTGCCGGTGAACACCTCCGCCCCACTCGCGGCGTCCACCAGCGCAAAGGGCCCATTGGTCGGCACCGCCAGTTCGCCCAGGCTGCCGAGGTAATAGCCAATGCGCGCGGTTTTGGGCAACGCCATGTCGTAGCCAATTTGGTTGGCATGAATCGCCTGGCCCCAGCGCAAGGTGTCGGCCCGGCCTGTAAAGGTGCGGCCGCCCGGCACGGTGACCCGCACGTTGGCCCCGTCCGGCAGCGGGGTGGCCAACTCCAGATATATTTCATTACCGAGGCGCAAATCCCGCTGCTTGAGCGGCGCGTAGAGCACCCGGCGTTTAAACCCGACCCGCGCCACCGGCAGTGGCTGGCCATCCGCCTGCACCGAAAATTCCGAAGCCGCCGGGAGTTGCAGGCGGTGGTCCGACGTCACGAAGTTCCATTCCGGCGGCGGCCCTTGGGCCGGTGGGGCGGTGACCAGCGAGAGTTCCACCACGGTGGGCGAGAGCACCGCTAGCGACTGCTCGCCCACCACCGGTAGCGCGAGCCAGTTCGCCGGCGTGGGCAGCGATTCGGCCCGCGCCGAGCTGGCCAAGGCACCGACTAGGGCGACCAGCAGGGAGATAATTTTGAGGTAATTCATGAAATCAGTGCGTCCGGGCCGGTCGCGGGCGAATCTGGTGTTTCTCTTTAACCTGCCGCGAACATTTTTTCAAGGTCTATCCTCGTCCGGAGATTCGGCTGGGCGCATCTTGACACTGCCCCGGGGAGCGCCGGTCTGTGACCGGCTTAACGCTTCCGCTGGTCGTATGCGGTCGGTGTTTTCCAGCCATTTGGCCGGCATGAACGCGCAAAGCCGGCTGCAAGCCGGCGCTCCGAACAGCGGAAGTTTCGGGGCAGTGTTGGGATTTCCGACATACTGCCGAGGACGGTAAGGATTACACGACCCGGTTTTATAATCCCGACGCCATCATCGCCGTCGGTTTCCGCGTGAATTCAGCCCGCGCCATCCAATTCCGGCAATGGGCCACGGGCGTGCTGCGGGATTATGCCATTCGGGGCTATGTACTGGACAAGGAACGGCTGAAAAACGGCGCGTTTCTGAGCAAGCTTCTCCAGCGTGCCACATTCAAACGGGCGAATCTGGTGGGCCTGCTCGGACTTGAACCGAGAACCAAAGGATTATGAGTCCTCTGCTCTAACCATTGAGCTACAGGCCCGCTGAAAAAAACCAAGGTGTCCAGTGCGCCCGCCAACCTGGCGGCGGCACTGGTTCCATACATTTTGCGTGGGGCAACGGCGGCGGCAAGTTTATTCGCCGCCCGCCTCGCCGAAAAGCGTTGCCAAGCCGTCAGCCGCACCGCTTAATGACCCGACTGACGATGTTTCGGCAAAGCATACTATTATTCTGGGTTCTGTTGCTGGCGGTTGGCTGGCAGCCGGCGGTGGCCGCGTTGTCCCCCGCCCCGCCGGAGCCGCCCGCGCCGCCGCGCGAGTTTCGCGCGGCGTGGATTCCCACCGTGGGCAATTCCGCCTGGCCC
>Ga0007882_10002069_pt1 | contig 11422 bp, 8 predicted proteins | sample CryBogCBH12Aug01_FD_71195 | JGI IMG/M metagenome (GOLD analysis project Ga0007882, IMG submission 71195) | Freshwater microbial communities from Crystal Bog, Wisconsin, USA - CBH12Aug09.1 | ecosystem: Environmental > Aquatic > Freshwater > Lake | place: Crystal Bog, Wisconsin, USA | collected... | reverse complement strand
CCAGCGCATGGCGGTGGAGGCGCCGAGGCGCATGGTGGTCTCCTTGCCCTCCAGCGCCACCATCTTCATCTTATGGCGGAAGATGTCGAACTCGACATCGTGAACGGCGTCCATGCCGGCGATTTCCTCCGCGGTCAGCGGCTCCGGCCGCATCCGCTGGACCACCTCGAAGTCCCGTCCATAGGTCCGCAAAGACATCGCACCCTCCCGGTAACGTTCAGATTCTGCTCAGCACCCCGTTGCGGAACCCGTCCATGCGGTATTCCCATCCGGGTTCGACCACATAGGTGGTCTTGGCACCCTCGATCAAAGCCGGACCGGCAATGCGGTTGCCGGGAACCAGCCGGTCGAGATCGAACACCGGCGTCTCCCGCAAGCCCTCGGCGGCCGACCAATAGGCCGGCCGGGTGCCCAATCGGGCCTCCGCCGCGGGTTGCGCCGCGCCTCCCGGCCGCGGCGCCGGAAACGTCACCTTGGCCGGCACCGCGGCCGTCAGGTAGAAACATTCGATGTTGACGCCGCCCGACAGGAAGGTCGACTCCGGCGAATAAAGCTCGCTGTAGCGGGCGACGAACAGGTCGCACAACCGGCGGAAGTCGTCGCTGCCGTCGAGGACCAGCTTCGGCGCCCGTACCTTGGTCAGGGTGTATTGGCTGCCGAAGCGCATGTCGAGCTCGAGGGTGAAGCGCATCTGATCGTCGGCGAAACCCTCCAGGCGAAGATCGCGGATGGCCAGATCCCTCAGATCGCGCACCACCTGGTTGAACAGCTGGACATCGCTGGAATAACTCTGCCCGGCCCATTGGAAGATGCGCATGCTGCGCGAGCGCTCCCAGATCTCCCGGGTGTCCATCAGCGCCGCCCCATAGGCGCCGAACACCGGGGCGGCATCGGGTACGATGACCTTGCCGACGCCGATATGGGCGGCGAAGCCGCAGGCATGGGCCGCCCCGGCGCCGCCGCAGGCCAGCAGGACGAATTTGCGCGGGTCATGGCCCTTCAGCCCGACCTCGTTGAACACCTCCTGGCCCATGCGGGCGTCCACCAGACGCCGCATCCGATGCGCCGCCTCATGCACGCCAATGCCCAGCGGCCCGGCGATCTTCTCTTCGATGGCCTGATGGCTGAGTTCGGGGTCCAGCAGCATGGTGCCGCCAAGATAATTGTCCGCATTGTAGTATCCGAGCACCAGGTCGGCGTCGGTGACCGTCGGTTCGCTGCCGCCATGGTCATAGCAGGCCGGCCCCGGCATCGACCCGGCCGACTGCGGCCCCACCTCCAGCGCGTTGGACATCAGCCGGTTGACCCAGGCGATGGAACCGCCGCCGGCGCCGATGGATTTCACCTCCACCGCCGGAATGGTGCTGCGCCAGCGGTCGAGCACCGGAATAAAGTCGGCGGCCTGGATCTCGCCCCCGATCACCAGGCCGATATCGAAGGAGGTGCCGCCCATGTCGGTGAAAATGATGTTGGGCTCGCCGATGGCCTGGCCAAGGGCGCGGGCCGCATGCAACCCGGCCACCGGACCGGCGTTGTGGGTCAGCACCGCCCGCGTGCGCGAGGCCTTCTTGGTGCCGCCGGTGTTGTGCACCAGGGTCAGCGGCCGCGGGAACCCCGCCTCGGCCAGTTCGGTGCCCAGGCGGTTGAGGTCATCGGCCATGACGCCGTGGATATAGGCGTTGACCAGGGTGGTGGCGGTGCGCGCGTATTCACCGGTCTTCGGCGAAACATCGGCGGACAGCATGACCGGCATCGAGCCCAGATAATCCTCGGGATATTCCTCCTCGATGATCTGCTTGACCATTTTCTCGTGAACAGGATTGACGAAGGACCATAGCAGGCAGACGACGAAGCCCTGGGCGCCGCGGTCGACCAGGGCCTGCAGCTTGTCCACCACCTCGGCGCGGTCCAGCGGCGCCAGGACGCGCCCGGCATGATCGATCCGCTCGTTGAGGCCGACGATCATGTCCGACGCCACCAGGGGCAGCGGCTTCCTGATGCGGGCGATGTCGGCGATCTCCTCGGGCGACGAGCCGTCGGCCCAGCTGCGGCCGCGGCCGATATGGATGGTGTCCTCGAAGCCGGCGGTAGTGATCAGCCCCAGCTTCGGCCCGCGCCGCTCGATCAGCGCATTGGTGCCGATGGTGGTGGAATAACGCACCGCCTCGACCCCGGCGAGGAAGGCGTCGAGGTCCATGCCGCTCTGGCGGGCGAGGTCGCGCACCCCCTTCATGAACCCGACCGACAGATCGTAATGGGTGGTCAGCGTCTTATGGGTGCGTTCGCCGCCATCCGCCTGGCGCAGCGAGAAATCGGTGAAGGTGCCGCCGACGTCGACCCCTATGATGGCTGGCATTGTTCATTCCCCCCGCAAGCTGTCCATGGCCGCCCGCAATGTCCGGATATCGACGCCGGCGGCCAGGGGCTGGGCGCTGGTCAGCAGAAGATTGGTTTTCGCCGCCAGGGCCGCCGCCGTTGACGCCGCCAACCGGCCGTCGGCGGTAAAGGCCGGAAAGCCGACGCCCCGCACCGCGCCGGCCAGCGCGCCGAGCGCGGCCGCCCCGGGATCGGCGTCCAGCAGGACGAAATCGGTTCCCAACGCCGCCACCCCGGCCAGCAACTCCGGACGGCCGGCGTCGATCAGCACCGCCGTCGCCACATTGTAGTGCCGGGCGACATTGAGCAGCGTGTTATAGGCCCGCCGCTCGGCCGGACCGACCGCGGTCAGGCCGCCGGTTTCGAGGAACAGCAGGACATGCGGCGCGCTTTTGCACAGGGCCTCGACCAACGCCACCTGAAACGGCCGCAATGCCGCCACCCCGGCCGCCGCCCCGTCGGCACCGAAGGCCTGGCCGGCCAGCAGCCACGGCCCGGCCATGGCGGCGACGCAGCCCAGCCGCGGCCGCATCACAGAGAACAGCCGGGAGGTCGTCTCGACGGCGGCGGCCAGGCGGCCGCCGGCTGGAATGGCGGTGGCCGGAGAGCCTCCGAAGCGACCGGCCCGCGGTTCGTCGTCCTGCCAGGCCAGCGGCGCCCCCACCGCCTCGATGCTGAGGCTGGGGTCGGCGCCGACCACCAGCGCGTCCACCGCGAACAGGGCGGCGGCCTTGGTCAGGCAGGCGGTCCAGGCGCCGGCGTCGCCGCTCATCTGACGATAGGTGGTGCCGCCGGCACGGGCCGCCAGACCACCCAGCAACGGCACCAGGGGAGGCCGCGCCGCCGGTTTGCCGGTAAGGAAGGAGTCGAACTGCACGCCTATCTCCCGTGACGGCGCTTCAGCGCCTCGATGTCGATCTCAATTTCATGGGTCAGGGGATGGCCCGGCGGCAGGTTCTCGTTTTCGATCAGCACCGTGCATTTGGGACAATAGAACTCGATCAGGCGGCTGTAATCGGGGTCGGGACGAAAACCGTAGGCCTCGCCCTTCAGCTCCGGCGGATAGACCTGGTCCGGATCGCGCTCGGCGATCAGGCAGCCTTTCTTATAGTTTTCCCGGGCCGGCGCCAGGGTATGGCCGCAACGGTTGCAGCACCAGGTCTCGGCCTCGAGATCGATATCGAGGCATTCGGTGATCCTAACCTTCATGGCGGCAGCGCCCTTCCAGAACCATGTTGCCGTATCCGTCGATCAGACAGCTCCATCCGGTGGGCAGCAGCAGCGTCGTCTGGTCGGATTCGACGATCGCCGGCCCGGCCAGGCGATGCCCGCTGCCGAGGCGGGCGCGGTCATAGACCGGTGTCTCCTGGGATGGTTTGCCGGCCTCCACCACCACGGCGCGCGATCCCCGGCGCGCCGCCTCCGGCGAGCCCTCGGCGGCGGCGGTTTCCTGGAAGGCGAAATGCGGCACCGCGGCCTGGATCAGCAGGCCGACCGCCGTCACCGCGATGGCGGTCCCGGCTTTCGGCGCCAGCGCCGCCCGGGCGGCCGCCTCGACCGCGGCCAGGCCGGCGCGGTCGGCGAAAAAGTCGACCGGCGCCTCGACCACCGTTTCGTCCCGGCCGGCGGCCAGGAACAGACGCAGTGCCAGCTGGCAGCGCTCAGGCGCGAAGCCCTCGCCGCGCATGTCGCGTTCGGCCTCCCGGCGCATCGCGGCGACGGCTTCGGCCAGAGCCGGCGCCTCCAGGCATTGGTCGAGGGGCAAATGGAGGGCCCGGTGATAGAGATGCCCGGCATCCATCAGGGACAGCGAGAATGCCGAGGAGACGGCGGCGAAGCGCGGCACCACCACCCTGTCGAGCCCGGCCAGCGAAGCGATCTGGCAGGCATGCGCGGCGCCGCCGCCGCCATAGGCGATCATCAGCGGCGGACGGCCGCCGAAGCTGCGGCGCGCTTCGGCCACACCCTCGGCCATCTGGGCGTCGGCGGCCCGGCGGATGGCCAAGGCCGCCGCTTCGACGCCGATGCCCAGCGGTTCGGCCACCTGCTCGCGGATCGCCGCCACCGCCTCGGCCATGCTGAGCGCCATGGCGCCGCCAAGGAAATACCCGGCGTCGAGAATGCCCAGAACCAGATTGGCGTCGGTCACCGTCGCCCCGCTGCCGCCGAGGCCGAAACAGGCGGGACCGGGCACGGCGCCGGCCGATTGCGGCCCGACCACGACCCGGCCATCGGCGATGCGGGCAAGGGATCCGCCGCCGACACCCAGCGCGCGGATCGCGCTCATCGGCAGATTGCAGCGGAACCCCTCGATATCGGGATCGAGGCTATGGCCCTCGCGACCGGCGGAGACGGTGCCGATATCGAAGGAGGTGCCGCCCATATCCACCGAAATAAGATCGTCGGCGCCATATAACCGGCCGATCATGCGGGCGCCGAACAGCCCGGCGGTTGGCCCGGAATTATAGGTGGCCACCGCCCTGGTCTTGGCGACGCGGGCGACGGCGCCGTTGTTATGGGCGATGAACAGGGTCCGCCGGTAGTGCCGCTGGCGCAGTTCCTCGGCCGCTTTGTAAAGCAGGCGGGCCAGCTTGGCATGGGTATAGGCGCTGATCACGGCGCCGTTGATCCGCGCCGCCTCGCCGGCGCGGAAACTGATGTCCGAGGCCAGGAAGACCGGAATCGAGCCAAGGAAATCGCGCGGATATTCGTTCTTGATGATCTCCCGCACCGATCGCTCAGGCGCCGGATCGCGGTGCGAATTGGCCAGAGCCACCACCAGCACGCGGGCCCCCAGGTCGATCAGCTCCTGCGCCGAGGTCAGGCAGCGGGCGGCATCGGCGGCATCGATCTGGCGAACCATGCGGGGTTCGACCAGCGGCATCTTGCCGTCGGCGTCGCCGGTCGGCGCCAGCGCCGCCATGCCCTGACCGAGCAACAGGCCGATCTTGGTGCCGTCGCGCTGGATGATGGTGTTGGTGCCGATGGTGCTGGAGAAACGGATGATCTCGGTATCGTAAAGCAGAGCGTCGGTGGCGATGCCGTAGGCGGCGGCGCCGGCCTCGATCAGTTGCAGAAAGCAGAGCGTCAGGTCATGGGGCGTGGTGCGGACCTTGATCGCCCGGCCGCCCGCCCGCTGATGGGCGAAGAAACCGTCGGTAAAGGTGCCGCCGGTATCGATGTCGATGGTGTAGCCCATGCAGCGCCTCTCTCAGCACAACCGGATTCCGGCATGTCAGCAGATCGACCTGGAGGTGAATGGTCTTCCGCGCGACGGCGCGACAACCCTTCGTCAACCTGACCGTTTCCTCTCGGCTCTTAAAAAAGTCCGTTGGCCAAGAGGGTTAAGTGCGTGGCGTCAATTGTCAACGGGCTAGATGAGCGCGCGTTACGGCACCTCCCGGCTCCCCTCCTCACCCCCTCACCATGGGGGGGATACGCCATCAACCAAACGGTTATTATGCGGCCTCGTTATTTCTCGCTCTCACCTCCCGAGAGCTAAACTTCAGTCACGGTCCGCTCGCGGTCCGTGACTTTTTTTTGACTTCGGATCCTGTCCCTGTTTGGGGATACAAAGATTCTTGAAGTTCCCTTAAATTTCTATTCTGCTCGATCATTGTCAAAATCCGGCCTCGGTGGCCGGGTAATTGAAACACAGGACCTCATTGTATTATTTCAATTGAAATGAACGGACGAAGATAATGGCGACCATTTCATTGTTTTCTGCCGAGCGGCGGCTACTGGAGAAGCGTCACACGGTGAAGCGTGACACAACCCCGACCGCAGTCGACGAGATCAAAAGCATATTGGCCGGTATGCGTGGCGAAATTGCCGAATTGCGCGGCGACATCGCCGGGTTATGCCGCGATGTCGCCGAGCTCAAGGCGCAATCGGGCGGAGACTCAGATCACCGTTCCGATCTGCCCCAGTCCAGCGAAACCGAGCTGCTGGCGACGGCGGCCGATGAGAACGCCTTGCTGCGGACCGAGCTGCGGATCCTGGCGAAATGCATCAACAAGACCAAGTCAGAGATCACCGCCATTCGGCCGATACAAAATGGCGGCGATCACATCCTGATCGCCACCAACGAATTGGACGCCGTCGTCGCCTCGACCGAAGAGGCGACGCAGAAGATCCTCGATTCCGTCGAGGCGGTGGAAACCATTGTTCGCGACCTGCGCTTCCATGTTTCCGATTCCTATGTCAGCAGCGTGGTCGACGACGTTCTCGAGAAACTCGTCACCGTCCTGGAAGCCTGCAACTTTCAGGACATCACCGGACAGCGGATCACCAAGGTCATCAACACGATGAAATATATCGAAGACCGCGTCAACGCGATGATCCAGATCTGGGATGACCCCCATCAGCCGGCGCCAATTCAGCCGGTTGCGGAAAAGAGCGATGCCGATTTGCTGAACGGACCGCAACTTTCGGGCCAGGGATGCAGTCAGGATGACATTGACAAGATGTTTGGTTGAGCCGCGCAAAGCGAGCGGTTTTGTTGGGGGAGCCCTATGGATTACAAAGACGTTGAAGTGCTCATCGCGTCCGGTCTGCAGACCCTGCGATCGGGACTGTACAGCGCGCTGAAGCGGATCGGCGTCGGCCGGGTGATCGAGGTCGGCACCCCGGAAGAGGCGGGATTTCAGATCCGCAACGAGAATTTCGACGTGATCATTCTCGCCTCCGAAATCGGCGAGACCTTCATGGGCGATCTGGTCGGAGAGATAAGACACGGCCGGATGGGCAGCAATCCATGTCCCATCGTCATCATGCTGACCAATTCGACCGAGGCCGATGACATCCGTAAAATCGCCGGTTGCGGGGCGGATGCGGCCCTGCTGACGGCCACGGCGATCAACCAGATCGGCCCCCGCTTCGCGGCGCTGGCGCTGGAATCGAGGCGTTTCATCGTCAATCACAACTATTGCGGCCCCGATCGCCGCAAGAAGGACCGTGACGGCGAAAGCTCCTCTCCCGACCTGGCGGTGCCCAATCCCTTGTCGGCGAAAATCAAACGGGGCGGCGTTCAACAGTTGCAGCGCGACATCAAGCAGGCGGCGGAGACGCTGAACGCCATGAAAATTGACCGCCTCTCGCTGCAACTGCGCTGGCTCGTCGAAGGCATCCTGAGTGCGTCGAAGGCCGAGCCGATGGACGGCGATAAAATGAAGTCCCAGGCGGCAAGCCTGGTCGAGCTGTGCAAGGACCTGGAAACCCGCACGAAGAACTGGCTGGCCAGTCCCATCACCGAATTGATCGGCAGTTTGGCGACCGCCGCCAAGGAGATCGGCGGGGCGGCGGAAAAGCCCGACCTCCTGCCCCTGCTGCGCGCCGGGCAGAAGGTGGCGCAGGAGGTCAAGCGCGTCCTCGGCGGCGACGCGCAATCCGGCCGGCCGGTGACCGGCTGACCGTCAGAACTGCTCTTCGTCCAGTCCCATCACCGCCGCCGGCCCCGCCATCACCGCCTCGGCCAGGCCTGCGGACTGACTGAGCACCGCTTCGGCGTAATGGCGGGCGGTAACCAGCTTGGCGGACGAGGCCGCGTCGCCGGTTTCGACGGCGGCCAAGGCCGAGCGCGCCATGATCCAGCCGCCGGCGACGGTACCGAACAAGCGCAGATAGGGCGATGCCGCCGCCCCCGGCAGATCCGGCTCCTCCTGACCCTCGAGCAGCCAGTCGGTGGCCCGGTGCAACGCCGTCAGCGCGGTGTCGAGGCGGCCGCCGATGGCCCTCAGCGCCTCGCCGGGAGCAGCGGACAATTGGCCGGCGAGCCGTCCCACCTCGTCGAAGAAGTCCAGCGCCGCCCGTCCCTGGTCGCGCAACAGCTTGCGCCCCACCAGATCGAGGGCCTGGATGCCGTTGGTCCCTTCGTAGATCGGTGCGATGCGGGCATCGCGATAATGCTGGGCGATCCCGGTCTCCTCGATGAAGCCCATGCCGCCATGGACCTGCAGCGCCATGCTGGAGACCTCGACGCCGATATCGGTGCTCCACGCCTTGACCACCGGGGTCAGCAGGTCGACCCGCTCCTGGGCCTGCCGCCGCCCGTCGGCCGACGGCAGCCGGCGCGCCAGATCGATCCGCGCACAGGCATAAAAGGCAAGGCCGCGCGCCGCCTCGGTCAATGCCTTCATGGTCATCAGCAGGCGGCGGATGTCGGCATGATGGATGATGGTCACCGCCTGGGCACCGCCCGGCAGACGGCCCTGAACGCGGCTGCGGGCGTAGTCGCGGGCCTTCTGATAGGCCCGTTCGGCGTTGGCCACGCCCTGGATGCCGACATTGAGCCGCACATTGTTCATCATGGTGAACATGTATTCGAGGCCGCGATTGGCCTCGCCGACCAGATAGCCGACGGCGCCCTCGCCGTCGCCGAACGCCATCACCGCCGTCGGACTGGCATGCAGGCCCAGCTTGTGTTCCAGCGACACGCAGTGGAGGTCGTTGGGGCGGCCGTCGGCCAGCATCTTGGGGACGATGAACAGCGAAATGCCGCGGGTGCCGGCCGGCGCGTCCGGCAGGCGGGCGAGGACCAGATGCACGATATTGGCGGTAAGATCGTGCTCGCCATAGGTGATGAAGATCTTCTGGCCGTGAATGCGGAAGACCTCGCCGTCCGGCACCGCCTTGCAACGCAGCAGGGCCAGATCCGAGCCGGCCTGCGGTTCGGTCAGGCACATGGTGCCGGTCCATTCGCCGGACACCAGTTTCGGCAGATAGATGGCCTTCTGCTCGGCCGAGGCGTGACCTTCCAGAGCCTCGATGGCACCCTGGGTCAACATCCACAGCAGTGCAAAGGAGATATTGGCCGATTGCCAGATCTCCGACACCGCCGCGCCGACCATCCAGGGCAGACCGGCGCCGCCCAGCTCCTGCCGGCAGGAGACGCCGTTCCAGCCGCCGTCGGAGAATTGGCGATAGGCTTCGCGGAACCCCGGAGGGGTGCGGACGATGCCGTCCTTGAGCAGACTGCCGATGCGATCGCCCACCGGATTGAGCGGCGCCAGCACGGCGGAGGCGAATTTCGCCGCTTCCTCGAGAACGCTGTCGACCAGCGCCGGGCTGCTCTCCTCGAACCCCGGCAGACCGCAGACCGCCTCCAGCCCGGCGACATGGCCGAGCGCGAAGCGGATGTCGCCGAGGGGCGCCGAATAGGTGGGCATGAACGGATATCCCTTTGTCAGCCGCCGATTTTCAGCTCGCCGGCGGCATACATCTGACGCAGCCGGAGTTTCTGCAGTTTGCCGGTGGCGGTATGCGGCAGCTGGTCGACGAAGATGACATGGTCGGGCACCCACCATTTGGCAACCTTGCTTTCCAGGAAGCTCCTGAGCTCGGCGGCAGCGACGGTCTGGCCGGCCTTGGTGACCACCACCAGCAGCGGGCGCTCCTGCCATTTTTCGTCGGGAATGCCGATCACCGCCGCTTCCGCCACCGCTGGATGGCCGATGCAGGCATTCTCCAGATCGATGGAGCTGATCCATTCGCCACCCGACTTGATGACGTCCTTCGAACGGTCGGTGATCTGCATATAACCGTCGGCATCGATGGTGGCGACGTCGCCGGTATCGAAATAGCCTTCCTCGTCCAGCTTGCCGTCGTCGCCCTCCTTGTAATAGCCGCCGGTGATCCAGGGCCCGCGGATCTTCAGATAGCCGAAGGCCTTGCCGTCATGGGGCAGCCGCTCGCCGTCGGCGCCGACGATCTTCAGATCGACCCCGTAGAGCGGGCGGCCCTGCTTGGTCTGCAGGTCGAGGCGCTGCTCGAGCGGCAGGCCGAGATGCTTGGGCAGCAGGTTGCAGACCGTGCCGATCGGCGAGGTCTCGGTCATGCCCCAGGCATGCTGGACGAAGGCACCGAACTTGGTCTCGAAGGTCTCGCTCATCGCCCGCGGCGCGGCGGACCCGCCGATGACCACCCGCTGCAGGGCGAGTTCCGCCTTGGGATCGACCTTCAAGGCCTCGACATGGTTGATCAGCATCATCCATACCGTCGGCACGCCGAGCGCCGTCGTCACCCGCTCGTCCCGCATCAGCTCGTAGACGTTCTTGCCGTCCAGTCCCGGCCCCGGCATCACCAGCTTGGCGCCGCACATGGCCCCCGCATAGGGCGTCCCCCAGGCGTTGACATGGAACATCGGCACCACCATCAGGACGGTGTCGCGGGAGGACAGGCCGAGGCCGTCGGCGGCGCAAACCCCGAAGGAATGCAGCAGCGACGAGCGGTGCGAATACAGCACCCCCTTGGGATGGCCGGTGGTGCCCGAGGTGTAGCACAGCGACGAGGCGGTATTCTCGTCGAACACCGGCCAGGTGAAGTCGGCGGCGGCGGCGCCGATCAACTCCTCGTAGCACAGCAGATTGGCGATCTTCAGCTCCGGCATATGGGCGCGGTCGGTCATGGCGACGAAATGGCGCACCGAGGTAAGCTGCGGCGCCAGTTTCTCCACCATCGGCGCGAAGGTCAGGTCGAAGAACAGGACCCGGTCCTCGCCATGATTGACGATGAAGTCGATCTGTTCGGGAAACAACCGCGGGTTGACCGTATGCAGCACCGCCCCGGTGCCGGAGACGCCGAAATACAGCTCCATGTGACGGTAGCCGTTCCAGGCCAGCGTGCCGACCCGGTCGCCGGCGACGACGCCGAGCCCGGCCAGCGCATTGGCCACCTGTTTGGCGCGGCGCTGGATGTCGAGATAGGTGCAGCGGTGGATCGGCCCCTCGACGGTCCGGGAGACGATCTCCACCCCGGGATGGTACTTCGCCGCGTGTTCGATCAGCGAAGAAATCAACAACGGGCAATCCTGCATCATTCCCCTGAGCATTTACCGTCCCCTTAAAACCGTTTTTCGTTGAACCACCATAACCGCAGTTGTGAATTTTGACCATCATCCGCCCTTCGGGCAAGATGCCGGAACCATAGTCGGGGTTGTGACAGCAGGGGGGCGAGATGAGGGGCTTGGCTGACGAGAAGCGGCCACCGCGTTTTCGCGGAGAAGAGTGATGCGGGCGGTCCGCATCGACGGACATGACGGCAAGGCCTC
>Ga0007882_10002064_pt1 | contig 11443 bp, 7 predicted proteins | sample CryBogCBH12Aug01_FD_71195 | JGI IMG/M metagenome (GOLD analysis project Ga0007882, IMG submission 71195) | Freshwater microbial communities from Crystal Bog, Wisconsin, USA - CBH12Aug09.1 | ecosystem: Environmental > Aquatic > Freshwater > Lake | place: Crystal Bog, Wisconsin, USA | collected... | reverse complement strand
TGATTGGCGACGATGCCGATGGGCCGGCCCTGGATGCGGGCGAAGCCGATCACCATGTTGGCGGCGAAGCCGGGCTGGATCTCCAGGAAATCGCCGTGATCGACCAGCCGGGTGATGATCTTGCGGACATCGTAGCCGATCTTGGTGTCGGTGGGCACCGCGTGGTTCAACTCGAAGTCGGGGGTGATCGGCTCGTTGAACGGCAGACGCGGCGGATCCTCGAGGTTGTTCGACGGCAGGAAGGACAGCAGGCGCCGGCACTGATAGATGGCGTCCTTGTCGTCCTCGGCGATCAGATGCACGACCCCCGAATTCATCTGCGCCACCGGGCCGCCCAGGTCGTCGGCGGTCACCACTTCGCCGGTGACCTGCTTGATCACCGACGGTCCGGTGATGAACATCTGGGCCCGCTTGGTCTGGATGATGAAGTCGGTGAGCGCCGGGCTGTAGGCGGCACCGCCGGCGCAGGGCCCGCAGATCAGCGAGATCTGCGGCACGGCGCCGGACAGCATGACATTGCGGTAGAACACCTTGCCGTATCCCGACAGGCTGTCGATGCCTTCCTGCACCCGGGCGCCACCCGAGTCATTGATGAAGACGAAGGGAGATCCGGTCTTCAGCGACAGGTCCTGCACGTCGGCGACCTTGGTGCTGTGGACCTCGCCGGCGGCGCCGCCGGCGACGGTGAAATCCTGGCTGGCCAGGTGGATGATGCGGCCATCGACCTTGGCGACGCCGGTGACCACGCCATCAGCCGCCAGTTCCTTTTCGGCCATGCCGAAATAATTGCACTGATGCTTGGCAAACAGGCCGATTTCCTGGAACGAGCCGCTGTCGACCAGTCCGGCGACGCGTTCGCGCGCCGTCATCTTGCCGGCGGCATGCTGCTTGTCGATGCCGGCCTGCCCGCCGCCCAGTTCGAGATGCGCCCGCATGGCGCGCAAATCGTCGATCTTCTCGTCAATGTTTTTGGGCCGCGGTGGCGCCACTGTGTGTGTCGACATCGATAACTTCCTTCCCTCGTTCAATCCTGACCAGGCTCCGGGTTATTCCGCGGCAGCCACCGTCACCTTGTGTTCCTTGCCGTTGAGCGACACCACATAGGTGACCGGCGCCTTCGGCGCCCCACCCTTGGCGGCGGCCTCGGGCTTGGCCGCGGGTGCCGGCGCGGCCACCTGCTGGGCGGGATCCTTGCCCAGGTTCAGCGGCCCTTGCGGACGGCTCTTGAAAAATTTCGGTGCCACCTGCGGGAACATGGCGAAGGTCAGCACGTCCTCGTCGCTGCCGTTGAAGTTTTCCAGCTTGGCGGCATCGGCCTGCAGCACCTCCCATTCCGGCTTCAGCAGATCGGCCGGACGGCAGGTGATGGGTTTCTTCTTGGCCTGGGCCTCGGCCTTGGCCAGCACATCGGGCTCCTTCTCGCCCAAGGTCGAGCCGTAATAGCCCAGCATGAGGTCGGCGAACTCGCCGCTCATCGCCTTGTACTTGCCCATCAGCACATTGAACACCGCCTGGGTGCCGACAATCTGGCTGGACGGCGTCACCAGCGGCGGATAGCCGCTGTCCTTGCGGACATTCGGCACCTCCAGCAACACCTCCTGCAGACGGTCGCCGGCGCCCTGCCCCTTCAACTGGCTTTCCATGTTGGAAATCATGCCGCCGGGGATCTGGCTCTTGAAGATCTCGGTGTCGACGCCGGTGAAATCGCTGAGAAATTCCTTGTAGCGCGGCCGGATCTTGGTGAAATGGGAATTGGCCTTGACCACCAGGTCCTTGTTGACCCGCGTCTCGTAGCCGGTGCCTTCCAGCATTTCGATCAACGCCTCGGTGGGGTTGTGCCCCGAACCGAGGGACAGGGCGGAAAGCGCCACGTCGACGATGTCGCAGCCGGCCTCGATGCCCTTCATCAGCGACACCAGGGTGACCCCGGTGGTGGCATGGGCATGAATATGGACCAGCGTGTCGGCGCCGCATTTTTTCTTGATGCCGCTGACGATGTCATAGGCCGCCTGCGGCTTCAGCAGCGCCGCCATGTCCTTCAGGCAGATGGAGTCGGCCCCCATCTCCTTGAGGTGCTGGGCCATGTCGACGAAGGCGTCGATGGTATGCACCGGGCTTACCGTGTAGCAAATGGTGCCCTGGGCGTGCTTGCCGGTCTTTTTGACGGCGGCGACGGCGGTCTTCAGATTGCGCAGGTCGTTCAGCGCGTCGAACACGCGGAACACGTCCATGCCGTTCTTCGCCGCCTTTTCGACGAAGCGTTCGACCACCCCGTCCTCGTAATGGCGATAGCCGAGCAGGTTCTGGCCACGCAGCAGCATCTGCAGCTTGGTCTTGGGCAGCAGCTTGCGGAACTGCCGCAAGCGCTCCCAGGGATCTTCGTTGAGAAAGCGGATGCAGGAGTCGAACGTCGCACCGCCCCAACATTCCAAAGACCAGTAACCGGCATTATCGAGATCTTCGCAGGCCGGAATCATATCTTCCATCGCCATGCGGGTGGCCAGAAGACTCTGATGAGCGTCTCTCAAGATCAGTTCTGTGAGTTCTACCACGCGTCCCATCTGCGGATTCCTTGTGGATTTAAGGTCAACGGTCCCGGGCGACATCTTTTCGCCGTTATTCATCGGAATTGCAAGAGACACAGCCCAAATAGCCATGCGCCGAAAAAGATTGCCGACATCCGGCACCCAACGAAACCGCAACCTAGCACGGTCGGAGGGGCGGGAAAACCGGTCTGCCGCGGATTTGCGCAATTTGCGGAAGGAGAGGCCGCAACCTCTCCTTCCGATAAGGGGCCTAGACCAGACCGGTGAGGTAATACAAGGCGATGACGACGAATACCGCCGATGTCTTGATGACGGTAATGGCGAAGATGTCCTTGTAGGAGGTCTTGTGGGTCAGACCGGTGACCATCAGCAGGGTGATCACCGCGCCGTTATGGGGCAAGGTGTCCATGCCGCCGCTGGCCATCGAGGCCACCCGGTGCAGGACCTCCATGTTGATGCCCGCCGCCGCCGCCGTCTCCTTGAACTGCTGGGCCATGGCGGCCAGCGCGATGCTCATGCCACCCGAGGCCGAGCCGGTGATACCGGCCAGCGTGGTCACCGTGATCGCCTCGTTGACCAGCGGATTGGGGATCGACTTCAGCGCGTCGCGAACCATCAGGAAGCCCGGCAGGGCGGCGATGACGGCGCCGAAGCCATATTCGCTGGCGGTGTTGATGGTTGCCAGCAGCGAGCCGGCGATGGCGTTCTTGCTGCCTTCGGCGAAACGCGACACCACCGCCTTGTAGGCGAAGGCGACGACGGTGAGGATGCCCAGCACCAGCGCCACTTCCACCGACCAGATGCCGATCATCGACTTCACCGTCACCGCGATCGGCTTGGCCAGTCCTTCCAGCGTGATATTCATCGTCGGCACTTTGGGGTCGGTGATGTACAGGGCGGGAAACACCATCTTGGTGAACACCCAGTTGGCGATGCCCACCACCACCAGCGGCAGCACCGCCACCAGCGGATTGACCATTGCCTCGTTGGGTGACGTCTCCGGCTCGTTGATGTGGCCGTCGCCATAGCCCTCATTGGCCGCCTCGGCCTGACGGATCCGCCAGTTCAGGTAAAGAATGCCGAGGGCAAGGATGTAAATGCCGCCGCAGATGCCGAGGACCGGCGCCGCATAGATGTCGGTGCCGAAAAAATTGGTGGGAATGACGTTCTGGATCTGCGGCGTGCCGGGCAGCGAATCCATGGTCAGGGTGAAGGCCCCCAGCGCGATGGTTCCGGGGATCAGACGCTTGGGCAGATTGCCCTGGCGGAACATTTCGGCGGCGAAGGGATAAACCGCGAAGACCACGACGAACAGCGAGACGCCGCCATAGGTGAGGATACAGCCGACCAGCACGATCGACAGGACCGCCCGCTCACGCCCGACCATGCGGATCACCGCAGTGGTGATGGAGCGGGCGAACCCCGACAACTCGATGACCTTGCCGAACAGCGCGCCCAGCAGAAACACCGGGAAATAAAGTTTGACGAAAATCACCGCCTTATCCATGAACAGGTCGCTGTAGACCGGCATGACCTGCTCCGGCGCGGTCAGCAGCACTGCGCCGAGGGCGGCAATGGGGGCAAACAGGATGACGCTGAAGCCGCGGTAAGCGACAAACATCAGAAAGCAGAGCGCACCAATACAAATCAGGAAACTCATATTCCCCTCCGTGAGAACCTGTGCAGCCTATCATTATGGCAATTTAGTTTTTTCAACGATAACTTGACCCGCAGATCCAGACAACTCGCAAGACTCCAAGTTGTCGGAACCTCTTGCCCGCCGCCGATCTTTCGGCATGATGACGCGCGCCGGCAGCTTCGGCGCCGGACAATGAATTGGAATCCTTGAGGCATGGTCTCTACGCTGATTGCCCTGGTGGTCGACTGGTGCTGGCGCCGCGCCGGACTGGTGGTCTGTGCCGCCACCCTGCTTGCCGTACTTCTGGCGGTCTATGCCTCGTCGCATCTCTCGCTGGACACCGACGAGAGCCATCTCATTTCCTCCGATCTGCCGTTCCGCAAGGAAGAACAGCGGATGGACCGGGCCTTTCCGCAGGATACCGACCTTCTGGTGGCGGTCATCGACGGCCCCGGCATCGAGGCCGCCGAACGGGCCGTCGATGCCCTGGAATCGCGCCTGAGGGACGACAAGGCGCTGTTCCGCAGCGTGCGGCGGCCGCCCGAAGAGGTGTTCTTCCGCCGTCATGGGCTGTTGTTCCTGTCGGTGGATGAGCTGACCCAGTTGTCCGACCGTCTGGTGGCCGCCCAGCCTTTGCTGGGGTCGCTGTCGCGCGATCCCAGCCTGCGCGGCCTGCTGGCAATGGTTAGCCTGGCGGTGGAAGGCGCGCTGCATGGCCAGATGGACCTCGGCGAGATGACGCCTTTGCTGGAAAAACTGGCCGCCACCGCCGCCACCGTCGGCGACGGCAAGACGGTAACGCCGGTGTCCTGGGGCTCGCTGTTCGGATCCCTGGCCGAGCGCGATTCGCCGAGACGGTTCCTGCTGACCCAGCCGGTCCTTGAATTCGGCGATCTGGTGGCCGGCGCCAAGGCCTCGGCGGCGATCCGAACCACCGCCCGCGACCTCGGCATCACTCCCGAAAACGGTTTCACGCTGCGTCTGACCGGGCCGGTGGCACTGACCGACGCAAATTTCGCCACCGTCACCGAAGGGGTGGAAATCAGTACGCCGCTGATGCTGCTGGCGGTCTGCCTGCTGCTTTACAAGGCGGTGCGCTCGCTCAAGGTGACGCTGGCGATCCTGTTTTCACTGGTCATCGGCCTGATCGGCACCGCCGCCTTCGCCGCCCTCACGGTGGGCAGCCTCAACCCCATCTCGGTCGCTTTCGCGGTGATGTTCGTCGGCATCGCGGTGGATTTCGCCATACAATTTATTGTTCGCTATCGCGAAGAACGGTTTCATCTCGGCGACGAACGGGCCGCCATGCGGGCCGCCGCCTCGGGCATGGCGGCGCCGCTGTCCCTGGCGGCGATCGCCACCGCCGTCGGCTTCCTGTCCTTCCTGCCAACCGAATATACCGGGGTGTCGCAGCTCGGCCTGATCGCCGGCGGCGGCATGATCATCGCCCTGATCGTCGACTTCACCTTGCTGCCGGCGCTGATCGCCCTGGTCCGGCCCGGCCCGGAAAAGACAGCCTATGGATTGCCCCTGGCCCGGGCCGACGGCTGGCTGGAGGCCCATGCCCGGCCGGTAGCCTTCCTTGCGCTCCTGCTGGCACTGGTCGGCGCGGCGCTGCTGCCGGTGCTGCCGGAGGACTTCAATCCCCTGCATCTGCAGAACCCCGACAGCGAGGCGGTGGCCACCTTCATCGACCTGTCGCGCGATCCCGACGACACCAGCTATGCCATCCAGATCCTCGAGCCGTCGGAAAAGGCGGCCGAGAAGATGGGCGAACGCCTGGAAGCCTTGCCGGAGGTGCGCCGGTCCTTGTCTCTTGGCAGCTTCGTCCCCGCCGACCAGGACGAGAAAATCGCCATCCTCAGGGATCTGGCCAATCTGCTCGGCCCCAGTGTCAAATCGCCCGAGCGCCGGCCGCCACCGTCGCCCGAAGACTTGCTGGCGGCCTTGCGCCAGACGGCCGACAAGCTCGACCTGGTGGCCGGGCAATCGCCCGTGGCGGCAACCGCCGCAGCTGGCCTGCGCAAAGTGGCGGCGGCCGGTCCGGCGGCGGCCGGAGCCCTGCAGGACGCCATGGTGACGGGCCTGCCCGGTCAGATCGCGCAGCTGATGCGGATGCTCGAAGCCGCTCCGGTCAGCCGGGAAACCCTGCCCGCCGACCTGGTCAGCGGCTGGGTCGCCGCCGACGGCAAGGCACGCCTGCAGGCGGTGCCCAAGGGCGACATGCAGGATCATGCCGCCCTGGTGCATTTCGTCAAGGCGGTGCGGGGCATCGCCCCCCATGCCACCGGCATGCCGGTCAATATTCAGCAATCGGGCAATGTGGTGATCCATGCCTTCTCGCGTGCCGCCATCGGCGCTCTGGCCGCCATCACCCTGCTGCTGCTGATCATGTTGCGTCGCCTGCTGGATACCTTGCTGGTGATCCTGCCGCTGATCATGGGAGCGCTGTACACGGTGATCGGCTGTACGGTCTTCGGGCTGGCGATCAATTTCGCCAATATCATCGCCCTGCCGCTGCTGCTGGGCATCGGCGTCGCCTTCAACATCTATTTTGTCGTCAACTGGCGCCATGGCGTCACCGGACATCTGCAATCGTCGACGGCACGGGCGGTCCTGTTCAGCGCCCTGACCACCGGTTCGGCCTTCGGCAGCCTTGCGGTTTCGCCCCATGTCGGCACCGCCTCGATGGGACTGCTGCTGTTTTTGTCGCTGGGCCTGTCGGTCTGCACCACCTTCGTCGTCCTGCCGGCGCTGTTTTCCGTCCTCGGGCGGACCAAGCCATGAGACTGTCGACGGCCGCCGTCCTTCGCCTGGCGACCATCGCCCTGGTGCTGGCCATCGCCTGGTATTTGCGCGGCGGCCTCGGCGATGTCACCGGGACCGTCGGGATCGCCGGCTGGCCGGGGGTCGCCGCCGTCGCCGCCGTGCATGCCGTCTCCATGGCGCTGTGCGGCCTGGCCTGGGGCCTGCTGCTGCCGGGACAACGGCTGGGACGGTTCGTTCTCGGCCGCTGGGTGCGCGAAGGGGTCAGCGAGATCGCCGCCTTTTTGCCATTGTCGGGTGAGGTGGCGGGGGCCCGCCTGCTCACCTCCGGCGGTCTGCGCCCGGCGGTAGCCGGCGCCCTGACGGTGGTCGATGTCAGCTGTGAAGTGGTGGCCCAGTTCATTTTCAGCCTGGTGGGGGTCGGGCTCTGGCTGTGGCGCCACCCCGACGCCGAGGTGCTGCACTGGGGACTGATCGGCCTGGCGGCCAGCGTTCCGGTGCTGGCGGTGTTTTTCATCGTGCAACACGCCAAGGTCATGGGGTTTCTGGAAACCCTGCCGTCCAGGCTGATGCCCCGGCTGTGGAAGACCCCCGACCAGGAGGCCGGGGTGCAGGCAACCGTGACCGGGATCTACCGCAACCGTCGGCGGGTCCTCGCCGCCGTCGGGCTGCATCTGCTGGCCTGGCTGGTGAGCACCGGCGAAGCCTTCGTGGCGCTGGCCATGCTCGGTCATCCCCTGGCCCTGGTCGATGTGCTGGCCCTGGAAAGCATCATCTTCGCCATCCGCAGCGCCGCCTTCGTCATCCCCGGGGCCCTGGGCATCCAGGAGGGCGGCTATGTGCTGGTGGGCGCCGCCCTCGGGCTGTCACCAGAGGTGGCGCTGGCGGTATCGCTGCTCAAGCGCAGCCGCGAGCTGCTGGTCGGCGTCCCGGCCCTGCTGGCCTGGCATGTCGCCGAAGGGCGGAGCCTGGGTCACAAGGCCTGATACTGCCGCCCTAATCGCTGTGCGGAGAGGTAACGAAAGAGCTTGGCCAGGTCATGGCGCACCGCCGATTGCGCATGACACGGATGAACAATGCTGGACCCAAGGACTTATAGAGACTACGCCGCGGTCCGAGTCGGATAGCTTTGCACAAGGATATCTGCCGGCAGGTCCAAGAGGACGCTCAGGGCGCGGATCATCGGCAAGGTCAACGGGCGTCTGCGATTGAGAATCTCGGCGACCCGGTTGCGAGCCCCAATGGCCGGCTCAAGATCCTTACGGGTTAGCCCCTTTTGTTCCATCATGAAACGGATTGCCTCGATGGGATCCGGTGCGGCAATCGGCCATCTTGTGGATTCATAAACCTCGACCAAGGTTGCCAGTAGATCCAGTTGATCTCCGTCCGACGATCCTGCCTTGGCGTCCATCAGGGCTTCGATCTCCCTCAATGCGGCGGCATGCTCCGCGTCAGTCCTGATCGGTCGATTGATGCTCATCATTCACACCTCATCCGCCTTAATTCCATCGTACTGCTTATGGGTTCCGACAAACCGGACATAAACCGTGGCGTATGCGTAATTGATCCAAACCACCAAACGATATTTGTTACCGCCGATATCGAATACGACCCTGCCACCCTTCAGAATATCGGCAGCATTGAATGTCTGTTTTATCGATGATGGATCCGTCCATTGCGCTCCCTTGACCACCTTCACCCAGGTCTTTAGGGGCTGTTCCGCTTCCCGGTGGCCCGACTTCTCCCAAAACGCTTTAAGCGTGCCAACCGAAATGATCCTCATGGGCAGACGCTAGCACGGTCCCATTACGGGATCAAGCACATTGGTCCCGTAATGGGACCGCTGGGCGGACAGGTAACGAAAGAGCTTGGCCAGGTCATGGCGCACCGCCGATTGCACATGACACGGACGAACAGGACGCCACTGCGCAGCCGCACGGACGAAAGGAAAATTATCCTTGCCGCCTGCGGCGGCGAATTTTCCTGTCCGAACCGTCCCATGGCCGCGAAGCGGAGTCCCCTGTCGTCCGTGTTACCTTCAGCCCTCACCAAGTCTCAGGCACATTCAGGATGAACAATGCTGGACCGCCGCGGCACCTTTCGGTGCCTCGCGGTGACGGCTTTTATTGAGACTAAGCCGCCTCGCAGCCATCATGGCGGGTGCGCAGGAAGTGGAAGAACTCCACCCCTTCGCGCAGACGGCGCTTGGTCATGTCCCAGCTTTTCAGCATTTCAAAGGTAATCTCGGCGATCTTCTTCGGCCGGAAATAGAAGGCCTTGTAGAACTCGGCCAGGGACTGGAAGATTTCCTCCGACGACAGATGCGGATAGGACAAAGCGGCGATCTGCAGACCGTTGTCCTGGATCAGGTTGCCCGCCTTGAGCCAGCCGTTCTCGGTCGCCTGCTTATACAGCGCGGTGCCCGGATAGGGCGCGGCCAGCGACACCTGGATGGTATGCGGATTGATTTCCTTGGCGAAGGCGATGGTCTGCTGGATGGTCTCGCGGGTTTCGCCGGGCAAGCCGACGATGAAGGTGCCGTGGATGGCGATACCGAGCTTGTGGCAGTCGGCGTTGAACTGGCGGATCTTGTCCAGCCGGGTCCCCTTCTTGATGTTGTTGAGGATGTCCTGGACCCCGGATTCATAGCCCACCAGCAGCAGGCGCAATCCGTTTTCCTTGAGCACCTTCAGCGTCTCGTAGGGCACGTTGGGCTTGGCGTTGCAGGACCAGGTGATGCCCAGTTTGCCCAGGCCGCGGGCGATTTCCTCGGCCCGCGGATGATCGTCGGTGAAGGTGTCGTCGTCGAAGAAAAACTCCTGCACCTGCGGGAAGGTCTTCTGCATCAGCGCCAGTTCCTCGATCACCTTGGCGGCGCTGCGGGTCCGGTAGACATTGCCGCCAATGGTCTGCGGCCATAGGCAGAAGCTGCATTTCGAGCGGCAACCGCGGCCGCTGTACATCGACATATAGGGGTATTTGAGATAGCCGATGAAATAATCCTCGACCACCAGGTCGCGATGATAGACCGGCGCCACCATCGGCAGGCTGTCCATGTCATGGATCAGGTCACGGTCGCGGTTGTGGACGATCTGCCCGTCGCGCCGCCAGGTGATGCCGTCCACCTCGGCGAAGGGCCGCCCCTCGGCGATTTCCTTGATGGTGAAGTCGAATTCGTGGCGGGCGACGAAATCGACCATGGTCGACGCCGCCAGCGACGGTTCCGGCAACGTCGCCACATGGGCGCCGACCAGCCCGATCATCAGCTTGGGATTGGCCTTTTTCAGCGCTTCCGCCACCTGGACGTCGGAGATGAAGGTGGGAGCGCTGACATACAACACCGCCAGCTCGAAGTCCTTGGCCCGGGGCAGGATGTCGTCCAGCGACAGGCCGCGGGCCGGGGCGTCGATCAGTTTGCTTTCGGGGATCAGCGCCGCCACCTGGGCCAGCCAGGTGGGATACCAGAAGGACCGCACCTCACGCTTGGCCTGATAGCGCGAACCGGCGCCGCCATCGAAGCCTTCATAGGACGGGGGATTGAGAAACAGGGTCTTCATCATGCCGAAATGCCTTCCAAGTGTTCCAGCGTGCCGTCCGGCCTTACGCGGAAGCGTTTTCCGCGCCACCATACAGAACGACCGCTGCAGGCTGCAACGAATACAAGAAAATTCAGGACTTCCCGCAGGACCAGCAATGCCGCCGGCGCCTTCGCCAGCCCCAGGGCCGCCTCCTCGCTACGCACCGCCCACCAGCGCACCACCGCCGCCGCGGCCAGCAGACCCAGCCAGGGGGCGCCGCCGACCGCCGCCGCCAGCGCCGCCACGGCCACCGGTTGGGTTATTACCGAGGCGATATAGGAAGGGCGGTCCACTGCCGCAATGGTTCTGCCCCAGCGAATCTCGTGGGCCAGCAGACTGCGCAGGTCCGGCTCGTCGACCGTCAGGTCCACCGGCCGGGCGGCCAATGCGATGCCGTACCCGGCGCGGCGCACCGCCGCCCCCAGCGCCCAGTCGTCGGCCAGGATATCGGCCAGCGGCGCCAGGCCGCCGATGGCGTCCAGCACCTCGCGCGGCAAGGCCATGGTGGCGCCGAAACAGCCGTCGCGCCGGCCCAGCGCCCGGGCCACCAGGGCCGAGGGCAGGAAACCGTGATTGATGGCCAGGGCGCCCAGGCGGCTCCACAGGGTGGCGGTGGGGCGGCCGATATAGAGGCTGGTGACCAGGCCGGTCCCCGGCGCCGCCAGCCCCGCCGCCAGGTCGTCGAGATAGCCGGGATAGGCGTGAACGTCGCTGTCGGCGATCACCACCAGCGGATGGCGGAGCCGCTCAACCATATTGAGCAGATTGCCGACCTTGAGATTGCAGCCATGGCGGCGGTCGTCGACCACCAGGGTCAGGTCGGCCTCCGGCAGCGCCGCCGCCAGCTCGCCCACCGCCGCCGCCGCTGGATCGTCGGCCCGGGCAACCCCGCAGATCACCTGCAGGCCGGGATA
>Ga0007882_10002063_pt1 | contig 11445 bp, 12 predicted proteins | sample CryBogCBH12Aug01_FD_71195 | JGI IMG/M metagenome (GOLD analysis project Ga0007882, IMG submission 71195) | Freshwater microbial communities from Crystal Bog, Wisconsin, USA - CBH12Aug09.1 | ecosystem: Environmental > Aquatic > Freshwater > Lake | place: Crystal Bog, Wisconsin, USA | collected... | reverse complement strand
CGGTGGCAAACCAATCGAGAAAATCATTCCAGTTCTGGGGATAGTCTTTGCCGGGGATTGGCGCTACTATATGGGTTTCCATCCAGTTATTTTACATCAACTGGAGCTAAATGGATACCCTTTAATTATATACAGTATGCTGGCGCAGGTGGGCCCGGCACGAAGTGCCGGCTTATAAGCCTATTTTCGGTCACACATCGAGGTGCCCTTCAGGCCGAAAATGCGGGGGTACGTTTGCGCGCCAGGTAGGAATTTGGAACGATACCACCGTCGATGCTTTAGGAAAAAATCCAACGGATAGTGGCTGCACATTCGGTGTGAGCAATTGTCAAGGACGGCTGCGCCACGGTCCGTATGATCGAGGAGTGCAACGCCGAGGCCACTAAGTGGGCTCTGGCAACAGGGCCGCCAGGCCGCCCTCGGGCTCGAAGCGGGCGTTGCGGAAGGTCAGGCGAGTTGGACCAGGCCAGGCGCGCTCGGCTACTGGATGGCGTGGATCGCCGGGATAACAGATAACGCGTTGGCCATCCTGGTCGAACGGCGAGGGTTCAATCAGCGCCGGGGGCCGATTGCGGGCTTCCGTCAGTATGGCGGCAACACTGTCAAAACGGGTCAACTGACTCAGACTCATGATCTGGGGTGGTGCCAGTTCGATCTGACTGTCCCAATACTGGCGCAAGGCTTGAACGGGACTGAGCCAGACGGTTTCTGTGGCTTCGTGGTCATCATGGAGTGCCTCCTGACCGTGCGGCGCTTGCGCCACGAAGAAACGTGTGTCAAAGCGCTTGTGGCTCACCGAGGGCACTCGCGGAGTGATCCAGCGCGACCAGGGTGCCAGATGGCGTGTCTGCAGTGGCAACCCGAGATGCTGCAACACCGCCGCGAACCCCCGCCCGTCACGCAACAGCGCACGCGCTTGCTGTAAGACTTCCGACGCGACACCGTCACACATCAACAAGCCACATTCTTCAAATGTTTCGCGCAAGGCTGTGACGTACAGGGCGGCAGCGGACTTCGCGTCCAGATCCTCTTGTTTCAATGCCATCAGCATGTGCTGCAGCGGCTGGTCGAAAAAGTCCTCAGCCACATCGCCATCCGCGCCGTCCAGCTTGCCACCCGGAAAGACGTGCACGCCGCCGAGCACCCTCGAATTGCCGTGTCGGCGCATCATCAACACTTCGGGGCCGAGCGCGCTGTCACGCAGCAGCATCACCGTGGCCGAGGCCAGCGGTGCAGTGTGAACTTCATCAGAGTGGATTTCGAGGGCCATTGTCCGCATTGTCGGAGGTGGCTACGAACCCCGCTGTCGCCATTGAGCAAAATGAACGATATGAGATCTCGTACTCGGTCTCATGGCGGATTCATTTGGTAGGGCTCAGACTACTTTGCCGCTAGTCCAAAGACCCTTCTGGCCATGTCCGTAGCGGCACCGATTGGATCGGCACGGATCTTTTCTCCTGATCAGCGATCATCAGGAATAGGCCATCTAGCGCTTTCTGAGTGACATAGTTCTCGTGCGCTGCCTCCTTGTATTAGCCAGATGAATATTTGGAGTCCAATTAACCCTGAAAGGAAATTGGACGATGAGGAAGCCGACCTCGGGTTTGTGGCAAGTGGACAAGAACTTATTCATAAGACTTGGCTCATACTCGAACCGTTTGATTGTGAACACATGGAAATTATGCAAACTGATACTCCACAGATTCATGGCTTTCACGCCCACGTCTATTTCTCCGAGGTGACGGTGAGTCAGGCTCGCCAGCTGTGCGAGGCAGCCGTCAAACTGTTCGACGTGAGGATGGGTCGTATGCACGAAAGACCAGTGGGACCGCATCCTGACTGGAGCTGCCAACTTGCCTTCAAGCCAGAAGTGTTTGGTCGGCTGGTCCCCTGGCTGGCTATGAATCGGTCAGGCTTGGTGGTCTTTGTGCATCCGATCAGTGACAACGACTTGCTGGATCACGTCGAGCGGGCGATGTGGATGGGGGCTGTTCGGCCACTAGACCTGAGCATGTTGGACGCTGCACCGGGCGAATACGACCTTTAGGCGCGGTAGCTCCGGAGGCACCTTCAGCTTAGCGTGTCCGTCAACAGAAGGTGGGGCACCCAGCAGTGAGGCCTCGTCAGACTTTGGCGATGGCGTGATGGCGCGTTGACGAGCGGGTTACTGGGACGATGGCACTATCGGGCCACACTTGACAGCTCGTTTCAAAGGAATTTTCAAATGATCAAATCATTGGCCCCGCTGACAGTCGCAGTGCTCTTGAGTGCCTGTGCGGCTTACCAGACCGGTCCTTCAGCCACCGCGCAGCTGGTGGCAACAAAAGGGAATGCAGTCAGTGGCGTGGTCCAGTTCACCCAGAAGGGAGGCACGGTTCTGGTTACCGGTGAAGTGAAGGGACTCAAACCGAATGCTGTGCACGGCTTTCATATCCACGAAAAGGGTGACTGCTCCAGTGGCGACGGGGTCAGTGCCGGTGGTCATTTCAACCCCAATGGCAAGCCACATGGTTTGCATGATCACGCTGAGCACCATGCAGGCGATCTGCCCAGCTTGACGGCCGATGGCTCAGGCGTAGCACGACTAAATTTTGAAACTAGCGCGATTTCAGTCGGCGGCGGTATTGCAGACGTTGTTGGCCGCGGGCTGATTGTTCATCGCGACCCGGACGATTTCAAGACCCAGCCGACCGGCAATTCTGGCCCTCGGTTGGCCTGTGCTGCGATAGTCAAGAGCTGAGGCTGCGAGGACCTGAAACTTGCGCCATCCAAGACGATCGACACAATTCGACAGTCGTAGAACCTGTACTCGGAACTATCGACCACACAGAACCCAAGCCCGACCAGGTGCGTATGCGGTTCCCATGGTTCTGACTTCGGTCAGGTAGGCAGCCTAGAATCCACGATGGCTGGCAGGAACACCGAGGTCACTGGCTTGAGATTGCCCTGGGGTAGCGTTTTGCGTGCGGTTTTACGGCTAACAGTGGTCCACTATCGCCCCTAGAAGCGTGGCAGTCGGTGTAGATTGAGCCGCCGCAAGGATGTGATGATGGCTCCAGCAGCTGAAGTTGTCCCGTCAGACGCTACGCGCCCAAGGCCCCAGCGTCAGCATTTCCAGACTGCCCAGATCGCGTGCGAATTTGGCTTCGGCGAATGGGTCAGGTCAGGTCACACCGTGCTGATTACAGGTCCCACCGGAGCTGGTAAGTCGTGGCTTGCGTGCGCGCTGGTCCAGCATGCCTGCCGACGTGGTCACACTGCGCTGTACCAGCGGGTTCCTCGATTGGGTGAGGAACTACGCATTCGACACGCCAACGGCACGTTCACGCGCTGGCTTGATACGCTCAAAAACACGGACGTACTTCTACTTGACGACTGGGGTATGACGGCCATGGACGGACAAACCAGGGCCGATCTATTGGAAATCATTGATGACCGGGCCAGCCACCGCGCCACTATCATCACCAGCCAGTTACCCATCGAGCATTGGCATGAGTGGATCGGTGACCAGACAGTGGCCGATGCCATGCTGGATCGGCTCATGCAAAACCACCACCGTTTCACACTCACCGGCGAGTCGCTGCGCAAGCAGAACCCCCCAGCTAAAGGCAACGGCGACAACTAAACCAAAACGCACTGGCGGGGGGGCGCCTCCGGCGGCCTGGCAGGGGCCTATGACTTGAAAAACAACCAAACATCAGGAAGGGGAAACAGCCGGAAAAGCACGCCGGCATAAAATCAAAATGCGCAACACCGACCATCGGTCACGTTCGCCGGAATGCCGGTCACGTTGCCGGAATCAGCGGTCACGTTCACCGGAATACGCACTTGGATAAGCACGTGGCCGATCACTCAGTCTTCCGATCGCAATTGGTCGAAATTCTCGACCAAGCCGATGACCAAGACCTCGACGCAACTGCTTTGGTTTCGTTAATGGCGGATTGGATGAACAATCACATGCGCCATATGGATCTTCTATGCAAAGACTACTTGGTAGACAACTGCGGAAGAATCCACCATTGAGGATGGCAGTGCATCTGCGAACCAAAAAAAAATCAAGGCCAGCACTTACCAAGGCCTGCCACGTCTTGTTTAACTAATCTGGAACCGTGAATTTGATTCACGGTCACCAGCCGAAAATCTTAACTTCTGAACGGTAAGGAATCTGCGTCAGGGTCAATTGACGTGGTTCGCTATCTGACGGTCCGACCAGCCACGGGACCTCTGACGAGTTTCCTGGTAGCAGACCCCTGTGCCTGGAAGGCCTATCGTCTGCCGCACTCCTCAAGGGCCAAGGTTGACGTTCAAACCTCATAAGTTCTCAGCTTATGGGCTTGTTCGTCTCAGTTTATGCTCGCTCCCTCCTTGCCTTTGTGAGAGAAACCAATTCTCCTCTTATGCCCCTAACTACACTGGCGTAGGCGTTGGCAAATTTTTGCCGTTATGCCCCATAGGTTCAAAGAAAGACTACAAATTTCTTGGCCGGCGGGGGCAGGTCAGGTGACAACGGGTCTTTTGTTTTTCAGGGCTGCTGGCTTCCTGCGCTCAGCCAACCTCTGCGCCAAAGTGTCTCATCTTGCAACTGCCGCCAGTGGATGCGCATCACGGCTTTTGAATACACCGCCTCCAATTCAACCCATTCAATTGCCAGTTCCGGTAGCTCGGGCTCTATCACCTGCGACACAAGAAAATGCTTGTTTTTGGCTATGGGCTGTACAGCGGTCCATTTGGTCAGCAACAGCTTTTTGGGATGCAAGGGAGTCATATGGCGTGGTCACCTCGGTTTAAAGCGCGTGCAGCTTCAACTGCTCCAGAGTCACTACTTCCAGCGCCTTGGCGTGGGTTGCTTCCAGATGTACTGGTGGCGCAACACCCGCCGACAAGGCCTCTTTCCAGCGCACTGCGCACAGGCACCACCGGTCGCCTGCCCGGAGTCCCGCAAACCGGTATTCGGGTCGCGGCGTTATCAGGTCGTTTCCGTGCGCGAGTGAATACGCCAGAAAATCACTGGTGACCCTGGCGCAAACGACATGGGTACCGTGATCGTTTTCGTCCGTATGGCAGCAACCATCCCGAAAAAACCCGGATAACGGCGCATAGGAGCATGCCACCAGCGTGCCTCCAAGAACGTTCAATGCTGTCATGTCGATTCAATATCCTCTGGCCAGTGGGCGAAATTCGAAAAGGGCAGAATTGCCATAAGCGATGGATGCTGCCACACTGCCCTTATCTGGTGGGATTTTGCGGGCATTCGCGCACAACGCTTACCTACCTATCGAGATATAGCCATGCAAGATGACGAGCGCTGCTGTGGTGTTGGAACCTGCATCATTGACGCCCACGGCCTGTGTTGGTGCGGGCAGCAATGGGATGGCGAACAAATGCGCCGTCCGACTGCAGATGCGCTGCTAAATGCCAGCTTTGAACCAGATTTGGCGATGCCAGCAGGCAGTTCAGATCCAGAATGAGTCCGATGGACAACACACACTCCATACGGACTTAACCAGCGCTGGGTCATGGACAGCAATGCGTTAACCTGGCACACCTCGCCTTCGCCATTGGTGCACCGCCGTTTGCTGGAGCGCGACGGTGCCGAGATCGCAACGACTACGTCCGTTGTTCGCTACGCTGCCGGGGCAAGTTTTTAATCGCACACTCATGAATTGGGTGAAGAGATTTCGGTGCTCGATGGAACCACTACTGGAAAAGAGCCGGTGACCTTGCCCCTGGAAAACGTATCCCTTGCTGAGGTGTAATTTGGCAAGGAGAGAAGGAAATGGAAAAGATGCACCGGGCGCGCTACACGCTCGAATACAAGCTGGAGGCATTACGGCTGATAGGTGCAGGTCAAAGCATAGCGGCGGTGCCTGTTTGAAGGAACATCATTTCGGATTTGACGACCTTTCAGCGTTAGGTGGGCGTTTCCAAGACAATGCTGAAACAGGTCTTTTTCGGTCGGCACTTTTTTTGCCGCATACTGCCGATTTTGACTACCGCACCCAGAACAACCTGACATCCTTGCACCGAGCTGCCTTTCTGATTGGTGGGTCGGGTCAGCGAAAATCGGCAGCCTAGGTCAGTCCAATTTCGGAGCCAACAGACATGGCCCTTCACCATTAGGAATCCCATTCCTGTGTGCGTAGTCATAGGCCGTAGACTGAGGGGAGGGGGCGGATGTCAACCGCATACTCAGACCATTCCAAAGCGAACATACAGGGGGTCCTTGAGTCCAGACTCTGAAAATCCCTTGGCTCGCAGGACACAAGAATCACACTGACCACAGGGTCGACCGTCCTCGTCTGGGTCGTAGCAACTGCTGGTTTCGGAATAGTCCACGCCAAGGCGCATGCCTTCTTGGACAATCTGCGCTTTGGTCATACTGATGAGTGGCGAATGGATCTTCAGTTTCTGAGTCCCTTCAAGGCCAGCTCTGGTCGCTAAATTGGCCATCGTCTCGTAGGCTGCGATATATTCCGGCCTGCAATCCGGATAGCCCGAGTAGTCCATTGCATTGACGCCGATGAAGATATCTGAGGCCTCCAACGTCTCGGCCCAAGCCAATGCAAAGCTCAAGAATATTGTATTTCGAGCAGGGACATAGGTAATCGGTATGCCGTGCGACATATCACTGGCCGTTCGTCCCTTTGGCACGGCAATATCTGCGGTCAAGGCAGAACCACCGAATTCACGCAGGTCAATCTGGGCGACGACGTGCTTAACTGCGCCCAGAGACCGCGCAACCGCCTCCGCCGCCACCAGTTCCTGAATATGCCGCTGCCCGTAGCGAAAGCTTAGTGCGTAAGGATCAAACCCCTGTTCTCGTGCAATCGCCAGGACTGTCGATGAATCAAGTCCCCCGCTGAGCAAGATAACAGCTCTTGGTCGAGCGGAATTTAAATCTGCCATGTAGAAAATCCCTACAAGAAAAGTGACCTGCCAGTTTAACGGGGGCATCTGACGCGTCATGTGCTCCAGCCCGATACAGTGCGGACTGAATGATGCATGCAGCCGACACATACGAACCGTTAACGTTTCCCAACGGTTGACCGCGGCGAGGGCTTTTCCAGATGCTGAGTGTTTGCGCGCAACGCCATTTGCTCAGGATGCGCACCTAACAAATTCTCACGCTTGAGCCGCGGTAATTCTTGAATGGCCTTGGCCCAGTCACGTATTGCCGCGAGTACCTGCAGTCGCGCAAGGTTGCGTCATCGCGACCGCGCAGAGTCAGGGAATCCTTGCGAGGCCGTACTTTCGTCGAGTTTGGGAACGAGAACTGTCATTCAGAGCACCGAGTGCAGGCCGACCCGGCGGCCGGCCCGGGTGAAGCCATGCTAGGTGAAAACGATGACGACCGCGTGCCAGATATCACACGCAGGCTCACACGGCGGCGATCTATCTTTGGTGCTCCCTCAACCTGAAAGGATTCATCATGCCAAAGTTTGTAATCGAGCGCGCTATCCCTGGAATCGGTAGTACAAAGGCCCCTGAGCTCAAGGCTATTTCTCAAAAGTCGTGCAGCGTTCTGCAGGACCTCGGACCCGATGTCCAGTGGGTTCAAAGCTACGTCACGGGAGACAAGATCTACTGCATTTACAACGCAGCGAATGAAGAACTGGTCAGGGAGCACGCGCGGCGCGGCGGCTTCCCTGCAAACAGCGTTGCACGGGTTATGTCAATGATTGATCCGACAACCGCAGAGGCATAGGCTTGGCGACGAAGGCCCTGAGAGACAATAGTCTCATGGGCCTTGCAATCCACCTACTTGGCACTCCGCATGTTGTCATTGACGGTCAAGTGGCGGCTGCGCCTCGCGGGAAGAAGGTATGGGGTTTGCTGGCGTTCCTGATTTGCAGTCAGAAGCCGGTGAGCCGAAAGCAGTTGGCCGGGATGCTGTTCGCCGAGGCTGAAGACCCACTTGCAGCCTTGCGCTGGAATCTCAGTGAACTGAGACGCGTGCTCGGTTCCACAGACCTGAAAGGCGAATTGCTGGACTTGCACGTTGATTCAGCAACCTATGTGGACATCCATGTCGTCGCACGTGGCGCATGGGAAGAGGCCATAGAGGTTCCCGGACTGGACCAAGAATTGTTGGATGGTCTGAGCTTTTCCACCTGCCCGGTATTTGAGGTCTGGCTTGCAACTAAGCGCAGGCACCTTCAGGCGACCGCAGAGACGGTACTGCGCGAAGCTGCATTGTCCAGGTTGGCGATGGGCGCGCCAGCCGAGGCTGCCGATCTTGCGGGTCGACTGGTTGGCAAGAATCCACTGGATGAAAACTACCAGGCGCTGCTGGTCCGCTGTCTTGCAGCCGCCGGTGATGGCTTGGGCGCAGCACGTCAGGTGGCAGCTTGTCGAGATCTGTTCATGCGCGAACTCGGCGTGCATCCAGGCGTCACACTTGAAGCTGCTATGCGCACGGTCACTTCGAGGCCCACGGCAATGCCGGTAGTTGGGCGTGCAGGCGTGCTTGCTCAGATCGAGGCAGGCGAGGCCGCTATCGGTGCTGGTGCGCTTGATGCAGGACTGCAGTGCCTCAGGCGCGCTGTTGCCGAGGCAGATGCAACAACAGGTGACTCGGCACTACGGGCTCGCTCACTGGTAGCACTAGGCGCAGCGTTGGTGCACGCCGCACGAGGTCGCGACGAAGAAGGCGCGATCGCGTTGCATGAAGCGCTTGCTGTTGGGCAGGGGGAGTTGTCCCCGTACGCGGCTGCGGCATGCCGTGAACTTGGTTATGTTGAATTTCTACGCGGTCGCTACGAACGCGCTCACGTGCTGTTGCAGCAGGCTGAAACCCTGGCGGGTCAGGACCGCGCTGAACTGGCTCGAATCGCCATCGTACACGGCTCTGTGCTCAGCGACACCGCACATTACGTAGCGTCTATCGACATTCTCGAAAGAGCCAAAGATGAGGCAGAGTCGCTGGGAGATTCAAAGCAGGTGGCGTATGCGCTGTCCATGCTGGGTCGCGCCCTGTTGTTGCAAGGTAACTTGAAAGAAGCCGCTAGGGTGCTGGATCGGTCGATCGGCATTTCGCGGCCCATCTGGACGGCATTTCTTCCTTGGCCTCAATCGCTGCGCGCCGAAGTTGACATGCTTCTTGGAAATATCGATATGGCCGCCGAACGCTTCGAGCACGCCTTTGCGCTTGGTTGTCAGCTCGGTGACCCCTGCTGGGAGGGGATTGCTGGTCGAGGGATGGGACGTGTGGCGATTCTCCGTGGCGAGTCAGCACGCGCTGTGGAAATTCTGGTGGATGCCATAGCGCGAAGCACGCGACTTCCCGACGGATATCTTTGGGCAAAGGCGTACGCACTTGAATCCTTGTGCGGTCTGGCAGTCGCCAACAAGTTGGCACAGGCACCTGGATGGGTTGATGAGTTGCAGACATTGGCAGCCAGAAGCGGTATGCGAGATCTGACGGTTCGCGCGCTTGTGCACCGACATACGCTGGGGGAAACTCAAAGCGGAGAAGCCAGCCGCATGCTCGCTAGTGAAATCGAGAGCCAACTCCTGCACGATTATGTTGAGAGCTCAACAGCGTCACTTTGAATGCCACGAAGCCGTAAACCAAAGTATGTTCGCTCATCACTATTCAGCAGCGCTTTAGCAAGGACTTCAGTGCTTGGGAGTCCAAGGATGGCGATTCAACGACTTGAAAGCGAGATCAGAAGAATCGTCTCGCCATCCCTCGCAAGCTTGCCTAGATTGATGAATGTTTTGACCTCTAGTTGTCTGCCTGGGACCCTACTTAAGCATCAATTTGCGCCGAACTTGGTAAACTTTTGAAGAACTTGGTCTCCCAAACCTTTCTTGCCGCAAAACAAACCGTAAGAGTTTGGGAGCAGAACTCCCACTTTCGGCAAGACTTCCTACGAAACCGGCAACAATCTAAACTCGGATCATGTCTAAGTCATTCATGTTAAACGACTAGACTGGCAACTCTTTGCTCATCCCTACATCTGTTGGCGTCTCTTGAATGCACAGCATCATCAAAGGAATTAATATGCTTTTCGAACCCTACAAGGCCCGCCATTTGCAGCTTGCCAATCGCACCGTCATGGCGCCCATGACTCGTAGCCGGGCGGTTGACGCCAACACGCCGAACGCGCTGATGGCCGAGTACTACGCGCAGCGCGCTACGGCCGGCCTGATCGTGACCGAAGGCGCGTCTCCCTCGCCCAACGGCCTGGGCTATGCCCGTATTCCGGGCCTGTTCAATGCGCAGCAGGTGAGCGGCTGGAAACTCGTCACCGACGCGGTGCACGCGCGCGGCGGCAAGATCGTGATTCAGCTTATGCACGTGGGCCGAGTGGCACACGTAGCCAACCTGCCGACCGGCGCCGAGGTGGTGGGTCCGTGCGCTACGGCGTTGCCAGGTGAGATGTACACCGATGCCCATGGCATGCAGGCGCACAGCACGCCGCGCGCCATGACCGAGGGCGACATTGCCCACGCCGTCGCCGAGTACGGTCAGTCTGCCAAGTTGGCGATCGAAGCCGGATTCGACGGGGTCGAACTGCACGCAGCGAACGGCTACCTGATCGAGCAGTTTCTCAACCCGAACGTGAACCAGCGCAGCGATGGCTACGGCGCCAGCATCGAGGGACGCAACCGCTTCGCCCTGGAAGTCGCTCGCGCCGCCTCTGCCGCGATCGGGGCCGAGCGCGTTGGCATCCGCTTGTCGCCACATGGTGTTTTCAACGGAACCGGCACCTTCCCGGATGTTCAGGCTCAATACCTGGCGCTGGTGAACGAACTGTCGGCACTGGGGCTGCTGTATGTGCACCTGCTGGACCACAGCGCCATGGGAGCGCCGCCTGTGCCGGCCGAGCTCAAGGCACTGCTGCGCGCGGCGTTCAATGGCCCGTTCATCTTGGCGGGCGGCTTTGATGGCAACAGTGCGCAGGCCGCGCTGGCCGCGGGGCAGGCCGATCTGATCGCCTTTGGCCGCCCGTTCCTCGCCAACCCCGACCTCGTGCAGCGCTTGCGCAGCCATGCGGCATTGAACGAGCCCGACATGTCCACCTTCTACACGCCGGGCGCGGCAGGCTATACCGATTACCCGATGCTATAAATAAACGGCGAGGGCCGTGCCCGCGGCTCCCTGCGTTGCGTCGTGACGAGCCGTCAAATGCTCATTTGTCGAGTCCGCCCATGCACAGGTACTTGATCACGAGGTACTCATCCATTCCGTATTTGGAGCCTTCGCGGCCCAAGCCGGATTGTTTGACGCCACCGAAAGGCGCGACCTCGTTGGAAATGATGCCGGTGTTGATGCCGACCATGCCGCTCTCGATACCCTCGCCAACGCGCCAGACGCGGCCGATGTCGCGCGAATAGAAATAGCTGGCCAATCCAAACTCAGTGTCATTGGCCATGGCAATGGCCTCGGCGTCGGTCTTGAAACGAAACAGAGGCGCCAGCGGGCCAAAGGTTTCCTCG
>Ga0007882_10002056_pt1 | contig 11465 bp, 10 predicted proteins | sample CryBogCBH12Aug01_FD_71195 | JGI IMG/M metagenome (GOLD analysis project Ga0007882, IMG submission 71195) | Freshwater microbial communities from Crystal Bog, Wisconsin, USA - CBH12Aug09.1 | ecosystem: Environmental > Aquatic > Freshwater > Lake | place: Crystal Bog, Wisconsin, USA | collected... | reverse complement strand
GGGCTTTCCATGAAGCCGTAGCTGATCACCAGCTTCTTGAAGTCGTCGCTCACCGGCTCGATGCGGATGCGGTCGCTCTCCGGCACCCGCGGGGTCTCGGCGGTGAGCACGGTCAGGATGATGTTCTTCTCGTGCAGCACCTTGTTGTGCTTGAGATTGTGCATCAGGGCCACCGGGGCCACGTCGGGGTCGGAGGTGAGGAAGATGGCCGTGCCCGGCACCCGGTGCGGCGGCCGGGCGCGGAGCATGTCGATCAGGTCGGCCAGGGGCACGGAGTCCCGCCGGGTCTTGTCCGTCAGGATGTGGGTTCCCCGCACCCAGGTGGCGATGATAGTGAACAATATGCCGCCGAGCGTCAGGGGCAGCCAGCCGCCGGTGGCGATCTTCAGGCCGTTGGCGAACAGGAACACCGCGTCCAGGGTGATCAGGGGCGCGCACAGGGCCCAGCCCATCCACCGGCTCCAGCCCCACATGTGTCGGGTGACGATATAGGCGAGGATGGTGGTCACCAGCATGGTGCCGGTCACCGCCAGGCCATAGGCGTCGGACAGGTTGTCGGAGTTCTGGAACACCAGCACCAGAGCGAGGACGCCCAGCATCAGAAGGCCGTTGATCTGCGGGATGTAGATCTGGCCGGACTGGGTCTCGGAGGTGCGGCGCACGTCCATGCGGGGCAGAAGGCCCAGCTGGATCGCCTGCTGCGACAGGGAATAGGCCCCCGTGATCACCGCCTGGCTGGCAATGGCCGAGGCGAACACCGCCAGCACCACCAGCGCGAGGCGGAAGGCCGGCGGACACATGACGAAGAACCAGTCCTGGCTGTCGAAGGCCACCCCGTGGGCCCGGGACTCCGCCAGGGCGTGCAGGGCATAGGCCCCCTGGCCCAGATAGTTCAGCGCCAGCGCCGGCAGCACCAGGAACAGCCACGAGGCCTGGATCGGCCAGCGTCCGAAGTGCCCCATGTCGGCATAGAGCGCCTCGGCCCCGGTCACGGTCAGGAACACCGAGCCCAGCACCAGCAGCCCGACGATCCCGTGCCGCACCAGGAACTCCACGGCGAAATGGGGGCTGAGTGCCAGGAACACGTTCGGGGAATCGGCGATGTGCACGACCCCCAGGGTGGCAATGGTGAAGAACCACACCAGCATGACCGGCCCGAACATCCGCGCCACGCTGGCCGTGCCCCGGGACTGGATCAGGAACAGGCCGATGAGGATGAAGAAGGAGGCGAAGGTGATGATCTTGGGACTGGCCACATTGGCAAGGCCCGGCACGTCATGCAGCCCCTGGAAGGCCCCCAGCACGGAGATGGCCGGGGTGATGATGCTGTCGCCATAGAACAGGGCCGCGCCCACCACGCCCAGCACGAACACCAGCCGGGTCCGCTGGCCCAGCGCCCGGCCGGCGAGCGCCATCAGGGACAGGACCCCGCCCTCGCCCTTGTTGTCCGCCCGCATGACGAACAGCACGTACTTGACCGTCACCACCAGCAACAGGGCCCAGAGCGCCATGGAGACCACGCCCAGGATCGAGGCGTCGGTCACCCGGTCCTTGGCCGCCTGGACCATGGCCGCCTGGAAGGCATAGAGCGGGCTGGTGCCGATGTCGCCGAACACCACCCCGACCGATCCAAGGGCGAGGCCCAGGACCTGGGCGTTGAGCAGGCCGCCGGAGGGGCTGCCATGGCCGTTGCCGTGGCCGTTTCCGTGGCCGTTCGACTGGGTGTCATCGTGACCGGAGGCCGGATGTGATCCCTCCGGCGAGGCAGGGGATTCAGACGCGCCCTCGACCGAAGCAGCGCCAGAGGGCTTGGCAGCCATGAAAATCCTCCGAAACCAGGCCGGGGCCTGGCGAATTCCCGCTGTCCCGCGCCTCAGGATGAGGATCGGAGCGGGACAGCAAAGGCGGCGCGGGATACTCCCTTTTTCGGCCCTGTTCAATGCCGCAATCAAGGCGGTGAAGCGACAGGGCGCAGAAAGGACAGCCGACCGGGTCGATTGAATGATATGCCGGAGGTCTTAAGTCATTGGTCGATATCGTGCGAACAAGAGATGTCTGACAGCCAACGCTTTCCCGTCGCCGCTCATGCCCTCGCCTATCTGGCGCACATGGACGCCTATGGGCCGGACCGCGCCGTGTCCAGCGCGGCCCTGGCGGCTTCCATGCCCACCAATCCGGTGGTGGTGCGGCGGGTGACGGCGCTGCTGGCCCGGGCCGGGCTGATCGGCACCCGGACCGGCGCGTCCGGCGGGGCCTGGCTGCTGCGTCCCCCAGGCGAGATCCGGCTGGGAGAGGTGCTGAAGGCCGTCCACGGCTTTGCCCATCTCGGCTGCCCACCGCCGGGGGCCAAGGGCTGCCCCGTGGGCGAGCGCATCCCCCGCCAGGTCTCCCGCGCCATCGCCGCCGCCGACCAGGCCGCTTCGGAGCGGCTGGACGGCTTCACCGTGGCGGACCTACTGAAGGACCCCTGACGGATTTCCCCCTGTCGCCCCTTGAACGCCGGGGTCAGGTTCCCGACATATCTGAAACCGCAACTGTTGCGGTTCTAGTATGTCCGGCTCCGGTGCCGGCCGCGAGGAGAACGTCATGACAACCGTCGCTATCGTCTATCATTCCGGCTACGGCCACACCGCCGTGGTGGCAGAGCATGTGGCCAAAGGCGTGACCGAGGCCGGCGCGCAGGCCCGCCTGCTGCGCATCACCGGTGCCGACCAGGACATGGCCCCCCTGCTGGAGGGGATCGCCGATGCCGATGCCGTGATCTTCGGGGCCCCGACCTACATGGGCGGGCCCTCTGCCCCGTTCAAAGTCTTTGCCGATGCCAGTTCCAAGGCCTGGTTCACCCATGCCTGGAAGGACAAGCTGGCCGCGGGCTTCACCAACTCCCTCAGCCTGTCCGGGGACAAGCTGTCGACCCTCGAATATTTCTCGGTGCTGGCGGCGCAGCACGGGATGGTCTGGGTCTCCACCGGCCTCCTGCCCGGCGCAGCGCTTGGGGATGTCAGCGTCGAGGGCGTCAACCGGGTCGGCTCGTCCCTCGGCCTGATGACCCAGTCGGACAATGCCGCGCCGGACGTCACCCCCGGCGCTGGTGACCGGAAGACGGCGGAACTGTTCGGGGCCCGGGTGGCGGAGGCGGCGAAGCGCTGGGCCCGCGGCGCCGCCTGACCCTGAAACGCCGCGCTTGACAGGGCCACCGGTCCGGCCAATCTCCCCCACGGTGCCGGGGGCTTCCCGGCATCCTCAGGGAGTGTCCATGACCCGTCGTCTCTGCCTCGTCACCGGTGCCTCGGCCGGGATCGGAAAGGCGTTCGCCCACGTCTATGCCAGCCACGGCTATGACGTGTTCCTCACGGCGCGCCGGGCGGATCGTCTGGAGCTGCTCGCCTCGGAGATCCGCCTGCGCCACGGGGTCGAGGCCTTCGTGGTCCCGGCGGACCTGGCCGAGGCCGGGGCCGTGGACAAGGTGCTGGCCGCCGTGGCCGCGGAGGGCCGCGACATCGACGCCCTGGCGAACAATGCCGGCTATGGCCTCACCGGGTCCTATGCCCAGACCAGCTGGAGCGACCAGCAGGCCTTCCTGCAGGTGATGACCGTCGCGCCCGCGGAACTGGCGCACAAGGTACTGCCCGGCATGCTGGAGCGGCGCTTCGGCCGGATCGTCAATGTGGCGTCCCTGGCAGGCCTGGTCCCCGGCTCGGCGGGGCACACCCTCTATGGCGCGGTGAAGGCCCTGCTGGTGCGCTTTTCCCAGAGCCTGCACCTGGAGACGCAAGGCACCGGCGTGCACGTGACCGCGCTGTGCCCCGGCTTCACCTATTCCGAATTCCATGACGTAACCGGCACCCGGGAGGCCATGAACAGCCTGCCCGCCTGGCTCTGGCTGGGGGCCGACGAGGTGGCGCAGATCGGCTACGAGGCGGCGGAGGCCAACCGCGCCGTGTCGGTCAGCGGTTCCCCCAACAAGGCCATTGCGGCCGTCGCCAAGATCCTGCCCGACGACTGGGCCCTGGCGGTCATGGCCCGCCAGTCCCGCCGCTTCCGCCGGATCTGAGCGGCCCTAGGGCAGGGCGGCCCCGCGGGCATAGGCCCAGGACTGGATCTTCCAGCCATCCGCCGCCTTGACCAGGGCAAAGGTGAAGGTGCCGGCATTCTTCACCTGGCCGTCCCTGGTCTTGAAGGTGATGACGCTAGGGGCCACCACATAGGCGTGGTCGCCGTTCACCTCCGCCACGGACGGGTCGTTGATCTGCACCACGCCGCTCAGCACACCCTTGGACGCGGCGAACTTGGCGAAGTCACCGCCCCAGCCCATGATCGCCGTGGGTCCGGACCAGGCATAGGGCGCGAACTCGTCCAGGATGATCGGGCTGGCCACATGGGCCCCGGCGATCTTGGCCGGGGCATTGGTGTTGAAGCCGTCGTTCAGCTGCCTGATCGGGGCCAGCACGGCGGGGTCCACCGGGGTCTGGGCCAGCGCCAGGACCGGGCTCGCCAGCAGGGTGCCCGCCAGGGCAAGGGCGGTGATGATCTTCATGGGTGGCCTCCCGACCGTTTTTCGATGCGTTGCGACGATGACAGCACGCCCGCCGGTCGCAGGCAATCGCCGGTCAGTGCAGCCACAGTCCGAAGGCGACGGACGCAAGCGTGAGGGCCGTCAGCCCGGCCAGGTCCAGCGCCCGCGTCACCGGCCCCACCGCCGGTGCCGGCTTGCCCGAGGCCAGCCGCAGCTCCCGCGCCAGCAGGAACAGGGGGAAGGTGACGCTGATGGCGATGGCGAAGGCCAGGACGATATAGACCCACACGAACCGCACCCCCACCTTGCGCGCCTCCCGCACCATCCAGACGGCGGCGGCCAGCAGGAAGAGGCCGAGGTCGATGGCAAAGGACCGGCTGGCCGGATTGACCCTCAGGTCCGGCAGGAAACTGCCGCCCCCCGCATGGGCCCCGGGACCGAAATAGGCGAGGTTCTCGCTCCAGGTGCCGTAGAAGGCTGCCAGGGCGACGATGGCGTAGAAGACGCACAGGAGCCGCGTCGAAAGTGTCATGGGCCACCTCCTTCCCGCATCGGGACCCAGACGCTAGCCGATCCCGGCGGTTCGCGCCACGGTCACGGCATGATTGACCCGGGCCCCGTCCCGCTCTAACCCGCAGGTCATGTTGCAAGGTCTCTCCACCCTCGCCCGGGACGCCCGCTCCTGGCCCTTCGAACAGGCGCGCGCGCTGCTGGCGCGGATCGTCTCGGTGCGGCTGTCCGATCCGGCAGAGCGGGAGGCGGCCACAGCCCTCCTCGCCGCGGGCGATGTCGCCCAGGCGCTGGCCCGCTTCCCGGCCCTGGCCGCCCATCCGGTGACCTTCGAGACGGGCTACGGCCCCTCCGGCCTGCCGCATATCGGCACCTTCGGCGAGGTGGTCCGCACCACCATGGTGCGCAACGCCTTCCGCGCCCTGACGGAGGACGCGATCCCCACGGTGATGCTGTGCGTCAGCGACGACATGGACGGCATGCGCAAGGTTCCGGACAATGTGCCGAACCCCGACCTGCTGACCCCCTATCTGCAGAAGCCCCTGACAGATGTGCCCGACCCCTTCGGCACGCATGAGGGCTTTGCCCAGCACAACAATGCCCGGCTGCGGGGTTTTCTCGACAGTTTCGGCTTCGACTACAGCTTCCGCTCGGCCACCGAGCTCTACCGCTCCGGGGTCTATGACGCGACGCTGCGCCGGGCGCTGGAAAAGTACGACGCCATCATGGGGGTGATGCTGCCGACGCTCGGGCCGGAGCGGCGGGCCACCTACAGCCCCTTCCTGCCCATCTCCCCCTCCACCGGCCGGGTGCTCTATGTGCCGATGAAGGCCACGGACCCGGCGGCGGGCACGGTGACCTTCGACGACGAGGACGGGACGGAGGTGACGGTTCCGGTCACCGGCGGCCATGTGAAGCTGCAGTGGAAGCCGGACTTCGGCATGCGCTGGGCGGCGCTGGGCGTCGATTTCGAGATGTTCGGCAAGGACCACCAGACCAACGGACCGGTCTATTCCAAGATCTGCCGGATTCTCGGGGCCGAGCCGCCCCTGCAGTTCGTCTATGAGCTGTTCCTGGACGACAAGGGGGAGAAGATCTCCAAGTCCAAGGGCAACGGCATCAGCGTCGAGCAGTGGCTGAAATATGCCCCGCAGGAGAGCCTGTCCCTCTACAATTTCCAGAAGCCCCGGGTGGCCAAGAAGCTCTATTTCGATGTCATCCCGCGGGCGGTGGACGAGTACCTCACCTTCCTCGACAATTATCCGAAGGAAGCGCCGGGCGCGCAGCTGGACAACCCCGTCTGGCACATCCATGACGGCGCGCCCCCGGCGGGCGGGTCGCCGGTCAGCTTCGGCCTGATGCTGAACCTGGTGAGCGCGGCCAACGCCTCGGACACCGACATATAGTGGGGCTTCCTGTCCCGCTATGTCCCCGGCGCGACGCCGCAGAGCCAGCCCCTGCTGGACAAGCTGGCGGGCTATGCGCTGGCCTATTACGAGGACTTCGTCCGGCCGACCAAGACCTACCGCGCCCCCAGCAACATGGAGCGCTCAGCCATGGTCGATCTGGTGGCCCGGTTCCGCGCCCTGCCCGCCGACACGATGGACGGGGAAGTGATCCAGAACGAGGTCTATGAGGCGGGCAAGGACGCCGGGTTCGAGCCGCTCCGCGCCTGGTTCCAGGCCCTGTACGAGGTGCTGCTGGGCCAGACGCAAGGCCCGCGCTTCGGCTCCTTCGCCGCCATCTATGGGCTGGACCGAACCATCGCCCTGATCGAGCGGGCCCTGGCCGGGGACGACCTCAGCGCGGGCTGAGGTCTAGCCGCGCCGCCACAGCGCCCAGCAGTTGGGGGTTTCCCAGAGCTTGATGGCTTCCAGCGTGATGCCGTGGGGGGCCAGAAGGTCCGGAATGATCCGCGCCAGCTCCGCCACTAGGCCCTCCGCCGTCGGCGCGCCGTCCAGCCAGTAGACCGGGCGCCCCATGGACGCGTTCAAGTCGGCAATGGCGGCGACCTGCTGGTCGGCGCGGCTGAACACGGCGGTATGGTCGAAATTGGCGTCGATCCAGGCCCCCACCACGGTCTTCAGCACGGCGAAGTCGACGATGCGGCCCAGTGCGTCCATCTGCGGACCGCTGACCTCCACCTCTGCCACATAGCGATGCCCGTGGATCGCCTTGCAGGCCCCCTCGTGTCCCGGGATGCGGTGGGCGGCGTCCCACTCGAAACGGCGGGAAATGGTGATGACAGGCATGGGTGGGCCCAGGAAAATCGTCGGCGGGGAGAGGCTGGCGGCTGGCGCTAGACCATATTCATGCGCATTTGTCGACCTTTGAGGGTCTGGAGCGGACGGGGATGACGAGGGCGGAGCGCCGGGCAGTGCTGGTGACGGGGGGTGCCCTGCGGGTCGGCGCGGCCCTGGTCCGCCGGTTCGCCGCGGAGGGCCGGGCCGTGATCATCCACTACCGCCAGGCCGACACCGCCGCCGTGGCCCTGCAGGCGGAGATCCGCGCCGCCGGGGGCGTGGCCCATGTGCTGGGCGCGGACCTGGCAGATTCCGATGCCGTGGCCGGCCTCATCCCCTCCGCCCTGAAGCTCGCCCCCGATCTCGGCGTGCTGGTCAATTCCGCGTCGGTGTTCGAGCCGGACAGCGCCGTCGATCCGCAGACGGACGGATGGGTGTCCTCGACAGTGGTCAATGCCCTGGCCCCGGCCCGGCTGGCCGCCGCCCTGCACGCCGCGACGACAGGGGGCGTGGTGATCCACATCCTGGACCAGAAGCTCGCCAATCCGAACCCGGACTATTTCAGCTACACCGCCTCCAAGGCCGCCCTGGCGGAGGCCGCGCGGATGCAGGCCATGGCCTTTGGCGACCGAACCCGGGTGATCTGCCTGGCCCCCGGCCTGATGCTGCCCAGCGGCGACCAGACCGATGAGGAATACGCCCGCTCCGCCACGATGAACCTGCTCCGCCGACGGACGACGCCTGAGGACCTGGCGGACGCCGCGGCGCTGGCCGCCTCCGGTGCCCTGGCCAGCGGCGAGACCCTGTTCGTGGACGGGGGCCAGCACCTGACCCCCCAGAGCCGGGACGTGATGTTCCTGGTCCGCGGCGAAACCTGAGGAAATTCCAGATGTACGCCCTCTTCCTGCGCGACCACCAAGTCCTGGCCCGGATCGGCATCCATGCCTTCGAGCGGGCGGCGCCCCAGCGCCTGGTCCTGAATGTCAGCCTCGCCATCCGCGGGGAGGCGGCAGCGGACGACATTGCGCAGACCACCGACTACGACTTCCTGCGCGCCGCGGCGGCGAAGATCGTGGCGTCCGGCCATCTCGACCTGCAGGAGACTGTCTGCCGACGGATGATCGACGCCTGCCGCGCCCGGCCGGACGTGGCCGCGGCGCTGGTCTCCACGGAAAAGCCCGACGTCTATCCCGACGCCGCCGCCGTGGGCTGCCGCATGCTGTGGCGGGCGGAGGACGCCGACCCGGCGGAGCTGGCCCTGCTGTTCAGCCGCCCTGGCTAGGAGGGGGCCAGATAGTCACTTCGGCGCGAACTGCAGGGTGTAGGCGCTTTTGATGTCCGTCCCCGGCTTCAGCACCCCCGCCTTGGCCATCACATCGGCCAGCGCCTGCCAGCGGGCGTCGGTCATGGCCCCGATGGGGGGCGTGGCCTTGCCGTCGACGATCTCGTAGCTGCGCATCTTCTCCCGCGCCTGATCCAGCACATCCTGGGTCATTTCCGGATTGTCCTTCAGGATCAGGGCGTCCGCCGGGCGCGGGTCCCCGTGCAGATAGGCCTTCCAGCCCGCCGCCGTGGCCTCGACAAAGGCCTGCACGGCCTTGGGGTTCTTGGCGATCAGGGCGTCGGGCACCAGGACCAGGTCCGCATAGCCGGGATAGCCCTCGTCGGAGAGGACGAAGACCTTGGGCTTGAAATGCCCCTCCTTTTCGATGGTGTAGGGCTCGCTGGTCACATAGCCCTGCTGGATCGCCGCCTTGTTCTGGAGGAAGGGACCGGAATTGAAGGTGTATTTGCGCACCTGATCGTCGGTCAGGCCGAACTTCGCCTTCAGCCACACCCAGACGCCGGTCAGCGAGGCGTCGGACAGCAGCATCGGATGGCCCTTCATGTCGGAAAGGCTGTTCACCCCGGCATCGGGATGGGCCATCAGCACCCACGGGTCCTTCTGCATGGCGGCCATCACCGCCTTCACCGGCACGTGTTCCTCGGCGAGGCTGAGGGCCACGAAGCTGTTGGAGCCGATGCCCATGTCCGCCGCGCCGGACGCCAGCAGCTGCGGCACGTTGGAGCTGGGGCCCCCCTGCAGGATCTTCACGTCGAGGCCGCGCCTTGCGTATTCGCCGGTGGCCAGCGCCTCGTAGAAGCCCCCGTGCTCCGCCTCCGCCTTCCAGTCGGTGGCGAAACGGATCGTCGTGGTGTCCTTGTTGCTCGTCACGGCGGGCTTCGGATCGCAGCCGGCGAGGGTGGCGAGGAGGACGAGGGGCAGCAGGCGACGCAGGACCATGGGGCAGGCTCCGGTGGAAACGCCCAAGGCTTGGCCACAGTCCGACCGGCTGGCAAGCGGGAAAAGCGCCCGGCGCGGCGGCGTCGCACCGTTCCCGCTTTGGATCACGGCGGGAATGCCCTATCTGACGGCCTCCCGCCCCGTGAAGGTCCCCGTGTGAGCAAGCCGCCCGCCAAGTCCGCCAATCCCGCGCCGACCCGCTCCTCGGGTCGGCCGCCGCTGATCGCGCTGCGGGACGTGCAGCTGTCCGACGGGCCGGTGCAGATGTTCGAGGGCGTCGACATCGCGCTGGAACCCCGGCAGCGCGCCGCCCTGGTCGGCCGCAACGGGGCCGGCAAGTCCACCCTGATGCGCATCCTGACCGGTGCCTTCGCCCCGGATTCCGGCGAGCGGTTCCTGCAGCCGGGCCTGCGCATGGTCTATGTGCCGCAGGAGCCGGAGATCACCGGCGCCACGCTCCTTGACCATGTCACCGCCGGCGGGGCCCAGGACTGGGAGGGGGAAAGCGCGCTGTCCACCTTCGGCCTGGACGGGGCCAAGAGCACCAAAGGCCTGTCGGGGGGCGAGATCCGCCGCACGGCCCTGGCCCGGGCCTTTGCCGAGAAGCCGGACCTGCTGCTGCTGGACGAGCCCACCAACCACCTGGACGTGTTCGCCATCGAGACCCTGGAAAAGGAGATCGCCGACAGCGGCGCGGCCCTGCTCGTGGTCAGCCACGACCGGGCCTTCCTGAACCGGGTCACCGACCGCTGCTTCTGGCTGGCCCATCGCAAGGTGCGGGTGTTCGACCAGGGCTTCGCCGCCTTCGAACCCTGGGCGGAGAAGATCGAGGCGGAGGAGGAGGAAGCCTTCCGCCGCCTGACCAAGGCCATCGAGCGGGAGACCTACACCTTCTATCGCTCCATCACCGCGCGGCGGACCCGCAACGAGGGCCGCGCCCGGCAGCTGGAGGCCATGCGCGCCCAGAAGGAAACGCTGATGCGGGACCAGACCCGGGGCATGGAGCTGGTGCTGGACAGCGGCAACGTCTCCGGCAAGCGGGTGGTGGAGGTGAAGGGGCTGAGCAAGGCCTTCGGCACCCGGACCATCGTCAAGGACCTCTCCTTGCGCATCCTTCGCGGCGACCGGCTGGCCGTGGTCGGCCCCAACGGGGCGGGCAAGACCACCCTGGTCAAGCTGCTGCTGGGGGAACTGGCCGCGGATGCCGGCGAGGTGACGCTCGGCACCGGTCTGCAGACCGCCTATCTCGACCAGGCGCGGGAGGACCTGAAGCCCACGGACACCCTGTGGGACGCCCTCACCCCTACCGGCGGCGACCAGGTGATGGTCCGCGGCCAGCCCATGCACGTGGCCGCCTTCGCCAAGTCCTTCATGTTCAAGGAAAGCCAGATCCGCCAGCCGGTGGCGAGCCTGTCGGGGGGGGAGCGCAACCGCCTGCTGCTCGCCCGGGCGCTCACCCGGCCCGCCAACCTGCTGGTGCTGGACGAACCCACCAACGACCTGGACATCGAGACCCTGGACCTCCTGGAAGGCATGCTGGAGGACTATGACGGCACCCTGATCCTGGTCAGCCACGACCGGGACTTCATCGACCGACTTGCCACCTCGACCCTGGGGCTGGACGGGCGGGGCCGGGCGGCGGAGGCCCCCGGCGGCTGGTCCGACTTCAATCGTCAGTACCCGGACTTCTTCGACCGGGGCTCGGCCAGGGCCCAGCTGCGGGTGGAGGCGGCGAAGCCCGTCGCGCCGGAACCGCCCAAGCGTGCGGCCGTGAAGCTGACCTTCAAGGACCAGCGGCGGCTGGAGGAGGCGGAGAAGGAGATCGCCACCCTGCCCGGCGAGATCGAGGCCCTGGAGACAAGGCTGTCGGACCCCTGCCTCTATGCCCGGGACCCGAAGGGCTTCGACGCCC
>Ga0007882_10002048_pt1 | contig 11474 bp, 12 predicted proteins | sample CryBogCBH12Aug01_FD_71195 | JGI IMG/M metagenome (GOLD analysis project Ga0007882, IMG submission 71195) | Freshwater microbial communities from Crystal Bog, Wisconsin, USA - CBH12Aug09.1 | ecosystem: Environmental > Aquatic > Freshwater > Lake | place: Crystal Bog, Wisconsin, USA | collected... | reverse complement strand
CCGATGATTTCCTCGGTGCGGCCGAAGGTCTCCACGCGGGTGGGGGTGACGGGATACATCTCGGCGGTGTCGAGGAAATTGATGCCCCGTGTCAGCGCGAGGTCGATTTGGGCATGGCCCTCGGCCTCGCTGTTTTGCGAGCCCCAGGTCATCGTGCCAAGGCACACCGCGCTGACGGTGATGCCGGTATCGCCGAGTGGGCGGTAATCCATGCTGAGCCTCTTTCCAGTGCGTTGATAGCGAAAGCGCGGCTGGAATGGGCACGGAAGGCAGGATCGTCAAGCCCGCCAACACCGTGAATTCGGCATCGGCGGGCTGGAGCAGACGGGCTCAGACGCGGGTTTCGGCCAGCAGGCTGGCGATCTCGTCGAGCAGCGCCAACCGCTGCTTCTTGAGCTCCTCCAGTGCGAGATCGGCGATGGGCTCGACATTGGTGTCGGCGCGGTGGATCGCCCGGTTCACTTCGTGATAGCTCTCCGAAAGCTTCTGGAAGTGGGTGCTGGAAAGCTTCAACGCGTGCAGCTGCGCGGCATCGGCGGGGAATTCATCGTGCAGATCATTGGGGACGTGGCTCATTATCGCTCCTTGCGTCGGATGGGATAGGAGCAGATTAAGGCCTGCGCCCCGCGCCGCATTGCGGTGAATCAAGCCGCTGTGGCAGGTGTGCGCCATCCGCCCAAAATAATCCATCGCACAAATCCATTTCACAAATCCATTTCACAAATCCATTTCACTCTGGGCGCGCACTTCGCTAACGGCAATGCCCATGATGGCGGCGCAAGGGTCGCAGACAACAACGGGACAAGCCAATGCCGGTGTATCGCTCCAGAACCACCACCCACGGTCGCAACATGGCCGGCGCGCGCGGATTGTGGCGCGCCACCGGCATGAAGGACGAGGATTTCGGCAAGCCGATCATCGCCGTGGCCAACAGCTTCACCCAGTTCGTGCCGGGGCATGTGCATCTGAAGGATCTCGGCCAATTGGTGGCGCGCGAGATCGAGGCGGCGGGCGGCGTGGCCAAGGAGTTCAACACCATCGCGGTGGATGATGGCATCGCCATGGGCCACGGCGGGATGCTCTATTCGCTGCCCAGCCGCGACCTCATCGCCGACAGCGTCGAATATATGGTCAACGCCCATTGCGCCGATGCCATCGTCTGCATCTCCAATTGCGACAAGATCACGCCCGGTATGCTGATGGCGGCGATGCGGCTGAACGTGCCGGTGGTGTTCGTCTCTGGCGGGCCGATGGAGGCCGGCAAGGTGGTGGTGAAGGGCGAGATGCGCGCGCTCGATCTGGTGGACGCGATGGTCGTCGCCGCCGATGAAAGCTACACCGACGAGGAAGTGGCGGCGGTCGAACGCTCCGCCTGCCCCACCTGCGGTTCGTGTAGCGGCATGTTCACCGCCAATTCGATGAACTGCCTCACCGAGGCCTTGGGCCTCAGCCTCCCCGGCAACGGCACGGTGCTCGCCACCCACTCGGATCGCGAGGCGCTGTTCCGCCAATCGGGCCGCACCATCGTCGAGCTGTGCAAGCGCTGGTATGAGCAGGACGACGTCACCGCCACCCCGCGCGGCATCGCCACCTTCAAGGCCTTCGAGAATGCCATGAGCCTCGATATCGCCATGGGCGGATCGACCAACACCGTGCTCCACCTGCTGGCCACCGCGCATGAGGGCGGCGTGCCCTTCACCATGGCCGATATCGACCGCCTCTCGCGCAAGGTGCCGTGCCTGTCGAAGGTGGCCCCGGCCAAGGCCGATGTGCATATCGAGGATGTCCACCGCGCGGGTGGCGTGATGGCCATTCTCGGCCAACTGGATCGCGCCGGGCTGCTGCACAGTGGCGAGCCGACCGTGCATTCGCCGACCATGGCCCACGCGCTCGATCACTGGGATATCTCGCGCACCAATTCCCCAGAGGTGCACCATTTCTTCAAGGCCGCGCCCGGCGGCGTGCCCACGCAGGTCGCCTTCAGCCAGTCCGCCCGCTGGAAAGAGCTCGATCTCGACCGCGAGCAGGGCGTGATCCGCAGCGCGGAGCATCCCTTCAGCAAGGATGGCGGGCTCGCGGTGCTCTATGGCAATCTCGCGCCCGAGGGCTGCATCGTGAAAACGGCGGGGGTGGACGACAGCATCCTCACCTTCCGCGGCACCGCGCGGGTGTATGAGAGCCAGGACGCCTCGGTGGCCGGTATTCTCGGCGGCGAAGTGGTGGCGGGCGATATCGTCGTCATCCGCTACGAAGGCCCCAAGGGCGGGCCGGGGATGCAGGAAATGCTCTATCCCACCAGCTATCTCAAATCGAAGGGCATGGGCAAGGAATGCGCGCTCATCACCGACGGGCGGTTCAGCGGTGGCACCTCGGGGCTCTCCATCGGCCATGTCTCGCCAGAGGCGGCGGAAGGCGGCCTTATCGCGCTGGTGGAAACCGGCGATCCGATCCTGATCGATATCCCCAATCGCACCATCAGCGTGGAATTGCCCGACAGCGTCCTTGCCGCGCGCCGCATCGCGATGGAGGAGAAGGGCAAGGATGCGTGGAAGCCCAAGGGCCGCAAGCGCGAGGTGTCGCCCGCCCTGCGCGCCTATGCCGCGATGACCACCAACGCCGCCAGAGGCGCGGTGCGTGATGTGAGCCAGATTGAGAGGTAAGAGGGTAAGGATAAGAGGGTAGACTTGGGGGTGTTACACCCCCAAACCCCCATACCTGTCGGCGTTGGCGCAACCCCTCAGCGTGGCGCCTTGGCTGAAATGATACGCCACGCCGACAGGGAAGGGGTGCAGGGGTTTGCCCCTGCGAAACCTAACTCTTCAGGCCTTGCCTTATTACTGCGCTGGGCCCGCCTTGTCGATCAGGTCGAGGAAGTCGCGGGCGGCGTTGCGGTCGTCCTCGCTTTTGAAGGCGACATCAAGATCGGGCGCGGCATCCAGCATCACCAGCAGCGCCCACATGGCAAAGCGGCGGCCCCGGTCTTGCTCCAGCCCAAACTCCACCCGCATCCGCTCCAGCCCGCTGGTCAGCACAGCCGGGGTGATCGCGGATAGGTCGTCGGTGCCGAAGAAGCGGCGGATCTGATCGTCTAAATCCATGCGACCGCTATGCCCCCGCGTGCTGCCCCGCGCAACCGGGGTGGTGACTAGCCCTTGCCGGCCTCGCCCAGCAGCTTTGCCGTCCCGGCGCTGTTCCAGTCGTTCCCGCCGGTCCAGCGCCACAGCTCGCGGCCTTTCGCGTCGTAGTAGATGGTGGTGGGCAGGGTGGTCGCGCCATAGCGGGCGGCGGCGGCGCTTTGCGGGTCGAGCCAGGGCGCGAGATGGCTGAGGTGCTTGCCCGCGAGGAAGGCGGCGACATCGGCTCCCTCGCCCATGTCCTGCGACAGGGTGATCACCTTTACGGCCCCACCCGGTGCGGCCAGCTGGTCGAGCTGGGGCAGCTCGGCGATGCAGGGCGCGCACCATGTCGCCCAGAGGTTGACCAGCAGCGGCTGGCCGCTTTGCGCGGAAAGGCGCAGCGTGTGCCCCTTGGCGTCGCGGAAGGTGAGGTCGGGGAGCGGGCTGCCCTTGTGGCTGCGGTCGAGGCCGGGAGAAAGCTCGGCTGGTGCGGGCGAATTAGTGCCCTGCGGTTGCGCTGACTGCCCGCTTTGCCTATCGCAACCGGCAAGCAAGGGCATCACCACGGCAAGGCCAAGGATTACGCGCGTGAGCGGACCGGAAAACAACAAGGCACTAGCCTCTCAAAAGGGTGCTGGCAAAAAAGCCAACGAGATGTGGGGCGGGCGTTTCGCCGAGGGCCCCTCGGCGATCATGCGCGAGATAAACGCATCCATCCCGTTCGACAAGGCGCTGTGGCGGCAGGACATCGCCGCCAGCAAGGCGCATGTGGCGATGCTGGGCGCGCAGGGCATCGTTTCCGCCGAGGACGCCGCCACCATTGCCGCCGGGCTCGATGCCGTGGGGGCCGAATATGCGGCCCATGGCGTGCCGGTGAACTGGGATCTCGAAGACATCCATATGACCACCGAGAGCCGCCTTGCCGAGCTGATCGGCCCGGTGGCGGGGCGCTTGCACACCGCGCGCAGCCGCAACGATCAGGTGGCCACCGACTTCCGCCTATGGGTGCGCGACGCGATGGACGAGGCGCAGGCTGGCCTCGCCGCGCTGCAGGCCGCGCTGGTGACCCGCGCGGGCGAGCACGCCGACAGCATCATGCCCGGCTTCACCCATTTGCAAACCGCGCAGCCGGTCACGCTGGGGCACCATCTGCTGGCCTATTACGAGATGGCGACGCGCGATCGCAGCCGCTTTGCCGATGCGCGCGCGCGGGCCAATCAGTGCCCGCTGGGCGCGGCGGCTCTCGCCGGCACCGGCTTTGCCATCGACCGCCACGCCACCGCCGAAGCGCTGGGCTTCGACAAGCCCACCGCCAACAGCCTCGACTCGGTGAGCGACCGCGATTTCGCGCTCGATTATCTGATGGCCGCCGCGCAAACCTCGCTGCATCTCTCGCGGCTGGCGGAAGAGTTGATCATCTGGGCCAGCCAGCCGTTCGGCTTCGTGGTGCTGCCCGATAGTCTCTCCACCGGCAGCAGCATCATGCCGCAAAAGAAAAACCCCGACGCCGCCGAGCTGGTGCGCGGCCATTCCGGGCGCATCATCGGCTGCCTCACCAGCCTGATGATCACCATGAAGGGCCTGCCGCTCGCCTATTCGAAGGACATGCAGGACGACAAGCCGCCGGTGTTCGAGGCGGCCAGCCTGCTCACCCTCAGCCTTGCCGCGATGACCGGGATGGTGGCGGGCGCAACCTTCCGCACGAGCCGGATGCGCGCCGCCGCCGAGCTTGGCTATGCCACCGCCACCGATCTCGCCGATTGGCTGGTGCGGCAGGCCAATATCCCCTTCCGTGAGGCGCATCACATTACCGGCGCTGCGGTTCGCCAAGCCGAGGGCAAGGGCGTGGCGCTCGATCAGCTGAGCCTCGCCGAGCTGCAGGCGATAGATCCGCGCATCGATGATCGGGTGTTTGCCGCGCTCTCGGTCGAGGCTTCGGTCGCCTCGCGCAACAGCCATGGCGGAACCGCGCCGGTCGAGGTAAGGAAGCGCGTTGCCGAAGCGCGCGCTGCGCTTGGTCTGGAGTAGCCAATGGCCCGATATCTCCCCTTGCGCCCGGTTGGTGTCGCGCTGTTGGCCCTCGCTCTCGCTGGTTGCGGCGAGCGCACCGATCTGCGCCCCCGCGCGGGCAAAACCCTGCCCACCGCGCCCTATGGCCGGGTCGACAAGCCCTCCTCGCCCGAGCTGCTGGTGCAAACCTCCACGGCGCGCCCGGTGCTGAGCATCGAGCTGCACCAGCGCTCCGAAGAGCGGGTCGATGATCCGTTCGATCTGCCGCCCAAGGAATAGAACGCCCTTTCTATGGACCATTTCGAATACCACAACGGCGTGCTCTGCGCCGAGGATGTGCCGCTTTCCGCTATTGCCGAGGCCTTGGGCACGCCCACTTATGTCTATTCCCGCGCCACGCTGACGCGCCATGCCCGCGTGTTCCGCGAGGGGCTGGCGGCGCTGCCCTCGGTGCATCTGGCTTATGCGGTGAAAGCCAATCCCAATCTCGCGGTGCTGAAGGTGCTGGCGGCGGAGGGCTTTGGCGCCGATGTCGTCTCGGGTGGCGAGATGGAGCGGGCCTTGGCCGCCGGCATGGCGGCGACCAGCATCGTCTTCTCGGGCGTTGGCAAGAGCGCCGCCGAAATGGCCCGCGCGCTCGAAGCTGGCATCGGCCAGTTCAACCTCGAGAGCGAGGAAGAGGGCATCGAGCTGGCCGCCATCGCCGCTGCTCTGGGCAAGAAGGCCCGCGCCGCGCTGCGGGTCAATCCCGATGTCGATGCGGGAACGCATGGCAAGATCTCCACCGGCAAGGCCGAGAACAAGTTTGGCGTGCCCTATGATCGCGCGACCAGCATTTACGCCCGCCTTGCCGCGCTATCAGGTCTGGAGATGCGCGGGCTGGCCGTGCACATCGGCAGCCAGCTTTCCAGCCTCGCCCCGCTGGAGGCGGCCTTTGCCAAAATGGGCGCGCTGATGCAGGCTATCCGCGCGCAGGGCGGCTCGGTCACGCATATGGATCTGGGTGGTGGCATCGGCGTGCCCTACAAGGCGGGGGAAGTGTTCCCCAGCCCCGCCGACTATGGCGCGATGGTGGCCCGCGTTACGGCGGATTGGGGCGTGACGCTGATGTTCGAGCCGGGCCGGGTGATCGCGGGCAATTCGGGCGTGCTGCTCACCCGCGTGATCCGGGTGAAGGAGGGCGTTGCCTGCCCCTTCGTGGTGGTGGATGCGGCGATGAACGATCTCGCCCGCCCGGCGCTGTATGACGCGTGGCACGATTTCCTTGCCGTTGCCCCCAATGGCCAGCGGATGGAGGCGAACATCGTCGGCCCGATCTGCGAGAGCTCCGACACTTTCGCCATGGGCCGCGATATCGACGCCGTGAAGGCTGGAGACCTCGCCGTATTCCGCACCGCCGGGGCCTATGGTGCCACCATGGCTTCCACCTACAACAGCCGCTCGCTGGTGGCCGAGGTGATGGTCGATGGGGATCGCTTCGCCGTAGTGGCCGAGCGCATCGACCCCGCCACCATCCTCGCCGCCGAGCACGTGCCGGATTGGCTGGAGTAAGTCGCCGGTGAGCCATTCGCTGCCCCTGTTTCACCGCATCGCCGGGCAGCCAGTGATCGTGCTGGGGGATGGTGATGTGGCAGAGGCGCGGCGGCGGCTGGTGGAGCGGGCCGGGGGCTGCGTGGTGACAAGCATCGCGCAGGGTCTGGCTGAAGGTGCCCGCCTCGCCTTCATCGCCCATGACGACGAGACCGATGCCGCCCCCTCTAATCCATCGGCTGATGCCGCCCTGCTGCGCGGGGCCGGGGTGCTGGTGAATGTGGCCGATCAGCCAGCGCTGTGTGATTTCATCATCCCCGCCATTGTCGATCGCGCGCCGGTGCTGGTGGCGGTGAGCACGGGCGGGGCCTCGGCTGGGCTGGCCAAGGCGCTGCGGCTGCGGCTGGAGGCCTTGCTGCCCCCTGCGCTGGGCGCGTTGGCGCAGGCTTTGGGCACGGCGCGCGGTGCGATGCGGTCGCGCTTTCCCGATGCGGGCGAACGCCGCCGCGCGCTCGATGTGGCGCTGGGCGAGGGCGGGGCGCTGGATGTGTTGCGCGGCGCGGGCGATGGCATGGCCGAAACGAATCGGGTGCGCGTCTGGCTGCTCGCGCCCGAATCTGGCACTCCCAGCGGCGTGGTGGAAATACGCCCGCGCTCGTCCGATCCCGAGGATCTCACCCTGCGCGAGGCCCGGCTGCTGGGCAGCGCCGATGTTATCGCGCATGAGCCGGGGGTTTCGGCGGCGGTTCTGGCCCGGGCGCGGGCGGATGCGCGCCGCATCGCCATCGCGCCCGCAGAGCCGGTTTCGATGGTAAGTGGCCTGTTAATCGTGCTGCGCGCGCCCGGCTGAGCCGCGTTGCACTACCGTAGTATTACAGTATTTTAACTTCAGCCAAACGCCCCTCGCGATGATCATCCCCGGGCGGGACGAAGCGGTCCCGCCTAACAAGGGGACCATCCATGAGCCTGCCCAAAATCGACGTCGCCGCCCTTCCCGATCTGCCCGAGCTGACCGGCGTGTTCGGCAGCCAACAGCACCAGTCGCCCTCGGCGAACTCGAACGACGTTCTCGTGATCCTGATGTGCTACCTCTACGAGATCTCCTGATCTCTTCGGAGCGTTTGCCCGCGCCGGGTTTCGGCTTGGGTAAAACGCGGTGAAACAGCTGGAGCGGTTTGCGATCCACCAAGGATCGAAAGAGCCGCTCTAGCCCGCCCCGGAGGGGTTTCCCATGCTGCTACGACCCGAAATCGCCGCGCTGCGCGGTGATGATAGCCCCCAGCGCCGCGCGCAAGCCGCGCTGATCGCCCAGATGGATGCCTGGCGTGCGCAGGCTCAGCCCGCCGCCGTGCTCGCCGATCTCCAGCGTTTCGAGCAGGGCCTGCCGCTGGGTGATTGCCCTGCGCTGGCCGCGCTGTTCGCGCCGGGCGATCCCTCCGGCCCGGCTTTGGTGGCGGGGTTGATCTCGGCCACGCTGGCGCAGCTTTCCGCCGATCCGCTGGGCCATGTGGCCTTGCGCCATTCCACCGATGGGATCACCTCCACCCTGCTGCTCGGGCAATCGGGCCTTGCCACCCTCACGCTGGTGGCGATCGATGGCGTGGGTCTGGCGCGCTCGGCCGCGCCGCGCACCATCAACTATGCGCCGGGCGAGGCTTTCGAGCAGATTCTCGCCGGCAGCGCCCGCGCCGAAATGGTGCGCTGCGTGCTGGGCACGGGCCCGCTGGAAAGCGCGGACGCGACGCTGCAGCGCGAGGCGCTCGACCTGCTGCCCGGCGTGTGCCTCGCGCGCGATTGCCGCCGCGAGGCGCTGCTGCTGCAGGGCGTGGCGGGCCGTCTGGTAACACTGCGGCTGCATCGTCGGCAGGAGGGCACCGATCCAGTGCGCGAATATCAGCTGGATAGCGGCAAGCTGCTCCACCGCGCCGCCGCCTCGCCCGCGCAAAGCCGCTACGAGCTGATGATCGCGCTGCTGGGCCGCATGGGCCGGGCCGATGCCGCGCCGCTGCTGGCGAGCATGGCGCTGGGGCCCGATCCCGCGCCGCTGCGCTGGCAGGCGCTGCGCGAGTGCCTCGGGCTCGATACCGCCAGTGGCTTTGCCGCGCTCGGCCAGCTGGCCCGCCGCGCGGGTGATCCGTTGGCGGCTCCGGCGGGGGCGCTGCGGGGGCAATTGCTCGAAAGCTACCCGCAACTGGCCCGGATTGAAGCCCAAAACGAAGCGGAGAATATCCTATGCCCCGCGTGATAGAAGTGCTCGACGATGCCGCGATCAGCCTCGATGAATGCAGCGCGGCCATGGCCACGCGCGGCTTCAACCCCGCCGACGAGGACAGCCTTGCCCATGGCGCGCTGATGCTGCGGCGGCTGGGCAACAACAAGAATTTCCTCGGCGATATTCTGGTGGACTATCTCGCCGCGCATCACCGCGACGATCCGCTCGACAATTCCTATGGCCCGCAGGTAATCATGCTGGCCCGCCCCGAAGCCAGCAACTGCTTCCTGCGCGCCAATATCTGGCCCAGCCGCGACGAGCACATGATGCGCGCCAGCGGCTCGGATGCCTTCGTCTATGGCCTGCCGCACGACCATAATTTCAGCTTCCTGACGCTCGGCTATTTCGGCCCCGGCTATTGGAGCGAATATTACGAGTTCGACTACGAACAGGTGGTCGGCTGGCGGGGCGAGAAGGTCGATCTGCGCCCCATCGGCCACGAGCGGCTGGAGGAGGGCAAGATCATGCTCTACCGCGCGCATGTCGATGTCCACGCGCAGATCCCGGCGGATGCGCTCTCGGTCTCGCTGAACATCATGCACACCAGCGGCGCGCAGGGCTGGCTCGACCAATACCGCATCGACACCGCGCGCGGCGAGGTGGGCGCGATTATCAGCCACGGCGCCAGCGAGGCTTTCCTGCGCATCGCGGTGGGGCTGGGCGGCGAGGAAGCGCAAGACCTCGCCCACCGCTTCGCCCGCCACCACCCGAGCGACCGGATGCGGATGCACGCCTGGGACGCGCTGGCCTCGCTGGCGGATGGTGCGGGGGCGCGCGATGCGCTGTGGCGCGAGGCCGAGGGCAGCGGCGGGCGGCTGGTGGCGATGGAGGCCAAGGCACGGCGGGCGGAATTGGTGGGTTAGGGTAGGGGGTTTAAGGCGGTAAGGGGTAAGGGGAAGTCTTGGGGGTGTTACACCCCCAAACCCCCATACCTGTCGGCCTTGGCTCACTGCATCAACGTCGTGCTTCGCCGCGAAGCGGCTATATTCGCCTGCGGCGCGGCGGCGTTGCTCTATGGCCGAACCGAGGCGCCACGCCGACAGTTCCGGGAGCGCGAGGGGGTAACCCCCTCGCATCTTCCCTTCTCAAACCCGCACCCTAAAACCGCCCCCCCATCAGCGCATCCGTCGCCGCTTGCAAAATCACCGCCGCTGCTGCTGAATCGATGCGCGTGGCGCGTTTGGCGCGGCTCATGTCCTGGTCGATCAGGCCCCGCTCGGCGCTGACGGTGCTCCAGCGCTCGTCCCACAGCAATATCGGCAGCTCTAGCACGCCGAGGTTGCGGGCATAGGCGCGGGAGGATTGGGCGCGCGGTCCCTCGCTGCCATCCATGTTCAGCGGCAGGCCAATGACGATACCCTTCACGCTCCGCTCGGCGATCAGCGCGGACAGCACGGCCTTGTCGGCGCTGAACTTGCCGCGTTTCAGCGTTTTGCCGGGGCTGGCGAAGGCCCAGGAGGCGTCGCAAAAGGCGGTGCCGATGGTTTGGGTGCCAAGATCCAGCCCGATCAGCGCGCCGCCGCCGGGCAGGCCCTCGGCAAACTCCACCGCCGAGCAGGTAATCAGCGCTGCCAAGGCCAGCGTCCCCCGCCCTTCGGGCCACGGCTGTTCTGCTCGTGCCACGCCTCCACCCGGCGGGCGACATCGGCGCGGACATTGGCCCAGAACAGCGGGATGTCGTAGATGTGGTAGTTGTTGCCGGGCAGCACATAGGGCCCCATCTCGGGCGCGGGGCCGATGCTGAGGAAGCCATCCGCGCGGCAGCTGGCGGAAACGGCACCGGGCGTGATCGAGCCGCCGGTCAGGTTGGCATCGGGCACCAGCGTGCCGAGATTGGCGCTGGCGGGGGCCGAGCCGCCCGCCTCGCCGGTGAGGGGATTGGTGCAGAGAAATGGGCTGCCCTTGCGCTTCTTGCCATCGAGCCCCGGCATTCTGGCATAGGCTTCGAGCACCAGCGCGGGATCGGCGGGGTCGGCAAAGCTCTGCCAGCTCAGCACGCAGCCCGGCTGATCGGGGGCGCTGCAGGCGGGCAGGCCCATCAGCGGCAGATCGTGGGCGAGGCTGACCGGCCAGCCCACCAGATAGGCCGCCACGATGCGCCGGGCCAGCGGCGTGCCCGCCACGCGCTCGCGCATCAGCCGCATCAGGTGGAGCGATCCCTGCGAATGGCCCACCAGCACGATCGGCAGCTTGGGGTCGGTCTCTTTCAGAAATACATCAAAGGCGGCCAGCACATCGCCATGCGCGACGTCCAGCGCATGGCCGGCATCGGCGCGGCTGGTGAGGAAGGCGCCCATGGTGGCCTGCCGATAGCGCGGGGCCCACAGCTCGCGCGCGGCGTTGAACGGGCTGGCAAGGCCGCGTGTGTGCATTTCGGCGCGGTTGTTGGCCAGCACGTCGGCAAGCGAGGCGTTCCAGCTGCCCTTGCCAAACTGGCTGGTGGGGTGAACGAAGAACACCGCCGCTTCCAGGGGCACCTCGGGCGGGGTGACACCCGCGGGCAGCCAGCGCGCCGGATCGCCGCCGGGCAGATTGCCATCCCCCTC
>Ga0007882_10002047_pt1 | contig 11474 bp, 6 predicted proteins | sample CryBogCBH12Aug01_FD_71195 | JGI IMG/M metagenome (GOLD analysis project Ga0007882, IMG submission 71195) | Freshwater microbial communities from Crystal Bog, Wisconsin, USA - CBH12Aug09.1 | ecosystem: Environmental > Aquatic > Freshwater > Lake | place: Crystal Bog, Wisconsin, USA | collected... | reverse complement strand
ACCCGACCGAAAACAAACCCGCCTGCTCTGACGAGATTGACGCCTCGTTGCGCGTGCCGTTGCTGGCGCTCTTTGGGGGTGCGGCCCTCTGGCTGGTGGTTGGTCTGCTGTTCGGCCTGCTGGCCGGCCTCAAGTTTCACGCGCCCGACCTGCTGGGTGCCTGCCCCTGCATGACCTATGGCCGTCTCGCTCCCGCCGCGAACGACGCCATTCTCTACGGCTTTGGCATTCCAGCCGCGCTCGGGGTGATGCTCTGGATTTTCGCCCGCATGGGCGGCATGCCGGTGGCTTTGCCGATGGTTCCTGTCGTGGCGGCCAATCTTTGGAATGTGGGCGTGCTCGTCGGGGTGGGTGGCATTTTGCTGGGTGAAAGCACCGGCTATCCCTGGCTGGAATTTCCCCGGGCCGCGGCGGTGTTGCTGTTTGCGGCATTCCTGCTGATTGCGGTCTCCGCAGCGGCCACCTTTGGCTGGCGGCGCGAGGCGTCGCTGTTCCCGGCGCACTGGTTTCTGTTTGCCGCGCTGCTGTGGTTCCCGTGGATATACTCCACCGCCGGCTTGTTTCTGGCGGCCGGGCATGTGCCGCGTGGGATGGTGCAATCAGTCATTGACTGGTGGTTTGGCAATAATCTGGTGTTTGTCTGGCTCGCGCTGGCAGGCATTGGCATCGCGTTTTACTTCCTGCCGAAAATTGCGGGTCGGCCGCTGGCGGGTGCGGGTTACACGTTGTTCGCCTTCCTGACGCTGATTTTCTTCGGCACTTGGTGTGGTATCCCCGTGGGTGCGCCGGTGCCGGCCTGGCTGCCGACGGTGAGCACGGTGGCGGCGATGCTTTCACTGCCGGCAGTGCTCGCCATTGCGGCCATCAGTTTGCGGACGGCCTGTGGGGCCAAGGTGGTCTGCCAGGGCGGGCCGTTCTGTTTCCTGCGTTTCGGTCTGCTGAATTTTTTCCTCGGCAGTATGTTGTATCTGGGCACGGGCTGCCCGCGCTTCGGCCACTTGGCGCAGTTCACTTGGGTCGGTGTCGGGCAGGTGCAATTGCAGTTGCTCGGTTTCTTCTCGATGATTGTCTTGGGGGCCATCTATGAAATTCTGACCCGCACGTCGGGTTTGGCCCTGCCGTTTCCGAAGCTGGCCAAAACGCACTTCTATCTCGCCGCTGCCGGCGTGCTGCTGTATGCGGTGCCACTGGTGATTGGCGGGGTGGAGCAGGGGATGCGCCTGCAAAATCCGTCCGTGCCTTTCGCGGAAGCCAATGCGGCGGCGCTGGTCTGGCTGCGTATTAGCTCGACGGGTCAGATTTTGCTGCTGCTCGGTTCGCTGTTGTTTGCCCTGAATATCTTTGTCATGACGATCAAGTGGAAAATTGCGCTGGGCAAGTCGGTGTGGGCGGCGGTTACGGCACCCCTGCCGGTCACGGAGGTGAAAGCGTGAAAACGGGCATTGGAGTATTTATTGCGGCGGCAGTGGCGCTGGGGGCTTCCTGGGCCGGGCTGGTTCTGGCTCCGTCGCTTCAGTTGGGCAATGCCAAGCTGACCACGGTGCTGAATTCCACCGATGCTTATCCGCTCCAGCGGCCGGGCATGGCGGCGGTGGGCTTGCAGGTGTATCGCGCCAACGGTTGCGCGGCCTGCCACACCCAGCAGGTGCAGCAGGATGGTTCCACCTTTGAAGTTGCGCTGACCGGCGCCGGCAAAGACCCCGTGACCGTAAGCAATTTGGTTGCAACCCTGAAACTCACCGGCCTCACCAAAGAGGCCGCCGATGCCGCTGCGGCCACCATTGGCGCGGCGGGGGGCAAGACCGAGACGCATCTAACGGCCACCGGCGCGGACATCGCGCGCGGCTGGGGCACCCGTCACAGCGTGGCGGCGGATTATCTTTACGACGCCCCCGTCCAGCCCGGCAGCCTGCGGGCCGGCCCGGATCTGGCGAATATTGGCGTCCGGGCGGCGGATGCCAACTGGCAGTTGGTGCATTTGTATGCGCCCCGCGCCGTGGTGAAGGATTCGACCATGCCGTCGTTCGCCTACCTGTTTGAAGTCCGTCCGGTCGGGGCCATGCCCTCCGCCGAGGCGCTGAAACTGCCGGCCGGGTTTACGGCACCGGCTGGGTTTGAGGTGGTGCCCACCATGGCGGCGAAGCAACTGGCCGCCTACCTTTTGAGTCTGCGCTCGGATGCGCCGTTGTATGAAGCCCCGTATTCGCAGACTGCCAAGCCATGAGCGAAGACCAACAAAAAAATTGCTGCGAGCATTCATCGGGCGAACCGACGGCCACGCGTTCGAGCGCGCCGATTTGGATTATTGTCCTCACCCTGGCGCTGTTGTTTCTGGGCGGGGTTTATTTTGACCACAATAGCGGCTGGTTTAATCCCCGGGTTTACGCGCCTTACCAGACGGCGGAGCAGTTGGACGCGTATCAGCCCAAGTCCGGAGCGGCGGCGGCGCTGGCCCGGGGCAAGGGCGTTTATGAAAGTGTCTGCGGCATCTGCCATGGGGCGGATGGTTTGGGCAAGCCCGGCATGGCCCCGCCGCTGGCGGGTTCCGAGTGGGTGCTGACGAAAGGTTTCAACCGCCTCGCACACATTCCGCTGGCCGGTGTTAACGGCGCGATTACTGTGGAAGGTAAGGATTGGACCATGGCCATGGCGGCGATGGGTGCTGCCCTGCCGGATGACGATTTGGCGGCGGTGCTGACCTACATCCGCGGTTCCTGGGGCAACAAGGCCGGGCCGATTACCGGCGATGACATCAAAAAAATTCGGGCCGAGCTGGGCAAAAATCCCGCTCCCGTCACCGGCGACCAGCTCAAGGCCTTGCCGGAGTAATCTTGGGCAGCGCGGAGCTTGACGCTGTCATTTATCAAACTTCGTTTGAACTGTCCCGCAATTCTTTGCGGGACTTTTTATTTAACTGCTGAGAAGACAGAGAGGAGCTGGCTGCGATTATTTTCCGATATTTGCCTCCGCCAGTAGTTGCCGGACAGTGGCCAGCAGACTCGGTGCTTCTTTGCGCATAGTATTCCATAGCACCGCGTATTCGATGCCGTTTTGACCGTTGGTGACTTGCTCGCTCAGGCCGGTGAAGGTTGACCAAGGGGCCGCCGGGTGGCGCGCGGCCAAATCGGGCGGCAGTCGCTTCAACCCGTCGCCGAGCAACTGGATTACCCGCTCAAACGCGAGCCGCTTCTGCCAGTTGGTCAGGATGCCGCACAAGTCCGTTTGCGTGCAAAGTTCCTGCGCCCACAGGATATGGTCTTCAATCTGCCGCAGGGTGATTTTGGGGTCGGGATTGCTCATGTGATTCATCATCCAAAATTATTGGTGGCCGTCAACCTCCAAAACAGCCGCCGGATTTATCAACCGCAGAGAACACAAAGAACTCAAAAAGGGGAAGTGGCGGAAGCGCGAGTGGCATTGCTGCCTTACGGTCAGTTTCCCTTGCCGGCTTTTCCGCCGGCGACCGGCCTTTCCGCCGGCTGGGAGACGGTCACGCTTTCAAACAGCGCCGAATTCAGCACGGAATTGTTGTGCGCGGTCACGGCGAGACCGGCTTGCAGGGTTTTGCCCATCGGAACCGTCACGGAGCCAGCCGCTGTCCAGTTGGTGCCGTTCGCGGAAACATAGCCGGAGAAGAGGTCATGGTTGCGAACTAGTTTCAGCCAGTGTGGTAGCTTCGCCAGCGGGCCGTCGGTGCTGGCGGTGCCGTTGTCGGCCAGCGCCCGGGATTGGAATACCGACCCGCCCTGGCCGGTTAAGGCCAGCAAGGCATAGCGCGCCCCGGCGGAGGTGTTTTCGCGGAACATGATGCCGGCCTTGCACCAAGGGTCGGTGTATTGGAGTGAATCCACCCGTGCCACGATTGCTCCGTCGCCGGCCAGCGGCTTGCTGGCAAAGTGGAAGGCATCAGCGTTTTCCCAAATGTCACCGCCAGAGGCGAGCAGGTTGAAACGGTTGTTCAAATAGCTCGCCTCGCCGGACACACCCACCGCGCCAATATCCGTGTCGGTCCAGCCACGGGGTAGGGTGGTGGCCACGGGATGCAGTCCGGTAATCCATTTGGCGATGAGGGCCACCGCCCGCGTGTCCACGACGTTTTTGCCGAGGGGTGGCATCTGGCCTTCGCCCACGATGCTGAGGCGATGGAACAAAATGGACCGGTTGGTGTCTCCGGGAAAAATCACCTTCGCGCCCGCAATGCCCAGTTGGTTGGCGACGGGGCCGTTGAGGAGATTCTGTTTCTTGAACGGCGTGTCGAAGCGCGCGTCAAAAAACGCGCCCGCGCCGCCGGGCCGGTGGCATTGCGAGCAGTTGGCATCCAGGTAGGAGCGCACCCGGAGTTCCAGAGCGACGGCGTTGTTGGTAAGATTATAAAGCTTGGGATACCGGTAAATCTTTCGCTCTTCAAATGCCCGGTCGAACAGCCCGATATGGCCGAGGGCGCGCAACTGGTTGTCGGTGATGCCGGAGGGGTATTTGAAATCGCCATTGAGTTGGCGGGTGTTGATGCCCAGCACGCCGCCCGAGGCGGTGGTGTGACAGGTCAGACAATCCTGCCGCCCCGGGTAGAACCAGTGCTGGATGCGGGTGCCGTTGGTGGTGGCAATAGGGATGTCCTCGGTGAATCCGGCGGTGACGAGGTCAGCGTCCGAGTGGTCGGCCCGCCATTTGTAGGTGGCACCATAGACGGTGCCATTGGTGTCCCGCACCATGAGGCGGGTTTCGAGCCGGCGCAGGATTTTGGGGTTCGTGTCATCCACCGGCAGGTCAAAGTGTTTAACGAACACCGAGCCCGCAGGGAAGCTCCATTCGCCGGTCGGCGCGAAGCCGACGGTGGTGCCGGACGGCACGGTGAGCCAGCGGATTTTCACCGCGCCATCCGACCACAGCATGGAATTGACGCTGTAGGGGATTAGGGCCGGGGCGGGTGCCAGCGTGGCCAGATCCGTGAAAATGCCGGTTTGCGACAGCAGTTTGGGCAGGGTGCGGACGGGGGGCGGCGGGCCGCCGCGCTGCAGCCGGTAGATGCGGCCGCCGATGCTGCTCATCTGGCAGAAATAGATTTCACCGGCCGCGTCCGTGCCGAAGGAGGAGAGGCCGGTATAGTCGGTGCCGGCATTCGGGCCGGTGCCTTTGGGCATCACGCACAGCACGGTCTTCTTGAAGGGCGTCGCCGTCTCATCCAGTGCCCAGATGATGCGCAGGACATTGTCGCCGAAGATGTATTTGCCGCCGAGATCATGAGCGAATTCGCGGCCGCGATAGACATACCCGCCAATCACTGCGCGTCCGTCCGTGTGTGGATAATCCAGCACCGGCCCCCGGCTGATGCCGATATAGGGTGCCTCCATTTTGCCCAAGTTGCCCTCGCACCGGTTCCACTGGAAATTCAGGCCGGACTCGCCCGGCTCGATTAAGTCAATTTCCTCGCGCGAACTTTCGCCGACGTCCCCGATGAAGATGCGGCCGGTGGGCGGGTCAATGGTCATGCGATGCGGACTGCGCAGGCCGAGACAGAAAAATTCCTCCAGCACATTGGTTTGACCCACGAAGGGGTTGTCGTTCGGGATGAAATAATTTGCGGTGAACCCGTTGGTGGGTTGGCGCGGCGGCGGATGGCTGAGGTTGCCGCCCCGGCAGTCCACATCAATGCGAAATACGCCCGAGTAAAGGCTCTTGGTGATAATCTGGTCGTTTTCGCCGACCGAATTGTCGCCGTCGGTCCAATAAAGGAAACCGTTTTGCGGGTGGAAAAACATGCCGCCGCCGTGATGCCAGACGGTCTGGTTGGTGAGATCCACGAAAACTTGCACGGAGTCGGGCCGGGCGATGCCATCGGCATCCAGCGTAAAGCGTTCGAGTCGGTCGTGGTAGGTGTCCGGCAGATTGGGGACGGGCCGGGTGGTGGGGCTGCCGGTCACAGTGCCGGGCTTGACCCAGGTGTAATAGACAAACATCTGCCGGTTCGTGGCGAAGCCCGGGTGAAAGGCGATGCCGAGCAGGCCGGAATCATCCCAGCCCTGGCACTGGTTGCTGAGGTCCAGAACGAGCTTCTTTTCCGAGACATCCGGGGAGTTGCGGAACAGCCACACGCGGCCTTCGCGTTCCCAGACGCAGAGTTGATCCGTGCCCGGCACGGCGGCGAGGCCGACGCTGTTGGTGAAGAGGAGGTTGGTGAAGGCGTTCACGGCCGACCAGTTGCCGGAGATGGTGGGGGCGGTTTCCGGCAACACGCCGTTCAGGAACGGGGGCGAATCCGGGCGTGTGGCCAGCCCATAGGGCCGGGCGCAAGCAGGAACGGCGAAACCGGCGAGCAATGCGAGTATGGCGAAGACCCGGCACGGCCCGTGAAATAAAAAATACAGTTTGTTCACCCTGTGACGCCGTTAATTTTCTCCGGTTTGCCCGTGGCGTCAAACTGTTTTCTGCCAATTGTTGACTCGGCCGCCGGCGGTATCCGGTGTGCCCAGCGGCAAAGCCCGTTTTGAATCATTCGGCCTGTGCATATTGTCCGCTCATTTGCGTTTTAGGGTGGATGGGGTGATGCCAGAAAATCACCCCTAAGGGTGATGGTTTGGCTTCGGAGGAAAGTATAGGCTGTCCCGTTCCGAAACGTTTGGCTGACATTTGCCGATGCCAGCTGGGTAATATTTTGTGACGGTGAGGGGGTAGGGGTACCGTCACGACAATTGGTTGGTGGGATCAGGCAAAATTACTAGGCAAAAAAGAGCAATAAAATCGAGTGCGGAATCCATTTAAAATCATCCCGCTGACCACGGTCGTGGCTGCTTTGTTGTTCCTGCCACCTGTGTGGGCGCAGGAAAATCCCGGCATGCCGTGGCCGGCCACCGACGCGCTGGGCCGCGCGCTGCCGCTGGCGGACGAGGTGGGGCAGCCGCGCCCCGGCCGGTTTGTCGGCATCTTTTATTTCATTAACCATACCGGCGCGCCGCGCAGCGAATTGCTCGACGGGCCGTATGACGTGGCGAAAATCTTGGCGCGGGATCCGGACGCCCTGCAAAAGCCGGACAGTCCGCTGTGGGGGAAAATTGGCTCGGCGCATTACTGGGGCGAACCGCTGTTCGGCTATTACCGGGGCAACGATCCGTGGGTGTTGCGGCGCCATGCGCAGATGCTGGCGGATGCGGGGGTGGACGTGGTAATTTTTGACGCGACGAATGCACGGTCGTATCCGGAAACCTATCTGGTGCTGTGCCAGGTTTTTGAAGCGGTCCGACAAGCCGGTGGCCGTGCCCCGCAAATTGTCTTCATGGTGAACACGAAGGCGGGCAAGACGGCGCAAGGCATTTACCAGGAACTTTACCAAAAAAATCTCTACCGGGATTTATGGTTCAACTGGCGGGGCAAACCCTTGATGATTTGCGATCCGGCAGACGCCAGCCCGGAAGTGAAGCGGTTTTTCACGCTGCGCGCGGCCCACTGGCCGTTCAAACTGGTAAACACGCCGTATGCCTGGCATTGGGAGGCGACGTATCCGCAGCCCTACGGGTTCACCGACAATCTGGCGCGGCCGGAGGAGATCAATGTGTCGGTGGCGCAAAATTTGCGGGATACCGATGGCAAGGTGGAGAACATGAGTTCGGGGCACGCGCGGGGCCGAAGTTTTCATGCCGGGGCGCAGCATATCGCGCCCGGATCGGTGAACTGGGGTTATAATTTTCAGGAGCAATGGTCGCGGGCGCTGGCCCTGCAGCCGCCATTTGTGATGGTCACGGGTTGGAACGAGTGGACGGCTGGGCGCTGGGAGCGGCCGGGCGTGCCGGTGGCGTTTGTGGATCAATACAGCGAGGAGTTCAGCCGCGACATTGAGCCGATGGCGGGCGGTCACGGGGACAACTATTACTGGCAGCTCATTGCCAATGTGCGTCGCTATAAGGGGGCACCTGAATTGCCCCGGGCGTCTGCCCCGGTGACGATTATCCCCGCCGGTGGCGCGGAGCAATGGCGAGCGGTCACACCAGAATTCCGCGATTATGTTGGCGATACCCAGCCGCGTGATTTCGAAGGCGGCGGGGGGCGGCATTACGTTAATAATACCGGCCGGAACGACCTGGCGGTGATGAAGGTGGCGCGCGACGCAACGAACCTGTATTTCTATGCCCAGACCGCCGGGCCGCTCACGCCGCGTTCGGACACTAACTGGATGTGGCTGATGATAGATGCGGATCAGGATGCCAAGACCGGCTGGGCGGGATATGATTTCATGGTGAACCGGCAGGCGGATGCGGCCGGAAAATTCTGGCTGGAGAAGCATGCGGGCGGCTGGCAGTGGGAAAAGGTGGCACCGGTGGAAGAGGTGGTGTCGGGCAATACCCTGCAGATTACCATTCCGCGCGTGGCCCTGGGCCTGCGGCCGGGCGAAACCAAGACGGCGATTGATTTCAAGTGGGCTGACAACCTGCAAAAGCCGGGTGACGTGATGGATTTTTACGTCAGCGGCGATGTGGCCCCGGAGGGGCGGTTTAACTATCGCTACCAGGGCGACTGACAGCCGCGAGGCCATGCTTGCCGGCCAAATAACACTATGAAATGGAATCACCAGATCCCGTTTGCTTGGGCGTTGCTCGGACTGCTGATTTGGCCAGTTGGCTTGCTCGGCGGGGTGCCCGGAAAAACGGTGGTCAGCATTGCCGGGGAGGATTTTCAACTGAACGGCCGGCTGACCTATCCGGGACGGGTGTGGAACGGCCAGCGGATTGAGGGACTGTTGCTGAACACGCGCACCGTGCAGGCGGCCTTTGATGATTTAAATCCCGAGACGGCCAAGCGTTGGGTTTATCCCGATACGGGCCGTTGGGACGCGGAGCGTAATGTGAAGGAATTCATCGCGGCGCTGCCGGATTGGAAGCGGCACGGGCTGCTGGCCGTTTCGGTAAATTTTCAGGGCGGGTCGCCGGAGGGGTATTCTTCCCGGCAGCCGTGGGAGACGGGGGCGTTCACGCCGGACGGGGCGCTGCGCCCGGAGTTTGCGGACCGGCTGCGCCGGGTGCTGGATGCCGCAGATGAACAGGGGATGGTCGTGATTCTGGGTTACTTTTATTTCGGCCAATCCCCACGGTTTACCGGCGATGCGGCGGTGCTCCGGGCCACGGATGAGGCGACGCACTGGCTGCTGGCCGGCGGCTGGCGCAATGTGCTGGTGGAGCTGGACAACGAGTCCAATCCCAAGTATCTGCCGCCGATTCTGCGGCCGGACCGGGTGGCAGAGCTGATTTCGCGGGTGCGCCAAGCAAAGGCGGCGGACGGCCACAGTCTGCTGGCGGGCACCTCGTTTGGCGGTCGGGTGGTGCCCACGGCATCAGTGCTGGCGGTGTCGGATTTCTGTCTCATCCATGGCAACGGTGCGCACGAACCGGTGCATATCACTGAACTGATTCACCAGACGCGGACGATGCCGACCTTCCATCCGATGCCGGTGCTGATCAACGAGGATGACCACGAAAACTTTGACCGGCCGACGAACAATTTCACGGTGGCGCTGGGTGAGCATGTTTCATGGGGTTGGTTCGACTACCGCCGCAAGGGGGAGGGGTTCCACGAGGGCTTTCAATCGCCGCCGGTGGACTGGAGCATCAGTTCGGAACGCAAACGCGCGTTTTTTAAATTGTGTGCCGAGGTGGCCGGGGTGAACCCGAAGCCGACCGGGTTGAAGGATTTTTACCGAAACGAATTTGCCATGGGAACCTGTTATCCAAACGGCGGACTGACGGAGGCGGAGGAGCATTTGCTGGTCGGGAACTTTTCCATGGTGACGGCGGAAAACCTGATGAAGCCGAAATATTTGCAGCCGGCGGAGGGGCAGTTCACCTTTGCGCCCGCTGACCGAATCGTGGATTTTGCGGCGAGCCACGGGCTGAAGGTTCACGGCCATACGCTGGTGTGGTATCAGGCGACGCCGGGCTGGTTTTTTCGGGACGGGACGAATCTAGCAGGCCGGGAACTGGTCCTGCAAAGAATGACCAATCACATTGCGACCGTAGTGGGCCATTACCGGGGCCGGGTGGCGAGTTGGGATGTGGTCAACGAGGCGTTGGATGACCATAAGGGCTACCTGCGCGAGACGCCTTGGCTGAAGGCCATTGGGGAGGATTATATCGCGGAGGCTTTTCGGGCGGCGCATCGCGCGGATCCGTCCGCCCGGCTGTTTTACAATGACTATGACATCGAATCGTCGCCCAAGCGGGAGAAGGTGCTGCGGCTGATTCGCAGCCTGAAGGCGCAGGGGGTGCCGGTGGACGGAATCGGGATTCAGGGCCACTGGCGGCTGGACCGGATACCGTATGCGGATTTGGCGGCGGCAATCACCGCGTTTCAAGCCGAAGGTTTGCGGGTGGCCATCAGTGAACTTGATTTGGACGTAGTGCCACGGGCCGGGAATGCAGCCTATGCCGACTACCATGAGGCAGAGAATGGTTCGGATCCGTTTGCCACGGGTTGCCCGCCGGAGGTACTCGCCCGGCAGGCAGAGCAGTATGGCCGGCTGTTCCGGCTGCTGGCGGCCCACGCGGGCGCGATTGACCGGGTGACGTTCTGGGGATTGGATGACGGGCGGAGTTGGTTGAACTACTGGCCGCGCCGCCGCACGAATTATCCGTTTTGTTGGACGCGAGACTTGCAACCGAAGCCGGCTTTGGCGGCGGTGGAGGCGGCGGTTACGGGAGTGCCGGCCGGGGCGCAATGAGGGAAGAAGAGTTGCGCAAACGGGGCAATAACTGTTTCAATCCGGTAGTGAACTCAAGCAGTCTCAGGAGATTTTGGCCCGGACAGTTTTCGGCAGTGAAGGCGGCCGTTGACCGCCCGCCCGTTTTTATTCATTTGCTTCCCGTCTCGCTTTCCCTGTTTCTGATCTTGTTGACCGCTTCGGTGCGTGGCCAGGCGGCGGCCGGAATTGGGCCGGGGGAAGACTGGATGATTGATGTCTGGAATTCTGACCGGGGTTTGCCGGAGAGTTCGGTGGTGTCCCTGGCGCAGACGCCGGACGGATATTTGTGGCTGGGAACCTTGCAGGCGGGCGTGGCTCGTTTTGATGGGGAGCGGTTTGTGACGTATGACTCGGCGAACGCGCCGGAACTGCCCCGGCTCGAAATACAGCGGCTCTTTGTGGACAATCAGGGCGTACTTTGGATTGCGATGCTGGGCGGCCAGTTGGCGCGGGCGGAGGCGGGGCGGTTTATCCGGGAATCCGGGATTACGCTGACGGGAATCGATTCCGTGCGGACACTGGTGAGTTCCGGAACCAATGACATTTATTTTTCCACCATGCGCGGGTGGTTGTTTCAGGGGGTCCGGCGTCCGGGAACGAATTATTTGTGGAAAAAGATCGAACTGCCTAACACGGCGCGGTTGAGTCGTTACGCCATTTCGGAGGACGGGCGGATTTGGTATTCCCAGAACGGGGCGCGGCTGGATTGCTGGCATGATGGTCACGCGGATCTGGTGCAAACCTATCCGGG
>Ga0007882_10002046_pt1 | contig 11477 bp, 11 predicted proteins | sample CryBogCBH12Aug01_FD_71195 | JGI IMG/M metagenome (GOLD analysis project Ga0007882, IMG submission 71195) | Freshwater microbial communities from Crystal Bog, Wisconsin, USA - CBH12Aug09.1 | ecosystem: Environmental > Aquatic > Freshwater > Lake | place: Crystal Bog, Wisconsin, USA | collected... | reverse complement strand
GGCCGAAGCGGAACAGAGCGTCGCGGCGAGCGACGAGAACGATGGAACCGCTGCGCCCGAAGCCGACGCGCCAGTGCCGGAACCCGAGGAGGACGAAGGTCTGTCACCCATCTCCGACCGGCTGATGACCGAGTTGACCGCACACCGGACATTGGGTCTTCGCATGGCGCTGGGCGAGCGGCCGGACATCGCCTTCCTGGCGGCGCTGCATGCCCTGACGCTGAAAATATTCTACCATTATGGCTCGGACAGCTGCCTGGAGCTGGATCTGAAAAGCGTCGGATTCGGGTCGCAGGCGCCAGGATTGAACGACAGCACGCCGGCGGAGGCGATCCGCGTTCGGCAAGAAGATTGGGGCAAGGCGTTGCCGAAAGACTCAGCCGACCTCTGGGATGCTCTCCAGGCGTCGGACGCCGACAGCCGTTCGGCGCTGTTCGCTCATGTCGTCAGCCTGTCGGTCAATGCCGTGCATGAGACATGGAACCGGCGTCCGCGGGCGCTTGCCCATGCCGACCGGCTGGCCCAGGCGGTCGATCTCGACATGGCGGCGGTGGGCTGGAAACCGACCGTGGACAACTTCCTCGGTCGCGTCACCAAGGCCCGTATCCTCCAGGCGGTTGCCGAGGCGAAGGGACAGCGTGCCGCCGACCGCATCGAGCATCTGAAGAAAGGCGACATGGCCACAGAAGCCGAGACCCTGCTGGATGGCACCGGCTGGCTGCCCGAGCCGTTGCGGACGCCCGGCAATGATCAGGCAAAGACTCGAAACGCGGCGCAGAGCGGAGACACGGCGGCATCGGAAACGCTCATCGAAGAATCGGTGATGGGGGACGATGAAACGACCATCGTCGATAACGAAACGGCCTCGGCCACCGACGAATCCGACGGAGAACCTCGTTCCGTTGCGGCTGAATAGCCCATCAACCGACTGGACGTGACTGGCCCGCCGCTCTCAACGGCGGGCCTTTTCTCCTGGATGCTCATCATGGCAGAATCACCGTCTGATCTTGCGCGCCGTCTCAGCCGGCAGGCCGAAGCCGTATGCCGCCATTATCTCTCCGCCGGCCATCGCGAGGGTCGCTACTGGATGGTCGGCGATGTTTGCAACACGCCGGGGCGATCGATGTTCGTCCGCCTGACCGGGCCAGAGTCCGGTCGTGGCGCTGCCGGTCATTGGACCGATGCCGCCGTCGGCGAACATGGCGATCTGCTCGACCTGATCGCCCGCAATCGGTGCCTCGATTTCCCTGCCGCGCTCGACGAGGCCCGGTCTTTCCTCGCGTTGCCACGCCCGAATTTACCCGTCCATCGGGCGCCCTCGGGTTCAATCGAAGCGGCCCACCGGCTGTTTCGCCTGGGACGCCCGATCACCGGCACCTTGGCGGAAACCTACCTGCGATCGCGCGGGATTCTCGGTCCACTCGCCTGGCCTTCTTTGCGGTTTCATCCCGCCGTTTGGTATCGTGTCCAAGCCGGTGCGCCTCGCGAGTCGTGGCCGGCGCTGCTGGCGGCCGTCACCGATGGCAATGGGCGGATTACCGGACTCCAGCGCACCTGGATCGACCCATCGGGGCAAGACAAGGCGCCGCTTTCCGATCCGCGTCGGGCACTGGGGTCTTTGCTCGGCAACGGCGTGCGGTTTGGTCTTGCCGCCAATATCCTGGCGGCCGGGGAGGGGATCGAAACCGTGCTGGCGCTGAAATCGGTCCTGCCTGACCTGCCGATGGTCGCCTGCCTCTCGGCCAATCATCTCGCCGCCCTGGTTCTTTCGCCGTCGCTGGCCCGGCTCTATGTCGCTCGCGACAACGATGCCGCCGGCCGGTTCGCGGTGGGGCGGCTGGTCGAGCGGGGCAGCATGGTTGGCATCGACGTCCGTCCGCTGGTGCCGTGGGCCGATGACTTCAACGCCGATCTGCTGCGGCTCGGCCCGGACCGGATGCGGGAGCGGCTGGTCGGTCAGCTTGCCCCGGACGATGTGCAACGGTTCCTTTTGCGCCGCGATACCGGCTGATCGGGGCCATTCCGCTGTGTTCGGTGATGGGCCGGAACGGAGGAGGTGCGGTGCAATCCCGGGGCTCCTCGCTTGGCGAAGAGTCCACGCCAACGGCCTTCCCGCGTGTGGGATCTGCCAGGGACCCCGACCGGGAACCCGCAAGGACACGCCGCTTGCTTTCTTCCCCTGCCGCGTTCCGCGGCATTCCGCGCGGAGCAAGAAAGCGCGGCGCCATCCTCCTTCGCGCTGCTACGGCCCCTCGCGAATGCTCGGGGTGCGGTCCCGGTCCCGGCCCTGGCGGGCGATCCTCGTGAAGGCCGCGATGGGCGCGGTCTCACAGGCAGCAGGAGCCCGCCATGACAGCCGAATCTCTCCCGTTTGTTCCCGATACCGAACCCGACGCGGAAATCCATACCTCCTCAACGACAGGATCTCTGCTCGACGAATTGGCCCTCTACGGCTATCGTCCCGGCCAGGACGAACCCGATCCCCGGCCGTTGCCCGAGGCCGATATGGTCCGGGCCGAACTCGCCGGCATCGTCGACAGCCTTGCTGGCATGCTGGCCGACACCCGGCTGGAGGACGATCTGGCCGACCTGCTTTGGTCCTTCGCCTCCATCTTTCACCGCAAGATCGACCGGCTGGAACGCGATCTCGACACCAACGAGCAGGCCCAGATCCGCTCGCGCCGCGACCAGAACGGCTCGGAGATCGCCTCGGTCGAGCTGGAGCGGCTGATCGAGCAGGGCATCGGATTGATCGAGCGCCGCAACGCCTTCGAGTTCTTCCGCGACACCGCCGCCGAGCGCTACGAGGCGGTCACTGGCTCGACCTGGCGGCCCCGTGTCGGCTCGATGGTCAACCACCGCACCTTGACCGCCGCGATGATCGACAGCCGCGACTTTCTGGCCGCCCGCCAGCGCGCAGAGACCCAGCTTCTGGTGCCACCCGGCCCAAAGATCGCCTTCACCGGTGGCCTTGAGTGCAACGACCACACCCGCATCTGGGATCTGCTCGACCGCGTCCGCGCCAAGCATCCCGACATGGTGCTGCTGCATGGCGGCAGCCCGAAAGGCGCCGAACGCATCGCCGCCTGCTGGGCGGACAATCGCAAGGTCGCGCAAGTGGTGTTCAAACCCGACTGGACCCGCCACAAGAACGCCGCGCCGTTCAAGCGCAACGACCAGATGCTGGAGGTTTTGCCCATTGGGCTGATCGCCTTTCCGGGGTCGGGCATCAGCGAAAACCTCGCCGACAAGGCCCGCAAGATGGGCATTCCGGTGTGGAAGTTTGCGGCGGAGAGCGGCGCGTGAGCGCCGCATTTTTAAAATAGGTCGCCAATACCGGTTGCCTCGCGCAACCGGTCTGCCTCGACCTGTTTCAGGTCCATTTCTTCGCACGCGAATTCGAACAACAAACCGGCCGCTTCACGGGCGCTTGGCCGATCGAAAAAGCGGATATCGTCGCCGTAATCCGCCGAGACTTCGGAGAGCCGATGGTCGAAAACGGCGTATGTCCCCCATTTGGAACGCACCCGGCCGCCAGGCCCCGCGATCCCCACATGCTGCCATGCTCCGGCATTGAAATAGCAGACAAGCGCGTCTTCCCGGATCGTCGAAATTTCCTCAGAGCGATCTCCCTCAATGAGCCATCGCATGAAATGGCATCCTGGGCGAATCCCGCATTGCTGAATTTCCGCCACCAGTGGCCGGTAGGTCTCAAATAAGCCAAGGGCATAGGTCACACAGGTGCCGTCGCTCGGCCGATCGAGGCAACGGATCGTATGTCGGAATTCGGACTTCAGCCGACGAACCAGATCGCAATGACCCGAGATAGTCTCGTTCTCCATCACCAGGCGGGCGCGGAGCCCGGCATCCAGTCCTGCAATTGCGTGGCTCAATTTCGGCGCCCCTGCTCAGCCTTATCGGCCATCAAACGCATACCGCCTCCGGGTCAAAGACGGCCAATCCCCACATCCCATGGTCATAACTTTTCGAGAAATGCTCCATGAACTCGCCTTGCATCTGATCCCTGTTCACAATCTCGACAGCGTTGTTGATCGACCAGCCCGCTGCTGGCTGCGTCCTTTGCGAATTGAACAACCCGCCGCATATCGCCTGCCCATACTCGATTTCCCAGGCCAATGGCTGATAGACGCGATGCACGACGTCATTGCACCACCCGTAGATTTTCTTCAGGTCCGCGAAGGCGATCGCCTTGAAGTTGAAATACGGCAAATGCTTCACGATGAACTCATAATGGAATAGGTGCCTAAGTTTCGGCGTGTCGCCGTTCCTGTCGAAAATTTCAACACCGATAAGTCGGAGAAACTTCGCTTCCAGCGCCTGCCGCAGCACAAACACCGAAGCGATTTGCGCCGTCTTATGATCCATCGAGACGCCGGAATTCTTGAAAACGGATTGAATAGCGAGCTGGCGACTTAGCAGAAACACTTCCCAGGTATGAACGTGGTAGCTTTTTGCGCCCCGGAAAAAGACGTAATCCGCGTTCTTTTGCCGTTCTAAATATTCGGCCACCGGCTTCAGGTCGAAGACATAATCCCGCAGGATTTTCTCGTATCGCATCAGATCCGCAAAGCGCACCCGCGCGTTCGAGCCCCTGATCTCCCCCACCAGCCGGTCAAAGCACTGTTTGGCAACCACCAAGTTCGCCCGACAATAGCCGTCGGCTTCGCTCTTCTTCGCGAATGACCGCTTAGCGCCGAATACCCAGGCGACCAAATATTCCTGCGAATACGTCTTTTTGACGTGCCTCGCGATCAGCCAGTCAAGGTGCTCGGCGAAATCCGTCAGCACACGCTCTGCCGAAATCCGAGCGAGTTTGCCTTTCTGCATCGTGTTGATTTTCGCGAGCAAATTCTGTGCTGGTGTCATATCGAGCCGAAATTTGTGTTTACGAAAGGGACCGATCCAGATTACCCGCTTCGGGACATTGATGTCTAATCGGCCGTGTGTGTGCTGAGCATCTCAATCAATTTTTGCGATCAGGCGCTGCAATAACGCCGGGGCATGACGTAGATGGCGCTAGCTGTCAATCGCTGCATTCGGGAATCCCAGGAAGATTGGCGCCCGCGCGGGCAAGCCCGCGCGCCGGGCTCTCGTGAACCGAGCCGCCTGTGGCGTCTCGGCCTGCGGCTTCGATCCCTGGCGCATCCCTCGCTTATGCAGGCAGACTTATGGAGTTTTCATGCAATGAAGTCTCGGTGAGTCTCGATGTGCGGCAAGGCGTTTTCCGGTCGCGCATGAGGCCACCGTCACCGTGGTCGGCGCGGCCACGGGGGCTGTCCGGTATCGCACGCACACGGAGACGGCGGTTGGCCCGATCATCGGTTGTTCAATCCTGACAACGGTCGTACTGGTCGCGGCCAGATATTCGACGCGCGTGCAATGAGCCTCAGCTGGTCCAGTCGCCATCGGCATCACACTGTTTCGGCCTGTCCGACATGGCGCCGGTCCCTTGCCATCGTCCGCTGGTTGAGCGTTTTCTGCATCATCCAAGGGAGCGCGCGTCTGGCTGTATTGTCGGGCATGGGCACCTGATCCATCGCGGTCAAGCGGTAAAGCCATCCCGGGCGGATGGGCGCCAGTGTCTCCTGAATCATGTGCATCGCGGACCATCCCTGCTTGTCTCTTGATGGCGTAGAGCCCGCGTCGTCCCTCTCCAATCTGTCCGGCGAAACAATTTCCCCTGCCGCTGCGCGGCATTCCTCGCGGTCGCTTCGCTGCAAATTGTCCCGCCTCCCAGGTCCTCCACTTTGTTCCGGCCGCCGCGCTGCGCTTGCGGTGGGCAGGGCCGCCTTGCGGTCTCATCGCCTGAGCCATCGCAGGGACGGTCCCGCGACGAACACAACGGAGACTTATCATGGCCATCACTCTCGGTACCTTCACCAAGCTCGACGACGGCGCTTTCACCGGCACCCTCAAGACCCTCAACGTCACCGCCAATCTGACCATCATTCCCGTGGACAAGCTGTCCGAAAACGCCCCCGATCATCGGGTCTATGCCGGCAACGGACAGCGCTACGAGGTCGGCGCCGCCTGGAGCCAGGTCGCCAAGACGAGCGGCGAAACCTATCTGAACCTCAAGATCGGCGCTCCGGAATTCGGCCCTAACTGGGTCCGCGCCCGTCTGGTCAAGCTCGAACATCCGGCCGATGACGGCGCCACCCACATCGCCCTGTGGGAGCCGCGCGACCGGTAACGCCTCCAACAGCCCCGCTGCGGATCGCCGTGGCGGGGCTTTTCTATCGCCACCCGCTCGAAAACGCCGGGGGGCGGTTTTCGAGCGTCCCGCAGCACGCTGCTGCTCGCCATCCTTGCCCCATCTGCGGCGATGTCCGCCGCTGCCACCGATGGAGAGCAAGGATGGACGACGAGATCCTTCGGGCCGCCAATGCGCGAAAAGGCAGCCCGTTTCTGAACACCGCCCAGGCCGCATTTTATGTCGGACTGTCGCGCCGGACGCTGGAAAAGATGCGCACGGCGGGGGACGGGCCGCGCTTTCGCAAGCACGGCCGATATGTCCGCTATCATATCGACGACCTCGACCAGTGGTCGAAAACCCACGGCCAGGCGTCGACGTCCGATGTCGGACCTGGCGGGGCAAAACGATGATCCCGCCCCGTCTGATTCGCCTGGAGCGGCGCCGACGCGGGCGGAATCGCCCGCGTGTCATCCTCGCCCTGACCTGGGTCGGGCTCGGTTGCGTCGGCTTCGCTATGCTCGTCCGACCGGCGCCACTGCTGCTGTGGAACGCCAGCGCCAGCGCTCCGGTTGGGCTCTACCGGGTGATCTCCAGCGCGCCAATTCAGCGTGGCGACATGGTGCTGGTGCGCACGCCGGACAGCGTTCGCGACCTTGCCGCCGAGCATGGATATCTGCCGCTGAACGTGCCGCTGGTGAAGCGCGTTGCGGCGCTGGCCGGCGATATGGTCTGCGCCATCGGCGATGACCTGTCCATCAATGGCAAATGGGTCGCGAGCCGGTTGGAGCGCGACCATCTGGGGCGTCCTTTGCCCCATTGGGAAGGATGCCGCCGCCTCGGTGACGAGGTGTTTCCACTGATGGCGGACGTGCCGACTTCGTTCGATGGCCGCTATTTCGGGCCGGTTCCGACATCCGCCGTGATCGGGAGGCTGGTACCGCTATGGACAAAATGAGCCTTCTGGTCGTTGGATTTCTGGCCGCAATGCCGGTGACGACGGTGCATGCCGACACAACTCGTTGGCATTCCACCATCGCCGAAGCCGCGCAACGGTACGATATTCCCGAAAGCTGGATTCGAGCCGTGATGCTGGCCGAAAGTGGGGGCAATCCCCATGCCGTTTCGCCCAAGGGCGCTATGGGCCTGATGCAGATCATGCCCGGCACCTGGGGCGAGTTGCGCGGCCAGCTTGGACTCGGCACCGACCCCTTCGACCCCCAAGACAATATTTTTGCGGGGGCGGCTTTCCTACGGGCGATGCGTGATCGCTATGGTTATCCGGGCCTGTTCGCCGCTTACAACGCCGGCCCGGCCCGCTATGACCGGTATCTCAAGACCGGTGCGCAGCTTCCTGCCGAGACGCAACGCTATATCACGGCTCTGGCGCGAACTCCCGCCGATGCGGCCATGCCGCCTGCTGTACTGTCGGGCACACGGTTGTTCTTTCGACTGAGAACAGCCTCCAACGCCTCGTCGGATGCTCGGCAAATAACCGGCCCCGGTGACCTGTTCGTGCCTCTCACCACCATGTCGGCGGATCGGAAATGAAGGGCGCCGTGCTGGTGGAGAGAGGGGCCTCGTCTCGACATTGTCATTCTACCAGCCAGGACGAAGCGCCCGTCAAGGATGCGTGGTCCCCCCAAAATGCTGGCGCATTTTGGCTCCCCCACGCCCCGCGTGCCGCGGCGCCTTCGGCGTCCCTGACCGGCGCTTCTCCGGCTGTTCCTGGGAGATGTCCTCGATGAGGAGGACGTCAATCAGGAGGTTGCCATGTCACGCCTTACCGTTCACCCGCACGCTGAATTCGATCGTTTTCCGCAATTGGCCGGGGAGTTCGGCAGCGATATCGACCGCATCATCAACGCGGAATTGGCCGATTTCGTCTGGGATAGTCGCTTCGTCGAACGCGATCTTGGGGCCTGGGAAGGCTTCGATGACGACGATGAGAGCGGCGAAATTGTGCGAATCATCGGCTATTTCCGCAGCCATTACATCGTTGCGACCTGCATCGTCGACGACAACCGGCACGTCCAAATGATGCTGAAGCAGCGGCAATTCGACAATTTCGAAGGCGCCGAGCAGGCGTTCCTGGATGGCGGGGGATGACCCCGCCGACATCCCCGGCGAGCGGTGTCGGGGCGGGCCGCTTGATCCTCGCCCCGGAAGACAACCAGGCACGAGAGAGTAGATGAGCGTGGATGGGGCGATGGGCATCTCAGGGTGTCGCGTAAGGCAAGATGAAGCAGTGGCGCCATCCCACGGGGAGATGCCGCTAAGTCTCTGTCTGCACATCTTTTTTCCAGGCGCGGTATGGCGCCATGGGCGTTTCGGCTGGCGCCAGGGAACACACAAGCCGTTGATTTTATTGGGGGTGTATGGCGCCGGTTTCCGGGAGCGATTTTCTCCCTCATATCCCGGCGGTGACGGTAGGGAGGGTGAACGATGAGCGATGACGACAATTTCGAGCCAAGGCTCGGCAAGATCCGTTCGGGCGGCGCGAAGCAGGGCCGTAAATTCCTGCATCGGGTATTGGCAGCGGCGATCCTCGCGCGTGGTGGATCCGGCGGTAGGGCGTCGCCCCGTAAGAGCCGCTTTGACGGCAGCCGCATCGGCCGCGGCGCCGGTGTCGGCCGGGTGCTGTCGGCGCGCGATCATTACGCCGCCTTCCGCCAGCGTCGGGTCATCGTCAAATCCCGCATCGTCAAACTGGCCGGCAGAGGCTTGCAGGGCGCGCGTGCCCATCTGCGTTACATCCAGCGCGATGGTGTGACCCGTGATGGCGCGCCTGGCCAGCTCTATGGTGCCGAGCAGGACCGGGTGAATGGCAAGGACTTCCTTGACCGCGCCGATGGCGACCGCCACCAGTTCCGTTTCATCGTCTCCGCCGAAGACGGTGCACAGTACGAAGACCTGAAGCCCTTTGTCCGCCGCCTGATGACGCAGATGGAAGAGGATCTGAGCACCAGGCTCGATTGGGTCGCCGTCGATCATTACAACACCGGCCATCCGCACAGCCACATCATCGTCCGTGGCAGGGATGATCGGGGCAAGGATTTGATCATCGCCAGGGACTATATCTCTGCCGGCATGCGCGAGCGGGCCGCCGAGATCGTCAGTCTGGATTTTGGGCCGCGATCGGATTTCGAGATCGAGGACCGGCTGCGCCACGAGGTCGAGCAGGAGCGCCTGACCAGCCTCGATCGTAAGCTGCTCCGGGACATGGGCGAAGATGGCATTGTCTGGGCCACCGACCGCGACTCCTTCCAGCAGTCGCTGCGCGCCGGTCGCTTGCAGAAATTGAGGCGGCTCGGTCTGGCCGAGGAAGTCCGCCCCGGTCAATGGCGCCTTGCCGATGATATCGAGGACACGCTGCGCCGGATGGGCGAGCGCGGCGATATCATTAAAACCATGCACCGCGACATGACGGAAAAGGGTTTGGTCCGCTCTGCCGCCGATTATGTCATCCATGATCCGACAGATCAGCAGGCCCGACCCATCGTGGGCAGGGTTGTCGCGCGCGGGCTCTCGGACGAGATCGCCGACCGCCATTACCTGATCGTTGACGGCGTCGATGGCCGCACCCATTACGTCGACATCGGCAAGGGGGAGGCCACTGACCCGACGCCGGCCGGCGCCATTCTGCGCATCGAGCCCAAGCGGCTGGAACCTCGGCAGGTGGACCGCACTATTGCCGAGGTCGCCGCCGCCAACGGCGGCCGTTACAGCGTCGACCTCCATCTGCTCCATGATCCATCGGTCAGCGAGAGTTTCGCCGAAACCCATGTGCGACGGCTGGAGGCGATGCGGCGGCTCACCGGAAATGTCGTGCGCGAGGCCGATGGCACCTGGATCATTACCGCCGACCATCTGGAACGGGCGGCCGTCTTCGAGCGGCGTCAGGCCAAGGATGTGCCGGTGATGGTGCAGACTCTGTCGTCTCTGCCGCTGGACCGCCAGATCGGTGCGGATGGCGCCACCTGGTTGGACCGGCAACTGCTATCGGGCACCCCGGAACCGTTGCGTGAATCCGGTTTTGGCAAAGACGTGCTGGACGCCCAGGTCCGGCGCCGACAGTGGCTGATCGCAGAAGGTCTGGCCCGCGAAGACCAGGGGCGCGTCGTCTTTCGTGGCGACATGCTGGATACCCTGCGACGGCGGGAACTGATCCGCGTTGCCGGCCAGCTCTCCGACGAACTGGGGCTCGGCTATGTCGAGACCGGAAAAGGCGATCGGGTGGATGGCGTCTATCGCCGGGCCATCGATCTGGCCAGCGGAAAATTCGCCGTCATCGAAAAGAGCCGGGAATTCACCCTGGTGCCGTGGCGGCCGGTACTGGAACGACACCTCGACCAGCAGGTGTCCGGCGTGATGCGCGGCGACGGGATTTCGTGGACCATTGGGCGGCAACGAGGCGGGCCGAGCGTGACGTGACGGAGTTGCGTGATTCGGAATACCAGTCTGAGGTATAGGAATTTACTGCGTGGGTAGGCAGTCACCGCGACATCTGCAGCCTACACGAGTTGCCGCTGCCGACCGTCAGCGGGTGATCAAGCCGGGGACCGGGGGATCAGTGGCACGCCGAAGCCGCTTTTCGACGAAGGCCAAATGGTTGGCGGTGCTGCCGAAAACGTTCTGCACCGCCAGCTTCACCATCAAGCTATTCGCGTTGCGTACGGTATCGCCCGGTTTCTGCGCCGCCAGCTTCCGGAGTTCGCCGATGTCGTTACCCGCGACGAACATGCGCCTCGGGGAAAGCGGCACGGCGAGCAAGCAGGCCGGGTCGCCGAAGCCGTGCGATGTTGTGTAGGGCCGATCAGCCGTCAACAGCGAGTGTGCGGCAGCGGATACGTCCATGACCGCCCAGTGCATGTTGATGATCAGCTGACCGATGAATTCATGGTCGATCAGGCCCGGCAGGAAAGCCTTGTGGGCATTGGTCAGCTGCTCCGGGGCCTGCTGCAGCGCGTATTCATAGACTGTCGCCGGGTCGCCCGGCTGTTTGGTCTGCTGATATTCCGCGTCGCCCCGCAGGATATTCTCCCTGACAATGCCGTCGACGACGGCCTGGACTTCGCCGACGGATTGGGGGCTGCGCAGTTGCAAGGACATGACAAATCGCGTCCAATAAACGCGATCGTCGTTGCCGAGATCGCCCGGTCCATGGGCGATCAGGTGCTCCAGGATCGGCGCGGCGGCATTGTCGACTGGTGAGAAAAAGTCGGTCTCGATCATCTGAGCGGCAGTTGCCCCATTGAGCGTG
>Ga0007882_10002041_pt1 | contig 11504 bp, 3 predicted proteins | sample CryBogCBH12Aug01_FD_71195 | JGI IMG/M metagenome (GOLD analysis project Ga0007882, IMG submission 71195) | Freshwater microbial communities from Crystal Bog, Wisconsin, USA - CBH12Aug09.1 | ecosystem: Environmental > Aquatic > Freshwater > Lake | place: Crystal Bog, Wisconsin, USA | collected... | reverse complement strand
CACCCCCCGGTTTCAAGCCGGGCCACGGGCGATGCGGGTCGCGCGAGTTGCAAACGATGAGAAACGGCTTTCCCTGCGCCCGTTTGATGGCCTCGGTCACCTGATCTTCAATCATCGGTGGGTTCCGCCCGGAATCGTTCATCGAGTAATCCCAGGGAAAGCAGGACTCCGGCTGCATGTGCGAGAGCTTGTTCAACGCCGCAATAAAATAGCCACGCACTTTGAGCACGGTGGCCAAGGTGGGCACCCCCTGGCGAATCGGGTTAAAGCCCAGGCCGCCGCTCCGATTAGGCCACAGGCCGGTCAACATGGCCTCGCGCGAGGGTTGGCAGATCGGTGCTGCATCGTAATTTTGAACGAACCGATGCGCGGTCGCCGCAAAGGCATCCATGTTGGGCGTGGGCTTGAGCGGATTGCCCATCCAGCCCGGCATGAAACCGTTCAGGTCGTCGGCCGTCATGAACAGCACATTGTACGGGCGGTTCTTGGGGTTCGGCTTGCCCGCAGACTCAGCCAGGACCGTGGGCCAGGGGGCTGCTCCGGCCAGCAGAATCAGTCCGCCCGCCGTTTTAATAAAGTCACGTCGTTTCATATTATTGTTGCACTGAATTGTCTGCGGCTGGCGGCTGACTGTTTGGTTGGTCTCCAGCGGTCTGCCATTTTAACTTTTGCCATTCATAATAATCGGCTTGCCCAGCAGCAGCGGCTTGCCAAAGATTTTTTCCTGGTCGCCCTGCTCCCGCATCCAAGCCTTCAGTTCCTCGCGCATCGAAGCGAGGCGGTCGGCTTGTTTCGGATCCGCCGCGAGATTATTCATCTCGTAGGGATCCACTGCCAAATCGTAGAGTTCCTCGGCCGGTCGTTGCGTGTAACGCTTGACCTTTGCGGCCGCGGCGGGATCCGTTTTCGCCGCTTCCAGCCAGCTTTGCCAATACAATAATCCGTTAGCGGGGTTGACGCTGACCGAAATGTGAGTCTGATGCTGAAATTCCGGGTGCAGGTTTCGAATGTATTTCCAGTTGCGCGTGCGCAGGCTGCGGCTGGGATACACGTTAAAATTACCGTCACCGCTTTGCGTGTTGAATACCTGGTCGCGGTGCGTCGTGGCCGTGCCGCGCAACAGCCCGGCAAAGGACCGTCCGTCGAGGCCGTCGGGAACCCGGCCACCCGCAAGTTCAATGAACGTGGGGAGCAAATCCGGCAGGCAGATCATGGCGTCGTTGACCGTGCCGGGCTGCAACTTGCCCGGCCACGAAACAATGAAGGGAATCCGGGTGCCCGCGTCGTAAAGATCCCACTTGGCGAACGGCAGCGCCGCGCCATGATCCACCGTGTAAATGAACAGTGAATCGCCGGGCACATGCTGTTTGACGAGCGCCCGGTATTCGCCCAACAACGCGTCCGTTCGCGAAACGCTGCTGTAATATCTCGCGAGCTGCTGCCGCATCACGGGCGTATCCACCAAGGTGGGCGGCAGGGGGAGTTTTGCCGGGTCATAGCCATGGTTTTCGACCCACGGCGTGTGCGGAAAATGGGAGCCCAAGAAAAGACAGAGCGGTTTGGATTGGTCGCGGTTGGCGAGAAATTTCTCGACCTCTTTCGCATCGGTCGCGCCCAACATCGGGCCCGCGATATAATCAAACGGATAAAGTTTGGCGAAATTGTTGTGCGCCACCTTGCCAATCACCGCCACTTCGTAACCCAACGCCTTCAGCACGCCCGGCAATCCCTCGACGCCCGGTTTCGGCGGCATGTGGTTAGGCTCGGCCCCATTACGGGCGGGCCAGAGCGCGGTGAGCATCGCCGTGCGGCTCGGCCCACAGCTTGGCGAGGCATTAAATGCGTGCGTGAACCTTACCCCCTCCGCTGCGAGCCGGGTCAAGTTGGGGGTGCGGATAACCGGATTGCCATAAGGTTCGGAAAAAAGCCACCCGTGATCATCCGAAATATAGACGATGAAATTGGGCCGGGCCGCCTTGCGTTCGTCTTCAATCGCCGCCCCGGTCATCGGCCAAGTCGCCAAGCCCGCGCCGAGCGCGCCCGAAAGCTTGATAAATTCGCGTCGGGGAATTTGGCTCATAGTACGCCTTTGGGGTTGGTCGTGGTCGCTTTCGTTATTCATAGATTGGAAACGTTTCACTCGCCCGCTTGAACGGTGACTTTCAAATGCGTGGCTGCGGATGCAACGGTTGTTTGGTCAACCCGGCGGCGATCCGCTCGCTTTCCGGCTTGGCCATGGCCTGAAACGGCGACCGCGATTTGCCGTCGGCTAACGACGGCGTTAATGTCGGTGTGGCTGGCATTTAAGAGAATATGCAGGCCGGCATAATTTATTCCAGTCTTTATGAATATCACCTTTGCATCTATTACCCCTAGGGGTGATTTGTGGAGCCGATGCTTTCAGGGAGAGTTGCGGACAGATGCGATCTTTTCGCGCATAACGTTTGAATTGCATTCGTCCAATCAAAAAGCAAGATAAGGCTAAAGCACCTGCTTTTCATCGGGTTTGTATGTCACTAAATGCCATTAAGCTGCCATTTGTTTTCGCTGCTGGTTTTTCGGTAATTGAAAGTCAGTCACTCCTCGTTCGGATTGACATCGGCCTTTCCCGTGTGCTCGATCACCGAAGAATCTTTGTCGGTCAGGTGGGGAAGACTTCGCCGCCAGTTCAAAGCCATGGTCTCCAATCGCCCGACCAAGTCGGGTTTGGCTGCCGCCAGATTGTTCGTCTCCCGGGGATCCGTCCCCAGATCGAAGAGTTCGGCGTGGGAGCCATCAGCGTTGACGAGCAACTTCCAATTTCCTTCGCGCACGGCAACATTCGGGGATATATCAAAAGCCTCGTTGGGAAACACGTAACCAAAGAATTGTTTGCCGTTGTTTTGCTTGCGCCCGTATTCCCAAAATAGCTGTTTGGTGCGCGACTCGTTTCCGCCCAACCAAACCCGACTCATATCCTGTCCGTCAAAACTGGCATTGCCGGGCGGCTTCACCCCAACCAGCGCGCAAATGGTGGCGAAATAATCCAAGCTGGAGAGCACCGACGTGTCGTTCACCTTGCCGGCCGGAACTTTATTCGGCCACCGCACGAAAAACGGCTCATGAATGCCACCTTCATAAAGACTCCATTTCATGCCACGCTGTCCCAGTGTGCGCGCATGGTTGAACGAGGGTTGCGGCCCGTTGTCGGCCGCAAACACGAGGATGGTGTTGGTTTCCAAACCCAAATCGCGCAACGTATCCAGAAAGCGTCCGATTTGACGGTCGTATTCGTTCAACACCCCGCGAAAATGATTTTGCTCGGCCGGCAGTCCGGGCACCGACGCGCGGGTCAGGGCCGCCTGGCTCGGCGTGTGGGGCGTGTGGACATCCTGCGGCCACAACTCCAGATAAAACGGCCCGGACCGATGACGCTTGATAAAATCAATTGACCGGTCAACCCAATACTGGGTGAAGTCATAGCGAAAATAGCGCTTGCCATCGGCGGTGTTAAGGGTCGGTGTTTTGGCGTTGCCAAAGTTGGCGAAGTGCGGTCCGATGCCCTCGCAATTGACATGAAATTCATCGAAACCGTAGGCCGCCGGGGTCGGCGCATCCACGACATCCCGTCCGCCGCCCATGTGCCACTTGCCGAAGTGCGCCGTGGCGTAACCGGCATTTTTCAGGGTCCGCGCGAGCGTCGGCCACTTGGGATCCAGCCAGTCCGCCTGCTCGCACAGCCGGTCACCCACCGTGGTTTGCAGATAGCTGTTGATGAGCGCGCGCGCCGGAAACATTCCAGTCGTGAAAGTCACCCGCGAGGGCGAGCAAATCGGCGAACCGACATAAAACTGGGTGAACTTGGTGCCCTCACTGGCCAGCCGGTCAAGGTTGGGAGTTTTGCCCTGGTTGCCGCCCAAAGTTGTCAAATCGCCGCACCCCATGTCATCGGTAAGGATGAAAATGACATTGGGCCTGGCAGGTTCGGCGGCATGAGACAAAGTGGTGATGGCCAGCAATAAGACCGGCAGCAGCCATTTTGATTTAATTTTCATTTGCGATCGGAACTGTTCGGTTGTTAATAGGTATCAAACCGGCGCCGGAGCCAGTGCCTCGCGGCCGGATGTAAAGCGAACGCGGCCCGCCCCCAGCGCGTCAAGGTTCGGCGCACGAACGGCCCTCTCCCGCCCTGGCCCGGCGAGGTCGGCATGACCGTGGTCACCCGCCAGCAAGACGATGACTTTGGGTTTGGCAGCAGGATTTTTTCATCCTTCAACATATTAGATCCAATGGCAATTATCGCAACGGCGGTGTGCCGCCATAGCCGTCATTGGGGACGAATTTTTCGGGCTGGCCGGCAAAGTTCCTATGGACTTCCGGCAGGACGTTATGCTGTTTGGCCCAGGCATTCCAAAGCGCGCTCATTTCCTTCACCCGCTCCGGTTCCTGCGCCGACAGGTCATGCTGTTCGGTGCGATCCGTCTTCAGATTGTATAATTCCCAACGTCCATTCCATTCAAACCGCACCAGCTTCCAATCACCCTGGCGCACGGCGGCGTTGCCCTCATGCTCCCAATAAATCGCATCCCGTTGAATCGGTTGATTCGCAAACGCCGGCACCAGACTCCGCCCGGCGGGCGGCAGAATTGCCTGACCGTCAAAATTGGTTGGATACTGCGCCCCGGCTAGCTCCACGCAGGTGGGCATGATATCAATCAAATGACCGGTCTGGCGGCGCAACTCCCCTTTGGCGGGGATGCCATCCGGCCAGTGGACAATAAACGGCGTGGCAATCCCGCCCTCATGCTCAAAATGCTTGTAGCGGCGGAATGGCACATTTTCCAACGTGGCCCATGATTCGCCGCAAAACACTTGTGAATCCGGCCCGCCGGGCGAGCGTCCGTTGAGTGTCCCCATTAGTCCGCCCTCCCAATTGCCGCCGTTGTCGCTCATGAACACGATGAGCGTGTTTTCGAGCAACCCGCGTTGGCTCAGACCCGCCACCAGTACGCCAATTTGCTGGTCCAGATGCGACACGCAGGCTGCATAAATCGCCATGATGTAATCCGAACGATCTTTTTCCTCAGGCGTCAGGCTGTCCCAGGCCTTGACGGCGTCGGGGCGGGGCGACAGCGGCCAGGATTTGTCGATGAGGCCCATTTGGATTTGGCGCTGATAGCGCTCCTCGCGCAGCTTGTCCCAGCCGGCCAGGTATTTCCCGCGAAATTTGGCTATGTCTTCCGCCGGCGCTTCCAGCGGAAAGTGCGGCGCGTTGTAAGCCATATACAGAAAGAATGGCTGCTTGGCCGACTGCGCCTCGTCAATAAATTTCAAGCCGTAGTCCGTCCACAAATCCGTCGAATACCAGTCCTTGGGCACGCCGTCCACCCCGCCCCGCTTCACCGCTTTGCCGTTCAAATACAATTCAACTCGCTTATCTGTCGGGTAATAAAAACCACCCGCTGGCGAGTTTAAACTGCGGTCAAAGCCGCGCCGCCACGGCACCACGCCATGATCACCGACTTGTCCAACATGCCATTTGCCCACCATGGCTGTGAAATAGCCCGCCGGTTTTAAAACCTGGGCGATGGTCACGCAATTGTCATTAAGATGCCCCTGATAGCCAGGCAATGGCTGGCCGTCCGGGCCTTTGAGCCGCTCGGTCATTAAGCCGATGCCGGCCGCATGAGAATACAGGCCGGTCAGAATCGTGGCGCGCGAGGGACAGCAACGCGAGTCATTGTAAAATTGCGTGAACTTCAAACCACCCGCCGCCAGCTTGTCCAAATTCGGCGTGGGAATCTCGCTGCCATAACAACTAAGGTCGGAAAAACCCATGTCATCGACGAGAATGACAATGATATTTGGGCGCGGTGCCGTTTCCCCGGGTGCAGCCGCCACGCCGGATAGCGGCCCGGCCGCCAGCCACGCGGCGAGCACGGCCAGGATTTTGGCAATCCAACGTCTCGTTGTTGGGGGCGTTGGAATTATGGTGATGGCATTGGTGTTCATATTTTAATCCTCACATTTTTCCTGATTACTGATGTCATTCTTGGCAGAGCGTTCGGTCAGATTGCCCTCGTTATCCGAAGCCCAACCGCACCGATTGCCTTTTCCCAGGTAGGAGACGAAGGAAGGGCCAATGATTTTTCCTGGCCCCAATCCACTTTTATCGTCGAGGAATAGCCCGCCCAATCAGGCATCGCAAATCCTTTTGCGGTCGGGCTAAAAGCCTTGCCCACCGCCAAATGGGCACGACCATCCCAAACCCGCACTGCCGGGTCAGCATAACCAGGCAGTATCGGATTGGCGGCATGAATCGTGACCGCGAAATTGGCCAGCCAACCGGCCAGAATAATCTGGAGGTGTGCGCTTAACATAAATGTTCTAAAACACGATTGGCTCAAGCAGCGGCTTTTCAAACCTGTGAACAAGAGACAGCATGGTCAATTCATGGCCCAGCTTGCCATAACCCCTAGGGGTGATTTTGAAAAAACGGTGGCGGGCCTTGCCGGAGCCAGGATGGCATATTTTTCCGACATTCGGGGACCTATAAGCTTTCAGCCAGTCATGGGGCCTTGCTGGGTGACGACGAACTCGGGCAGCTTGAGCTTGATATCGCCAATTCGGTCAAATACGGCTGTGTTTGTTAGGCGAATCTGTTAGGCAATTGAAAATCCGAAACCAACAAACCCCGACGAAACAATTTGAGCGGTTCAAGAAATACTGTGGCCGTGCGGCGCGAGGATTTTTGCCTTTGGGCGAAGTTTGGGCGAGGGCGCATGTCCGCCGCGACCTGTGCCGGAGCCGAAACGCAGCCCAAAGGCAAAAAGACCGCGCTCCTCACCAACTGACCGCGCGGCTACAGGATTTCTTGAACCGCTCTAACCCTGTGATTGAGCGAGAACGATGCCCAAACTAAAACAGACCGTTTGGTATCTCTATCCGGCCAAACGGCCATAGTTTTCTGAAAATGCCATAGGGCCGGAGAAGCCCCCATGCCAAGCGAAGGCTGGTTGGATTCCAGCCCTCGTTGGTTCGTGTGGACTAGACTAATGGCCCAATGCTTACTGGGTCTGCAGCCGGTAGAACCGCTGCGGTGTGCCGGGCGTGGCTGGCAGCATATTGCTGAAACTGCCATCCCAGTTGAACCGATTGGTGGCCATGCACTCCCATTGCTTCAACGGCAGCGACAGGTTGGTGGCAGACAACACCCAGTAATAGGCATTGCCGCCGGTCGGCCCACCGAACCCGGTGAGTATAACATTTTTCCCATCCAGTCGCGCCCCCGCAAATTGCGGTGGCACGGTGGTGATGACCACCGGCGGCGGCCCGAGAAGCACATGGGGCTGGCCTCCTGACGGAGGCACCCCCAGATTGGTGGTGGCATGCACGGCCACAAACTCCATATATGGGTATGCCTGACCGCCGTTGTACGTGACAATAATGTCCGTCCCGTTGGTGTTCGCAAACCGGGCATTCGTAACTTGAAACGAAGTCGAAACATAGCCGGCATTTGTGGGATTCAGGGTAAAATTACCCGCGTTGGTCAGCCCCTGTAAGCTGTCGTAGGACACCGTGATACTTCCATTGGCCGGCCCGTTGGATACCACCGTCATGCTCAGTGAGATGGTCACATTGGTCATGAGCCCATTGGTGAAGTAAGGGCTGGTGACGTGGAACAGGAAATTGGAGTTCCCGTTCAGCAGCTGCCAGCCATAGCCCAAACCCACCTGTACGTTTCCAAGATTATTGGTGATCAGCGAAATTCCATTGGTCACCACGGGAGTGTCCCCGAGGTTGGCCGCGATGAAACTATTGCCGCTGACAATGCAGTTGTTGTTCCAGTTTTGATAACCCGCCTGCGGCGCGTAGGGCATGTCGTTCAAAACCGAGTTGGAGATGACCAATTGCCCCAACGCTGGCACGTCGACCGTGAAGTTGTTGTTCAGGCAGGCATTATTGATCACCACTTTGCCCGCCGCCCGGATGGTCGGGGGTAGTTGCTGCTGCGAGTTGAGGAAAGGGTCGTTCATGATGAGGCAGGCATTCGTGTTATCCACCCGCAGGATGTAGTTGACCCAGAGATCGGCAAGCGTACTCGACATCACCGAAACCGTGCCGACGTAGTTGCTCTGCAACCACCACTCGTAATTACCCGTGCCGTCGCCCACCCCATAGACCAGCGCATTGCAAGCCATGAAATTGAGGGCTCCGTTGGCCGGGGCGCTCTCCATCACATAGGCGCGCTGCAATACTTCGCCGTTCATCAACAGCACCTGCCCCGTGCCGCCGCGCTGGGTGAACATCGTATGCGCCGCGTGATTGAAGATCGAGCTGATGGTCAGGTTGGTGCAATCTTGTGCGATGAACGTGTTCTCCTGCGCACTGATGATGCTGTCACTGGGACCTTTACCCGAGTCCCACCAGGACCCCGGTTTGGCGTGCACATTTTGAATCCGGCAGTCGGTTGACCCGCCCCGAACCATGAATATGTTTTGCAATCCCCCGAAGAAACAATAATCCACCAGCGCGGCCTTCGCCCCGTTCATGTCCACCCCCTGATAATCGCTGCCGCAGCATATATCCACCAAATAATTCGACCCGCCGCTGCACTGGATCATATATGGATAGGGCGTTTCGGCCGCCAACGATTGTCCGTTCTGATTGGGATAATCCAGGTTCAAGCCGCGCATGCCGCTCTGGCCGTTCAGCGTGATGAACGCCGGCCCGTTCGTAGTGGCCGGATTGAGGTTGAGCTGGCTGCCAGTTTTCCCGCTGCCATAAATATTTGCTGCCGCCGCGTTTTCATGCCGGCCGCCAAAGATACCGCGCAGTTCCACGCCGTTGCTCACGCTGAGCGGTTGCGTCAGCAAAAAGGTGCCGGCTGGGAAGAATACAATGCCGCCCTGGTTGGCGGTGGCGGCGGCGATGGCCGCCTGCACCGCGGCGGTGTCATCCGTGACCCCATCGCCTCTCGCCCCAAATGCAAAAACGTCGAACAAGTTCGTCTGGGCCGGCTTGCGCGTTCTGGGGTAATCTATCGGGAAATTCGGCACGGTGACGGGGGCCACCGGGTTGGTGCTGATCACCAAGTGGTCACTCGTTCCGAGATAGTTTGCCACATTGGCCGGCCCGCAGTTCGAGTTACCCGCAATCACCACCTGTGCCGGATTGTGGCCGCCAGTGTAGAGAACGACATTGGTGCCGGTGCTGATGAAGCTTGAACCCACCAGATCCAGCTCATAATTGCTGTTGGAGATGGTGATCGAATTATTCAAGGTACAACCTTCCAGGTTCAGGTTAAAAGCCGTGCCGCCAGCGTCGCAATACACCGCGCCGGCGCCGCCGTAAATGGTGCAGCCAGTATAATCCCCCGCTGCCTGGCCTAGCCGATGCACCCCATACCCGTTGGTGGTACCGCCAAACGTGCAGTTGATGGCTTGCAGGCTTTTGGTGGAGGCGAGCCGCAGGGCTTCGGTGCAGTTGGTGGCCACCACGTTGAAAAACTCCGGTTGGCCCGGATTGTCGCCATTTTTCGTTAAACGGACGCCATAGTCATAGCCGGAAATCACAATATTTTGTGCGAAGTAATCATCCACGTTTTCCGCCTCCAAACCGACGCAGTTGGTATTATTCAACATCAAACCCGCCAGGATCGCCTTCGTCGCCGCGTTCGTCGGCGCGCCCGGCAGTCCCGACCACGACCAGTAATCGGGGGCTAGATTCAACAGCTCCACCCGCGGCACCGCCTGCCCGTCATCCATCCGCACGCCCATTTCCAGCGTCGTGCCATAGATGCCCCGCAAACAGGCGAAGCCACTTTCTTTCATATCCACCCCCGCGTAGGAATTGACCAGGGTGATGTTTTCGATGGTCTTCATGTTGGCCGGGTTGCAAATGGTGTAAGGATAAGGAACCGGGTTGGTGGGATTTTGGTTCGGATACCAAAACGTCAGATCCCGCAGGCCGCAATCAGTGTTTGGACTGATGATAAACGCGTTGGTGTCTATACTCTCCAGCACGGGCGGGACGTTGGAGTTGAAGTAGACATCAAAGATGGTGCAGTTGTTCACCGGTTGGCCCGGGCCCGGCTGCACCCAGCGCCCGCGCAAGGTCACACCGTCGGGCATCGTCAAGCCGTTGGTGAACTTATAATGGCCCGGCGGCACAAACACCGTGCCCCCCCCCATCAACGACAACCAGTTCATCGCCGCCTGAAAATAGACCGAGCAGTCGTTGTTGGTCGTATCGGTTGGCAACGTATACATTCCGTCAATGACATCTCCTGCCACCACCCCCGCCAACACCGTATCGCTCGTGGGAAAATTGGTGTCGTCCGCAATCACCCGCCAGTTCATGGCCGTGGTTGGCGGCGGGGTGCCGGTTATGACCGCGGCATTGATGCCCATGTATTTGCCTGCACTGGTGGTCCCGGTCTTCTGAAAGGTCCAAACCACCGTCAAGGCATTGGTCGGACTACTGGCCTGAAACGTGAGGCTATAATCAAAATCGCCGAGCGGCGGATTGGTGGTGACCACGGTTGACATAGCCCCCGACAAAATATTGGAGAACAGAAACGTTATCCCGCTGGAACTATTGGCAATATATCCATAAAGGTGAATGGTATGCGGCAGCACATCGCCCGGGACAAACGTGTACGTCTCATAATTCATGCCGAACGCATTCGTGCCAGAACTGCCGTAACCGAAGCCACTATCGTAGAAATTTTGGTTCGTCTCGGCATAATCGGGAGTCCCATTCGTCCAGGTAAATGTCTGTGACGATCTTCTAAAGTTATCTTGGTTACAGGGTGCCACGATGACCGGAGGCGCAACCAGAATGCTACCACCGTTGCGTAGGACAACACTCGGCTGATTCATACTGCTTCCGCCAAAAAGCTGCCAGTCCTGCAAACCCGCCGTCGCCAAGTTTTGGTTCACGTTCGTCGAATCCGCCACGGAGGAATAGGTTGCCACGCCGATGCTGGGCATCACATTGGTGGCCAGTATCGAAAAGTTGCCTGCGGGCACATTGCTGAGCGTCAGGTAGTCCGTTGAGTCCGTCGGCACGAAGTTCGCCGTCACGGCATTGGTTCCCACCGCTGTCTGGCTGGCCGCCCCGCCCGTCAGAATGTTCTGCAAGGTTCCCGGCACCGAACTGCTCAAGATTGTCACCGCCGCAGCTTGCGGCCGGCCCGTGTAAAATACCGGCGAGTTGGTCACCGTCAGTGTGGCGGTCGGCGTCGCCTGATAGATCGTCCCGCCAGTGCTGGTATTCAGGGTTACACTGTAGTTGTTGCCCCCGTTCCCATCGTTGACTGTGTACGCGCTCACCGACAGCGTCTTACCCGAGCCAACCGTGGCCGTGTCGTAGACCACCGCCGTCCCACTGACCGTGTCCCCAGTCTGCAAGCCTGCGGCGGCCGGCACATTCGTCGCGCTCACCGTGCCGTCATATATCTTAACATTCGTACCCGGCGTCAGCGTCAATCCCGCCACCGTGATGTTCGCCCCCGCCGTCGT
>Ga0007882_10002039_pt1 | contig 11514 bp, 14 predicted proteins | sample CryBogCBH12Aug01_FD_71195 | JGI IMG/M metagenome (GOLD analysis project Ga0007882, IMG submission 71195) | Freshwater microbial communities from Crystal Bog, Wisconsin, USA - CBH12Aug09.1 | ecosystem: Environmental > Aquatic > Freshwater > Lake | place: Crystal Bog, Wisconsin, USA | collected... | reverse complement strand
CTTTCGGTCAAGGAGCATGAAATCTTTGCGCGCGAGGGCGACGACCTCCTGTGCGAGGTGCCCGTGAGCTTTGTGCAGGCCACGCTGGGGGCCGAGATTGAGGTGCCGACACTGGAAGGCCGCGCCACCATCCGCATTCCCGCCGGCACCCAACCCGGTACGCTGCTGCGGCTAAAAGGCCGGGGCATGAAAAATTTGCAGGGCTACGGCCAGGGCGATTTGCTCGTGCGCGTGCAGGTTGAGGTGCCCGCGCATCTGAACAGCGCGCAAAAAGCCAAACTCCAGGAATTTGCCATGCTCTGCGATGGCCAGGAAGCACCGCTCACGCGCGGCTTCTTTGAGAAGGCGAAAAAATTCTTCAAGTGAGTGGCCCATGCACCGCTTTTACCTGCCGCCGGAACACTGCCGCACCGAGACGCTGCGGTTGACCGGGCGGGAAGCACATCACGGCCTCCATGTCCTGCGGCTGAAACCGGGCGAGACTGTCACCGTGCTGGACGGAGCCGGGCAACAATTCACCTGCGCGGTGGAATCGGCCACGCGGGATTTGCTCATCCTGGCAGTCAAAGCCAAGGTGTTCACCCCGCCACCCCCCTGCCCTGTCACGCTGCTGGTGGCCATTCCCAAGGGCAAGATCATCGAAGACATCATCCAGAAAGCCGTGGAACTCGGCACGCATCGCATTGTCCCGCTGCTGTCCGAACGCGTGATCACCCACCTCGACGCCGACGGTGCGGAAAGCAAGCGCGAGAAATGGCAGCAGGTCGCCGTGGAAGCCATCAAGCAATGCGGGGCCGTCTGGCTGCCGCGCGTCGAAGCCCCGGTTGCCATCCCTCAGTATCTTGCCCGCCGAGAAAAATTTGACCTGCCGCTAGTCGGCTCGCTCCAAACCGAACGCCGCCATCCGCGTGAGTGGCTCCGGGAATTTTTGGCCCGGGAAAACCGTCCGCCGCAAAGCGCCGCTATCTGGATTGGCCCGGAGGGGGATTTTACCGCTGCGGAATTGCACGCCATCGAGGCAGCCGGTGCCCGCCCCATCACGCTCGGCCCGCTCACGCTGCGCGTGGAAACCGCCGCCATTTACTGCCTGTCATTTTTGAACTACGAACTGGCCGCCCCGCACCCTGCCACAGCCGGTTGAGGATGGTTTCATAACTTGAAAACAGCGCCAAACCCAAATGGCTTGGGGAGCGCGCCCGCCCCGGGCGCAATTTTCCGCGCCTCGCGGAAAATTCGGGCGCACCGAAAACGGCCAAACCGGTTGGATGTCGGACGCGCCGGAAGCTGGGCGCGGGGCGCACCCAGCCACGCCCGGGGCGGGCGTGCTCCCAAACTCCGGTTTCGGGCTGAGCACCGTATCCCCGCCATTTGCATCCGCCAGCCGCTGCGGCTACAATCTGCCTGTGTCCTTTGCTGAAAATTTGGAATTGATTCGCCAACGCCTCAACGCCGCCTGCACCCGGGCCGGGCGGGACGCCGGCTCCGTCACGCTGCTGGCCGTTGCCAAAGGCCATCCGCCCGAAACTATTCAGGAAGCCGTCGCCGCCGGGCAGCTTTTCTTTGGCGAAAACAAAGTCCAGGAGGCGCGCGCCAAAATCCCGCTTTCGCCCGGCAAGGCCCGCTGGCATTTCATCGGCCATCTGCAATCGAACAAGGTGCGCGAGGCCGTGGAACTGTTTGAAATGATTCAGGGCGTGGACAGCCTGGCCATTGCCGGCGAAATTTCCAAGCGCGCCGAGCAGGCCGGCAAGAACGTGCCCATCCTCCTGGAGGTGAATGTGGCCGGCGAAGCCAGCAAGTTTGGCTATAAACCGGAAACCCTGCTCACCGAATTGGCCGCGCTGAACCAACTGCCCCGCATCGAAATCCACGGGCTGATGGCCATCCCGCCCTACACGCCCGTGCCCGAAAAGTCGCGGCCCGCTTTCCAGCGGCTGCGCGAACTCAAAGGCGCCTGCGAAAACCTGCTCGGCGTCCCCCTGCCCCACTTGAGCATGGGCATGAGCGGCGATTTCGAGGTGGCCATTGAGGAGGGCGCGACCATCGTCCGCGTCGGCACCGCCCTCTTTGGCCCGCGTCCCAGCCGCGCGGACAAGGCAACGGAGTGAATTTGTTGGCCAATTTTCGCGAATAGACTATGTTAGCGGTGATGACGATTGAGCTGTTCAAACGTGAAATTGCCGAAGCCGTAAAAAATTACGACCGGCATGTCGTCTGCCTTGAAAAAACTCCCTGCGAATTTGAAGAATCGCTCAATTCCTTGATCGTCAAAGCCATCAAGGCCTACGAGACCCGGGGTGAAGGCATGCGCCATGGCATCGCCTTGGACCGCCAAGTGACGGTTATTCTCAGCCAGACCGACGGCCCCCGCCCGCTGTGCGGCATCTATTTCAACCTGCACTCCCCATATAAGAAGGACATTCTTCCCAAGCTGGCGAAGTCGCTCGCGGAAAAATCGCCCAAGCCGGGCGAATGATCCTCATTGCTCCCGTGCCTGGTCGCCCTTGCGCGCCTCGCCGGAGATGATGTCGGCCGTCACGTTGTTCTCCTGCCGAAATTTGGAAATCCGCACTTCCGCCGTCTTCAGTCCGTTCCGAAACAAGTCCAGCATCTGCCCTTCCGCCGGGAGCCGGCCATCGGGAAAATTGAGAATTACAAACCGGGCAGACTCATGAACCAGCACCACATTGGCCGACGCCGACTGTGCCGGCGTAATAATAACCGGTGCCACCTTGGCCGCCGGTGGGGCGGACGTTGCAGCGGCATGGCTCCGGTGAAACCAACTGCACCCTGCGAACAGCAAGGTGAACCCGGCCAGACCCAGACACAAAAAAATTCTCATGCGTCCATTAAGCCTGCCAGCCGTGGCCGGGTCAATGATGCATATTGGGCACGCCGCCGATCTTGGGGAGCATACGCGTCCCGCGTGTGGGTTTCGGCGTCCCGCCGAAACCTCGTCTCACCATCTATGCTCCAAACGTGGCATCCAGCACCAGCATAATGACGGCCAAATCACCGTTCCAACTTCTCAATTCTGACTTCTAACTTATGTCTTTGGCTTCTCAGGCTTCTCAATTTGCCGCCGGGTAGCCAGCAGCACGGCAATAGTCCAGCACGGGGCCAAATCCGCCACTGGCAGCAGCTTGACCGCAAAGGTCGGCAGGAACGCGAAGTGCCAACCCAGCAACCAAGTCATCAGCCCGCACATGATAATATCCAGCCCGTCCGCCAGCGGTGAGGCAATGCCCTCCGCAAACACCGCCGCCAGACTGAACTGCACGCCGTCTGCCGCCACGGCCAGACCGCGCGCCACCCACCGTCGCCGGTTGGAAATGGATTTCATGTCAGCGGGAGACTTCAGGCTTCGGTGGCAATAGCGGGGAGTTCAAACGGTTCGTGCCATCAAAATCGAACACCACCGTGTAGCCTTCCATCTGGAACAGCGCGGTGAAGTATCGTTTAAAATCCTCGATGGCGGTGGCCATACCTTCGTGCACCTCGTCACTCCCCCGCGCCCCGGCCTCCAGTTGCGCCTGCACCTTGACCATGTCATCGGGCTTCAGTTTGTTCAGGACGCCGTCCTCGGTCAGCAGAATTTGCGGCTCCCGATCCGCATGGGTCACGGACAGCACGCGCGGGCGATTGGCAGAGATGTGCACCGTATGCGACTCCCGGCTGACCACAATTGCGATGTCGCTGTTGATGTCCCAACCAAGTTTCACGTCAAAAGCTTCATGGGCGATGATGCGCTTGGTCGAGCCGAAGGTTGCGTCCGAATAATCCACGATGGAGCGCACTCGTACCCGGGCCAGCGCCAGTTCGCCGATGGGCTTTACCCCCAGCGAATCGCTTTGGACACTGACGGACACCTGGTCACCGCCCCATTGGCGGAGCAACGCGGCCGCGCGGTGCAGCGTCCACTGGTAATTCGTGGACAAAGCCGACACCGCCTGCCCGGGAACCTTCGCCGTCTCCGTGCAGGACTGATAGGCCGTCAACGCCAGCAGCACCAGCATGACGCTGACACCGGCGGCGAGAATTTGTCTGGCATTCATGCGGATAATTCGTCCCACCCAGTATGCGTCACGGCGGGAAAAGTGGCAATCGTGGCCATTTTGACGGTTGGTCCCAATCTGACGGAGCCCGACTGTGTGTGATAGCACCAGCCGGAGCAATGACCGAATATTCAGCCGCGCCAACCTGCTCCACACGTACGTTGGCTGCCACCTTGCTGCGGCTGGTGCTATCAAACTCAGCCGCGCTCCGCAAATTTCAAATTTGGACACCACCCATATTGACAACTTGTTCCACGCTGGGTACCGGCCTAAGCTTTCTTCCATGAACAGTGTTGTAAACACGCTTGGGTTTCGTTTATTTGCTGCACGGCGTGCCGACAGCTTGGGACTATTTTTGCTACTACTCGTCGCGACCTTCCCGGCGGCTGGCGCTTCGTGGCCGGAACGGGTCTTTGCGCCGTATGTCTATGTGGGTGCTGACGATAATTTTAAACTCACTCGCTGCCAGGAATTTACCGGGCAGGCGTATTACACCCTGGCCTTCATCATTGCCGATAAGCGCAACCAACCGGCTTGGGACGGCCGGTTTGAGCTGGCAACCAATCCCTTTGCCAGTGACATCAACGCCCTCCGCCAGCGGGGCGGTGACGTGATTGTTTCCTTTGGCGGGGAGGGCGGGCAGGAGATTGCCCGCGTGACAACCAATGCGGCCGCGTTGACCGCCAAATACCAAGACGTCATAGATCGCTACCAACTGACCTGGCTGGATTTCGACATCGAGGGAAATTCACTGGCCGAAGTTCGCACCAACCACTTCCGCAACTTGGTGCTGGCGGCTTTGCAGGCGAAGAATCCCGGCCTGCGCATCAGCTTCACCCTGCCGGTAGATCCCCAAGGCATCCCGGACGACGGCCTGAAACTGCTGGCGGACGCACATTCGGTCGGCGTGAAAATCTATTCTGCCAACGTGATGACGATGGATTTTGACTCGGAATTCTTAAAACATCAGACGATGGCCGAAGTGTCTATCGCCAGCGCGCTCAAGGCCCGTGAGCAATGCCAGGCGATTGACCCGGCCATCCAAATCGGCCTCACCCCGATGATTGGCCAGAACGACGAGAAGAGCGAAGTATTTACCCAAGCGGATGCCCGTGCACTCCTGGCTTGGGCTGAAGCACAGCCATGGGTGTGCAGCGTCTCCTTCTGGTCCGCCAACCGCGATGCGCGCACCTCCGGTCGCAATAAAAAGGCGGACGACACCTTCAGCGGCACACCACAGAAACCCTGGGATTTTACGCAGATATTTAAGGCGTTTACAAAGGTTCAGGGCGGCTGGCCGGAAAAACAATAAATCTGAAAACAGAAGTTGGCAGTCAGTAGACAAGAGTTGCGGTTGTCGGTGCGGCCCGCTTGCGGCCTGCTTTTACGGGCGAGCGGGATGGAATATCCGGGAGATTTCGGTGCGCGCGAGTTTTCCGCGAGGCGCGGAAAACTGCGCCCGGGGCGGGCGCGATCCCCATGCAACTTCGGTTTTGGGAATAAACCTGATAGTTCATGGCCATAAAAAAGCCCTGTCTTTCGACAGGGCTGTTAAATTGGTTGCGGGGGTAGGATTTGAACCTACGGCCTTCAGGTTATGAGCCTGACGAGCTACCGGGCTGCTCCACCCCGCGTCACTGGATGTTCAATATGCACCCGTTGGCGGCGGGGGGCAAGTTAAATTAAAAAGGATTTACGCCATACCGAATCCAGTAGCCCGGCAGCTTTAAAAATTCCAGCCGCAGATGCCGCGTGATGCCCCGGGCCGCCCATTCGCTCCGGTTCACCGCAAAATACGATGGCCGCGCATAAAACCGGATTTCCGGCGCATATTCCTGAAAACAGCGCAGCGACCGCCGCGCATGATACCACGAGGTCACCAAAATGGCACTGCGGACGTGCGCGGCCCGCAGCAGCCGAATCGTGAAGATGGCGTTTTCATACGTGGTCGTGGATTTGTTCTCCACTTGGATGGCCCGGGCGGGCACGCCATTGTCCAGCAGCATTTGGCGGTTCATAGCATCGTCCCCTGCCCCGCTGATGATAACCCGGGGCGCGGCGTGCTCGAAATAGAGCTGAGCCGCCCGAATGGGCCGCTCGTGGGTGCCGCCGCCCAGCACGATGATGACATCGGCCGAGACCGGCCCGCTGTCCACGCACAGGAACTTGGCCGGATAAAACCAGACAACTGCGCCCAGCACCACCAGCAGCAGCAGGCACACGAGCAGCGTCCGAAATATCAGTTTGCGAATCATGCCGGCAAATTTTTTGCTGTAGCGGCGGTCTGTGACCGCCGTGCTTGGCAAATTAAAGACCTTCGCCCGTCGGCGGTCACAGACCGCCGCTACAAGACCATTGCCTCCGCAAAAGCTAGAAACCGGTTAACCGGCCAGGATGCCGATTTCCACCGGCTCCACATTCACGCCGGCCTTTTCCAGCCACTTGATGGCGGCGGTGACTTCGCTGCGCGGGCCGTCCAGTTCCAGGCAGACAATGCCGATTTCATCGGTCACGCTGGCCTGGCGGATGTTGGTGACCACTTTGAACTTGTGGCCGACCTCCCAGATGAACGGCTTCTTGATAAACTTGGGCGGATACATCAGCCACAGGCGCTGCTGCATGGGGCTGTCCGGCGCGGAGCTTTTCTTTTTGGGTGTGGCCATAAATTTGTGAGGTTGGCCTAGCCCCCGGCAATGGCGGGGATGATGCTGATCTCATCGCCGTCTTTGAGCGGGGTGGCGCGGTTTTGGAGGAAGCGGATGTCTTCCTCGTTGACGTAAACATTGACGAACCGGCGGACCTCGCCATGGTCGTCCACCAGGCGTTCCTGGATGCCCGGGAAGCGGGTTTGCAATTCGTCAATGGCTTCGCCCACAGTGGCGGCGGTTATTTCCACCAACTCCTCGTTGTTGGTCAACTTGCGGAGCGGGGTCGGGATGCGGACTTTCTTTGACATAAATTAATTATATTGTCGGTTTGCCGGTCGGCTAAATCAATTTTAATCCGAACGGCACAAAAACTGTAAAGTCAGCCCTGTTCTCAGTGGCCAACCGGGCTTCCGCCAAAATCGCGCTGGCGGCAATCATACCATCAAAGCGCGACCCACGCCGACGGCCACCCTGATTAAAGAGTTTTGCCGCCAAAGTCGCGGTCCGTTCATCAAATGGAAGCACTTGTCCGTCAATCACCACTTTAACTAAGGCAATCTCTTCCGCCGAAACCGGCCCGTTCAAAAATTCCGTCCACACCAAGGCGCTGACTGCCAAAGCTTCACCTGCGGCCAGCCACTTGTCCACGTTTTGGGAGGGCAATGACCCGGAAACAGCCAGACCAATCAAATAGTTCGTATCCAGATGAATCATCGCCCGCAGTCAGTTGCCGGCCAACCGTTCACACTTCACATCCTGCAAATAAGTCTCCGCCAGAGCAGGCGTAAGCTTTGATTGGGCCTGCAACCGGCGCAGGGCCTCACGACCACGCATTTGGCTGGCCGGCTGCGAGACCACTGGCTGAAGCAAAACCGCATAAGCTCCGTCGCGAATGGTGATTTCTTCACCTTCCACGGCGGAATGCAGCAACTCAGTTAAATGGCAACTGGCTTCCTGCACGGTCAACGTTTTCATCTCCGTCATTTTATCGTTTGTTCGCAACAAAAGCAAACCCCGGTCGGTTTTGCTCATCGCCTGCCAACTATGACAGCGGGTCCTGCCTGGTTAAACCGGAATTACGCCGCCGCCTTCTCCTCCACCTCCAGCAGCGCCTCAAACTCCCGCAGGCTCGGCTTGATCTCGCGCGGCTTGCCGCAGTAACCGTTCACGGCATCGAGCGTCTTCAGGCCGTTGCCGGTCACACAGATGACCGCCGAGGAGTTGCGCGGAATCTTGCCGGACGCAATCAGCTTCTGCGCCACGCCCACGGTCACGCCACCGGCGGTTTCGGCAAAGATGCCTTCCGTTTCGGCCAGCAGCTTGATCGCGTCGCGGATTTCATCGTCCGTCACGTCGTCGGCGCAGGCACCGGTTTCGCGCATCACCTTGAGCGCATAGAAACCGTCGGCGGGCGTGCCGATGGCCAAAGACTTGGCAATCGTGTCCGGCTTGACCGGCTTGAAGAAGTCCAGCCCGGCTTTTTGCGCGGTGGAAATCGGCGAGCAACCGGTCGCCTGCGCCCCATACACGCGCGTTTCGCTGTTCGGCACCAAGCCGATTTTCACCAGTTCCTGATAGCCCTTGTGAATTTTGGTGAGCAACGAGCCTGAGGCCATGGGAATCACCGTGTGTTCCGGCAGGCGCCAGCCCAGTTGTTCGGCAATCTCATACGCCATGCTCTTCGAGCCTTCGGCGTAATACGGGCGCATATTGACGTTCACAAACGCCCAGCCAAACTTGCCGGCGATTTCCGCGCACAGGCGGTTTACCTCATCGTAGTGGCCCTTGATGGCAATCACGTTCGCGCCATAGATAAGCGAATTCAGAATCTTCCCCTGCTCCAGGTCGGAGGGGATGAATACGTAAGATTTCAGGCCCGCGCTCGCAGCGTTGGCCGCCACGGAATTGGCCAGGTTGCCGGTCGAGGCGCAGGCTACCGTCTCAAAGCCCAGCTCCTTGGAGCGGCTCAATGCCACGCTCACCACGCGATCCTTGAACGACAGGGTCGGATAATTGACGGCGTCGTTCTTGATCCACAGTTCGCGAATGCCCAGGCGCTTCGCCAGGCGGTCAGCCTTGATCAGTGGGGTGAAGCCCACCTGCTGGCCCACCGTCGGCTCGCCCGCCACGGGCAGCAACTCGCGGTAACGCCACATGGACTTGGGCCGCGAAGCAATGACTTCGCGGGTCATGGACTTCTTGATCCGGTCGTAGTCATACGCGACCTCGAGCGGGCCGAAGTCAAATTCGCACACATGCGTGGCGGTGAGCGGGTATTCACGGCCGCATTCGCGACACTTGAGCGCCTTCATGAATCCAGTGTTTTTTTCCATAAATTGTTGTCGGCTAATGGGCAATAAAAAAGCCCCTTCCCATGACCATGAGAAGAGGCGACAAAACGGTTGTGCTGCTTCTCATTTTTCCCAAGCTAATGATGCCCGGGCTGGAATTGGCACCTGTCATTGAAACCAAAGTTCAATCGGTTGCCGTGGTGTCATCGGGCCAGTCCCTCAACCACTCGTTATGAGTCCGTCAAATCAACGGATGCGAATAAGTTGATACATGTCCGCAATTCTGTCAAACAGATTTTTTCGCGGAACAAAGCTTTTGACAGAATTACAGAATTGGGAAAATTAACAGAACGGAAACAGCCGTTGGCTGGGCGGTTGGAATCAGTCCATTTTGTAAATTCTGTAATTCTGTCAATTCCCCTCCCACCCCCTCCCTCACACGGCCGTTATCGTTATTATTTCGCCTTTCAGCAAAACCGCAAAAATTCAAACACAACAATTAGTAGTGCCCCCGGCAAATTTATCCACTCCATATGGTGGTTTTTGCTTTACTTGACCCCAAGACTATGGTTGGCTGGGTCAAACGAGATTATGTATCTAAAAAATCTGACAGTTTTTGGTTTTAAGTCCTTTGCGGACAAGACCGCCTTGAATTTTCAGCCCGGGGTCACGGCCATCGTCGGACCCAACGGTTGCGGCAAATCCAACGTGTCGGACGCCATCCGCTGGGTGCTCGGCGAGCAGTCCGCCAAGGCCTTGCGTGGCGGGGAAATGGCTGATGTCATCTTCAACGGCACCGACGGCCGCAAGCCCATGGGCATGGGCGAAGTCTCCCTCACCCTCGGCGGGGTCAGCGAGGAAGGTCTCCGCGCGGCCGGTGTGGAAGTTTCCTACGATGAAGTGACCCTTACCCGCCGCATTTATCGCGACGGCGGCAGCGAATATTTTCTTAACCGCACCCCCTGTCGGCTCCGCGACATCCAGCAGCTTTTCATGGGCACGGGCATCGGCCGCACCAGCTACAGCATTCTCGCCCAGGGCCACATCACCCAGATTCTTTCCAGCAAACCCGAAGATCGCCGGATGATTTTTGAGGAAGCCGCCGGCATCACCAAGTTCAAGTCCCAGAAAAAAGAGTCGCTCCGCAAGCTCGAATACACCGAGCAAAACCTCCTGCGCATCGCCGACCTGATCAAGGAAGTGAAGCGGCAGATTGGTTCGCTCCAGCGCCAGGCCGGCAAGGCTCGCCGTTACAAGCAGATTTCCCAGGAACTGCAACACCTGGAAACCCAGCTCGCCCGCCATCAGTTCGATGTCCTCCAGGGCGAAATCAGCGGCCGCCGCCAGGCCTTGGAAGATTTCCGCCATGACCTCGAACAAGGTGCTGGCGAGGTGCTCCGCTTCGAGGGCGAAATCACCCGCCTGCGCGAAGACCTGGCCGAACTGGAACAACAGGTCGCCGCCCAGCAGCAGCGCGGCATGGAACTCAAGGCGGAGATTGACCGCAACGACAGCCGCATCCAATACAACGAGGAACGCCTCGCCGAAATCGAGTCCCAGAATTCCCGCGCGCTCGGGGAAATCACCCAGGCCGAGGAACGCTGCCAGGCCGCCACCGCCGAACTGCAGACGGTCACTGACCGCCTCGCCGTGGCCGCCGCCGCGCTGGAACAGCACCAACAGGATTTGTCAGCCCGCCGCGAAGGCGTCCAGCAGATTGAGAATCGCCTGCGCGAACGCCAGGAAGCCCTGCGCCAGGCACAGTCCGCCGCCTTTGCTGCCGCCCAGGAACTTTCCCGCTGCCGCAACGAGCTCAACACGCTCGACCTCCAGAAACAGGGCAACTTGGTGCGGCTCGAAAAACTTACCGCCGAGAAATTGCAACTCGAAGAGGAACGCCTCCGTCTCGATGTGCGCCTCCAGGAATTCACCGCCACCGTGGAAGTGGAAAAACTGAATGTTGCCACCACGCGTGGCTCCGTCGAGCAGCGCCAGGCGCGCCTGCGCGAATTGCATACTGAAATCCAGCAGGCCTCCGCCGAGCAGGACAAATGGCTGCACCAGCAGTCCGAGAAGCGCTCCCGCCTCACCGTGCTGGAACAACTCGAAGGCTCCCACGAGGGCTTTGATGCCGGGGCCGTCGCCGCCCTGCGCCAGTCCCGCGAAGTGCTCGGCTCCTTTGCCGACCGTATCCGCGTGCCGGACCGGTTCATCACCGCCGTGGAAAATGCGCTGGGCCACAACCTGCAACTGGTGCTCACCGAGCAGCCCGCCTCCGCCCAGCAGATCATTGCCGACCTGAACACCAACAAATCCGGTCGGGCCAGCATCGCCGCGCTGGCCATTCAATATCACGACGAGAAACAGCTCGCCTTCGAGGGCGACCTCGCGCCCAGCCATGGAGTGTCCGCTTTGGAAAACGGGCTTCAGCCCGGCCAGATGGTTCACGCCCTGAGTGTCATTCAGGCCGAACCGACCATCACGCCGCTGCTGAAATCACTGCTGGGCCGCACCTACATC
>Ga0007882_10002032_pt1 | contig 11525 bp, 11 predicted proteins | sample CryBogCBH12Aug01_FD_71195 | JGI IMG/M metagenome (GOLD analysis project Ga0007882, IMG submission 71195) | Freshwater microbial communities from Crystal Bog, Wisconsin, USA - CBH12Aug09.1 | ecosystem: Environmental > Aquatic > Freshwater > Lake | place: Crystal Bog, Wisconsin, USA | collected... | reverse complement strand
TTTTCCATCTATAAATGAACGGGGGTATTCGGCCGGGGAATTTCCATAAGATAAACCCTCAATTACTTTACCATCTCTTTCCCCGGCTGTAATACCTCCGGTATCATTTCCTATTCTGATACACTGGTCAACAGAATCAACCGGTATCACCCTTAACGCACCATTGAATAAAGCGGTAGCAATCGTGGAAGTAGCCCTGAATACATCAATGACCACCACTATTGAATCAGAAAGATCATACAGGTCCAGCAACCGGGGGGAGATTACTGTATGCAGATTGGGCTTATTACTCATAGCTCGCAAAGATAACTTTTGAAACCTTTCCAGGATTCCAATTTTATTTTTTCGTCAGTATCAATAATTCATTTGCCTGGATCTCTGTAACGTACCTTTTTATGCCCTGCTTATCTGTGTAATTCCTGTTTACCAATTTACCTTCAATCACAATCTCTGATCCTTTTACCAGAAATTTTTCGGCAATATCTGCCAGTTTTGCCCAGGCAATCACACTATGCCATTGGGTTTCTGTAACTTTTTCTCCTTTTGCATTGCGATAGGTTTCATTGGTGGCCACATTCAGGTGTGCCACTTTTTTGTCGTCTGCAACTACTTTGATCTCGGGGTCCTGACCCAGGTGCCCAATCAGTTGCACTTTGTTTTTTACTGCGTTCATACCATGTCAGTTTAGGTTCTTTTTAATCTGGCATTTACTGCCGTTTACCAGACAAATATGAAATAGAGGTTGGAAAACAGTTTTTTTTAGTCGCTTATTCTTAGATATAGTCGTTTATAAACGACTGCCCCTGAAATTTGGAATGCCGATATTATGTGCTTTGCCATTTTCTATTATGAGAAACTATTGGAGTCATTTATACTTATTAGCTGATTTTCTAGTTCGCTATTCAGCAGTTTATTGATACAACCAGGTTTTCGTATATAACCCATAACAAATAGTTGATGTATCCAACGATTTATAAAAAAATAGTGACTATTTACATTTATTTTTTGAAAAAAAACTGTCTATAAAACCTGTAGCTATATCGTATAACTACCTAATTGCTCTATATCGGAATACACTAGCTTAGTGTTTTCTCAACCCGGCAATTATTTTATCATGGAATCAGTTATAAAAACATGTTTGACCTGTGGGAAAACCTTACAAGGGCGTGCTGATAAAAAATTTTGTACCGATTACTGTCGCAACGCCTTTAATAATCAATTAAACAGCCTTGAGAACCGGTGTGTGCGTGCCATTAACCAACGTTTGCGGCGAAACCGTCGTATTCTGGAAGGGATTTTAGCGCCTGAGCAAAGACATACCAAAATTTCAAAAAAGGGTTTATTAGATAAGGGATTTCTGTTTACCTATTTTACGCATACATATACGAATCGTAATGGAAAATTATTTCATTGTTGCTATGAGTATGGATATTTTAGAATGGAGAATGAAGTTGTGTTAATTGTTAAGTTGAAAAACCCATCAGACCATTCAAAACGGCTGTATTTTGAAACGCAATTGTCTATGAATGGTTAGTTTTGAACGTGTTGTGGTCTTACAATAGATGGAATTTTAATTATTTGCCACCATTTTTCTTTGCCTGCCCAACTACGCCGTTCAGGCGGGCGTTCATTGCGTTACAGCTTCTAATGGTAACCTGTAAAAGCAGGAGCGCAAAGAACGCAGTGAACCGCAATGGTTGCTAAGAATCTATACTAGCACTCAACGGATTTTGGTATGTAAACTATTTTTAAATAGCACAACACGTTAATACTGAATTCTTACTTTAACCACACCCGCATCTATCATATCAATCTTTTTTGCTGCTGCCCTGGTAAGATCGATAATACGACCTGCTATGAATGGGCCGCGATCATTGATACGTACTTTAACGGTTTTACCGTTTGAGAGGTTGGTAACTTTTACTTTGGTTCCGAATGGTAGTTTTTTGTGTGCGGCTGTAAAATCTGATGAATGATAAATTTCTCCGTTCGCAGTTTTTTTGCCATTATAGCTTTCTGAATAGAATGATGCCAACCCTGTTTCTGTTCCGCTTACTTCGTTGGAAGCGCCTGGAACAGATTTTCGATGACATGCATTTAAAAAAATCAGGAGTAAGAAAGCAGTAATAATTTTATTCATGGCATTACAAATCTATTCTGCAATACCCTTCAGCCTGTGTTTATATTTTCAACAGTTTGGAATTTTTGTTAATAACCAAAAAGCCCTATTAATAAAACCATTTGACTGATTGTTTTATACAAATGGTGCTTTTACAATTTTGGCTTTTACAAGTGTATTCCGGATATCAATGTATATATCGCTATCAACAGCTGCATGGCTGGTGGCCACATAACCTAGTCCAACCGCTTTCCCCAAAGAAGGTGCTTGTGTTCCACTGGTAACCTTGCCTATCGTGTTACCCTCGGCATCTTTAATCAGGTAATCATGACGGGGAATTCCCCGATCGATCATTTCAAAACCCACCAGTTTACGGGTCACGCCTGCCGCTTTTTGCTTTTCAAAATATGGTTTGGAAGTAAAGTCCTTGGTGAATTTGGTGATCCATCCTAACCCGGCTTCTAATGGAGAAGTGGTATCATCGATATCATTACCATATAAACAATAGCCCATTTCTAATCGTAAAGTATCTCTGGCCCCCAGGCCAATGGGTTTAATGCCATGTGAAGCCCCTGTTTCAAAAATAGCATCCCAAATGGTATCGGCTGCGCCATCTTTATCTTCAAAATAAATTTCTACTCCACCCGCACCTGTATATCCTGTAGCGCTTACAATTACATTCTCTATCCCGGCAAATTTGGCGCGGGTAAATGTGTAATATTTAAGGTTCATGATATCGGTATCTACCAGGGGTTGGAGAATTTTTGTGGCATTAGGGCCCTGGATAGCCAGTAAACAGGTTGTATCGCTGATATTATGCATCTCCACCCCCTTTGTATTATGTTGGCTTACCCAATTCCAATCTTTTTCAATATTAGATGCATTTACCACCAACATATATGACTTATCAAATTCGAGACAATACACAATCAGGTCATCTACAATGCCCCCTTCATTATTTGGAAAGCAACTGTACTGTGCCTGACCATTGGTAATCTTAGAAGCGTCATTCGATGTTACCCGTTGAATGAGGTCAAGCGCATTCTCGCCTTTTAATATGAATTCACCCATATGGCTTACATCAAAAACACCGGCATTTTTGCGTACGGCAGCATGTTCATCATTGATACCACTATAACTGATGGGCATATTATACCCGGCGAATTCGGCCATTTTTGCACCTAATGCGATGTGTTTTTTGGTAAACGGGGTGTTTTTCATTCTTTTTCTATTTATGCGGTGCAAAAATAAGAGAAGCAAAGGGGGGATAAAAATAAAAAAAGCAATGCCAGGCAATGCTTTACTATACAATTGAATTTACCAACGGGCCACATAGATTATTCTGCAGGGTTTCTTTTACAACTATTATCTGGAAAAAAGCACCGCAGGGAACGCAAGGGAAGAATGAAATTAAGTACCTGTTACCCTCTATTGATAATTTTCATTTTTTTGTAATTAGCCAGATCTTAAATAGTCTGGTAGCACAAGACAAGGTTATTTATTCATTCTGCGCCAGCTTTTGTTTGATTCCTTCTCCGAGAGATTTGATACGGGCATACGCTTCCAGATCATTTTTATTTTTATCCAGTTTGATCAATAGTCTGCCGGGTGAGCATTTTACATAAATATCCGTATGATCATCCAAAATAATATCCGCATCAATTTTTGCGTTTCGGAAAATATGATTGGATTTCAATTTTGCATCTATATAGTTCTGGATATCTTCTGTTCGGTTTTTATCGTAAGCTGCGTAAATACGATAACTGTTTTCTGTCTCATTTACTTTTATAGCCACATTATGGTTCCAGAAAATTTTGTGTGTAATATGAGCTACAAAAGCGGTCATACAAATAACACAGATCAACAGGACCAAAAATATTTTTCTCATAAAAAGCTATTTAGTTTTACAAAATGATGCTAAAGGGAAGAACCCCCTCCTGTGATCAAGACAGGGTTCTTTTTTCTCCCAACTTCAACCGAGTTTATCATATCATTTGCATAATCATGAGTGCGGCAGGGCCTTCTGAAGAAAGATCGAGTTCCTCATTATTATTTTTCCTTCCATTGGCCTGAAATTTAGCCGGGTCTGTATTTTCTATGTAGGAAACTGATTTCTGGTAATGGTAGCGTGTAGTATCTAACGGTTTTTCCAGTTCTTTTTTCAAATCTTCCGCTTCTTTTTGTTTTTTATCATATTCCTTTTTCAGGTCTTCTTTGCTTTTCTTGTATTTCTCAATGGCATCTTTCTCTGAGTTATTTCCGTCATTGTTTTCATCTTCACTTACCTGTTCTTTTTTAACTCTTTCCAATCCACCGGCTGTCATGACATATTCTACATCCGAACTCCAGTTTTCCCAATTATTATTCCAGTCATCATCAAAATCCCAATCTCCGTTACGTGAATTGATATGAAAATAATTCAGTCTGCGGTTCACACTTCCTGTAATCACGATCCTTTTGCCAACGGGTACCTGGATAGTAACGGTTACGCTCTGGTTACGGAATTTGGTGCCGCGTTGTAAAGAAAATCCGCGATCAAGTAACAATACACTATCATCCTGGTTAATTCCGTAATTAATTTCTTTCACATTATTTACTGCATTTGACTCATCGCTTCCATGGCTATATTTATAGGCATTTACATGAAATGTGGAATCTGTGCTTTTTACGAGATGCAGACGAACATTATTCAGAAAAAGACTGTCATCCGTCATACTCAATATCCCATCCATCTTAAAGAAACGTCCATATACTTTTACCTTGCTTTCAGGTACTTTTACAATGAGTTTACCATGAGAGGGTTGAACAATAGAATAGTCTTGTTTATCTCTTGCCCTTGCATCAAAATTCTGTGCGATGGAAGCTGCCAAGATACCGGCAGAGATCAAACCCATTACCCAAAGTCCTGCGAACGTAAACCCGATATACTTGTTTCCTGATCTAACGCCCATGATACGGCGGATAACCCAGGTAATGAATGCAATGACGGGGACACCCAGAAATAATAGTAGTGTTGACCAGGCAAGGAAATTTTGCCAGAACCCTTCCAGGAAAAAGTTTTTCAGCGGGAATACACCAATACCTGCTGCCATCAGTGCGAGTAAGGCAACCAATAAAGCAAAAGCAATTACGCCTGCAATAAAAAGGAAGAATGCCTTGAACATGATACCAATGGCCCTGAGTAACCTGTTTCCACCACTGTGGGCAACATAGCCGGCTTCTTTACCAAATTGCTGTGTTTTCTGATTTACGGTTTGTCCAAATTCATGACCAAACTGTTGTGCTTTATCTTTGAATTCGCCACCCCATTTTTCTGCACGTGATTTAAATCCTTCCAGATCTTCCTGAATGGTATTTTTAATCGTGTTCAGATCAACTTTTTCTCCACGCATCTCCAGTTTTTCCGAAGCACTTTTTGCTTCAGGTATTACTGCCCATAAAACCACATACACTACAAATAAAGTGCCTCCAAAGGAGCCGAATACGAATCCAGGGAAAAAGTCATCATCGAACCAGAAAGTTTTTCTTACGATGGAGGTTAAGATACCGGTAACCAATGGTAAGGCGAAGATCAGACGGGGTACCCAGATAGCGATATCAAAATAAGATGCGATACCACTGGCTACTCCGGCAACTACTTTCTCATCGGGGTTACGATATAAGCGTTTGGTGGTGGAAGTATTGGACAGTGGTTTTGAAGGCAGAATTATCCATAAAAGAATGTATAATAATATACCACCTCCTGCCGCAAAGCTGATCAAGGCAAAAACCAGACGTACAATCGTTGGGTCGATACGCAGGTAACTGGCCAGACCGCCGCAAACACCGCCTAATATTTTATCGTTATCATCACGATACAATCTTCCGCGGGGAGCATCATTGGCAGGTTCATACTGGTAACTGGTTCTGCTTTGCTTTTCTTCGCCCCCTAATTGTGACTGCACTTTGCCTTCCTCATCTTCAAAGTCTTCGGGGCGACCCATACTGGCGATGATATGGTTTACATCATCATCTGTAATACAGGTACTTCCTTTTTTGAGGCTCTCACCAAATAATTCAGCGATACGGCCTTCGATATCATTGATGATTTCGTCGCGACCTTCCTCGTTGGCAAAGAATCTACGCAGGCTTTCTACATACTGCTTCAGTATATCGTAAGCAGATTCTTCGATAGGTATTACCCTGCCTTGAAAGTTTATATTAATTACCTTTTTCATGGTATGTTCAGTTTAGGTTGGTTAAGGTTGGGTTGGATTTTCATCGGATGTATTATCTGATGCGGGTCTTGTGAGTGCATGAACTGCATCGGCCAGTTCCTGCCAGGTTCTTTCCAGTTCACTATAAAACTCCAAACCCTTATCTGTCATTACAAAGTATTTGCGTGGTGGTCCGCTATTACTTTCTACCCAGCGGTAGGTTAGCAGGCCTGCGTTTTTTAATCGGGTAAGCAACGGGTAGAGTGTGCCTTCCAGAATATGCAGGTTGGCAGATTTCATTCTCTCTACAAGATCACTGGGATATACTTCTCCCTGGCGAATGATGGAAAGAATGCAAAACTCCAATACGCCCTTTCGCATCTGACTTTGTGTGTTCTGAATATCCATAACCGGCGTTTTTGCGGATCCTGACATTTTGGGTGCAGGACCCGGTGATTGAATTATTTCTGACTATCTGTGAAGAGTTTAGTATTATGCTAAATGTCTTCTGATAACCCTGTTTCTTCTGTTGCGTTCCAGGTTCCAGAGATCTGCTGTTCCAAAAGCAGTTTTCCGGTTAATCTGGGTAAGATCGGTTGCTACGGTTTCTTTTACTTCTTTCACTAAATTTTCGAGTTGGTTTTGACCCAGTGTTTGAAAGAAAGTGGTGTTTTGCGTTTTCATGGTGTTTCTATTAAATGTGTTTATAATGATTTTCGTTTTGAAAGGATCTATCGGTTTTGCCTCTTTCATCCTTTGACAACACAAAGATGGGGATTTATTTGGTACTATGCAACACACAGTACCATGTTTTTTTAAGTAATAGGCAGCGGATGATAACTGGCTTAATATAAATCATTGATTATGAATGATTTACTAAATTTTATTATTTTTTGATTGTGTTGAGTGGTAAATAATCAGGGGTGAGTGGCAATGATATACCCGACCGTACAAGCATTTCGGCCGTTAAAAAAGAGGCTGTAATGGAAAACTCGATCTCTCCGAGCTGGCATTTCCAGTTTTGATTGACCAGGAAACCACCTGCTTATCAAATCTTTTTGTGGTAAGCCTTAACCTGATTTTACTCCATAGGGCATCCGGATTTTCCACCCAACCAAATTGGCATTTTTCCAATCTTATTCGTGATTCTGCCGTACTTCATTCGGGGTTCACCCACAGTTTACCCACAGTTCACCCACAGTATACCCACATTACAGTGGGTGAACTGTGGGTATGATGTGGCTTAACTGTTTGTATACTTCAAAGCAAATAATACCCAGATAGGATGTATTCATTATCCAGCGCAGTAAACATTAGGGCGGGTATACGGAGAATCAAATAAAAATTTACTAATTGCTGATTTTTTCCTTTTGTATAGGCGAGTAATCTGTTTTTAACTGACCGTTTACATGAATTTTGTCAAAATAACATTTTACACCGGTTGCTGAATTCATATCCTCTACGTTTTGGATGTGAAAATGCAAATGTGGTTCTGAAGAATTGCCTGAATTTCCGCATAAGCCAAGCAATTGCCCTTGCTTTATCATTTGCCCTTGTTTAACCAGAATAGAATGTTGTTTGAAGTGAGCAAAAACTAAAAATTCATTGTTTTTTGTTTTTATAATAACCGAGTTGCCTGGAACATAAATTGGGTTTAAAATTCCGGGTATATTGTCCTTAACCCCATCAACTACCAAAACCACTTCTCCATCACATGGCGCAATTAAGTCCTTACCAAAAGCATAATAGTCCTCATTTGTCTTTCCATCCGTTTTAAAGGAATGTCCTTTTTCGTTGAGTATTAGAATATCAAATGCATTTTTTTGTGCCTCGCTCTCAACATGATAGTTTAATTCTTTTGTATCACCCCCCCAAATAACTGTCCACTCATTATTAAATGGCAATATCAGTTTTGTGCTATTCCGATCTAATTTAGGCAGATTATTTTCTTTGAAAGGTTTTACAAAAAGACCGTTTATTTTAGCATTATTATCCACCGAAATATTGACTGCAAATAAAGCCCGTTCAAAATTTGTTTTATAACTGGCATAGGTTTGTTCATATGTAACAAATTGTCTTTTTGTAATTTTTCCGGCCTGTTTTTTTAGCCCTGTTAAAAACTCTTTTGTTCTATCAAGCGGTAATGCTTTTTGCATTTCTGGAGAGAAACTTGAGAATATTGCCTCAAAATTGTCTGCATTATAATTCACTTCAAAGCTTTCTGAAACAGATTTATTTATTATTTTCTCTGTTTGCCCAAAAGAAGTAGTTATCACGAGTAACAAGAGTATGGGTGCTAAATAGTTTTTCATATGGGTGAAATTTTTCTTCTCGGCATAGTCTCCGATAGAGGGCTCTGCAGGTAGGATGATATATCAATATATGTAGCAAAAACAGTAAAAGAATTGTGATTTCCAAATTCTTTTACTGTTCAATGATTTTTTTTACAGCAAAAAGTTACTTTTAAACCGCAAAGTTGACTATGGTAGACTTTGAAGAGAAAAGAAAAAATGATTGCGTGAATATGATTACTCAACCAATCGCTTTAAAAATACATTTTTAGCCGGCGACACAACCAAGGGATATTTTTCTATCCAAACATTGTTTTCCTCCAAACCAAAATTTTCTTCTTCTCTTACTGCAATCTTTTTTAGTTTATAGTAAAAGATAAGTAACAAGCCTTTCCATTTAGGCAGACTATTTTCATAGGAAAGAAAGGAATCGCCGATCAAGAATTTATAATCACCTGTTTTATTGAGACAATATTTCATATCTGCCGAATCCGCCAGTACTAGTTCTTTACTATCGATTAATTCATGCAAAACATACCTGAAAAACAAATCCAATTTGGGTTCAATTCTAAAGCCAAGGTTAAAAGTGAGGTGATACACATCATTGGGAGAAAGAATAGTTACTTTATACTCCTGTGTAAACGGTTCATCCGTAACATTGATATGAACAAACCAATACACTTCCGCTTTTTTAATGGGTGCAGTAAGAATAGAACTGATTGATTTTTGCTCAATATACTTTTCATTATGAGAGCTGCTGAGGAAAACCAGATGAGTGGCATATTTTGAAATAGCTGAATCATTACTTAACTGTTGCAATATGGGAACCTGTTGCAACAAAGGCGTATACGTCATTAGTCTGCTTTGCTCCTGTTTACCTTTGTACCATATATACATGATAACAGATAGCACCGAGCCAATCAATAAGGTAATCCACCCTCCGTGCATTAATTTTTTGAGGTTCGCAATCAGAAACATCCCTTCTATCGAAAAAAATACCAGGCCAAATAGTACTACCCATACCAATGACACCCTTTTGGTGAGCAGGTACATAACCACCAGGAAATTGGTAACCAGCATAGTGAGTGTAACACTCAGTCCAAATGCTGCTTCCATATTGGTTGACTTTTTAAAGTATAACACCATTGCCACACAGGCAATCATTAAAAACCAATTGACGAATGGAATATAAATCTGCCCTTTCACCTGGGAAGGAAAAAATACTTTGTGTCTTGGCCAGATATTCAACCGGATCCCTTCATTTACCAGTGTAAAGCAACCGCTGATTAAGGCCTGGCTTGCAATAATGGTTGCCAAAGTAGCTATGGCAACAGAAAAGAGATAAATGCTAGCAGGAATGGTACTGTAAAAAGGACTGATATTGCTCATAGGCTTCCCTTCATGAGCAACCATCCAGGCGGTTTGTCCGGCGTAACTCAGCACTAAACAAATTTTAATATACATCCAGCTCCAGCGAATATTATTACGGCCTACATGCCCCATATCGCTATACAATGCTTCGGCTCCGGTGCTGCATAAAAAGATGCCCCCTAATAGCCAGAAGCCACCTGGATAATCTTTGATTAAATAAAACGCATACGAAGGGTTCAGCGCTTTTAAAATGGCCCAATGCCCATCAATGCCCAATATGCCAATAAAGCCAATAAAGGAAAACCAGACCAGCATTACCGGGCCAAATACTTTACCTATTTTGCCGGCACCAATTTGTTGAAAAAGAAATAGTAAAACCAATATGCCAATTACCCAGGGAATGGTGTTTAGTTGGGGTGAAAACATTTCTAATCCCTCAATGGCAGATGCCACGGAAATAGGTGGTGTGATAACGCCATCTGCCATTAAAAAGGCAGCACCAATGATGGCAGGGATTACAAGCCATTTACCAAAATACCTGCGCACTAGTGCAAATAAGGAAAATATGCCACCTTCTCCATTATTATCTGCCTTTAGTACAATAAAAATATATTTTACGGAAGTCAATAATACCAAGGTCCAGAATACGGCACTTAATACACCCAATGCTTTGGCACCATTAATGATTTCACCTTCATGAAAAATAGACGTATACGTATATAAAGGTGAAGTGCCAATATCTCCAAACACAATGCCCATTGCAATTAGCAGCCCGGCCGCTGATACTCGCTGGTGAAAGAGTGTATGATTTTGCTGGCTCATTTTAATAGATCAAGAAATCTGCCGAATCAGGAAACTTTTTTGTGACAGCTTAATTGATATCTTTTTTAGATAAATGATATATTACGTATTCCAGATATTGTTTTACTGTAACCTACTGCATTTAAAAATACAAACCTTACCCCTAATTCAAAAATTTAGAAATAGATACTGTCAGGAACTTGATAGAAACACTTTACTTAGTAAGATGGATTAACTTTTGCTTGTACAAAAACCTCGAATTGCGACCTCACTATTTTTAATAATACTTGTACAATTGGCCGGCTGGGCCTTACTTTTGCTTTACCAAACATTCCTGTATGAAAAAATACCTGCTGGTATTATTATTAGTTCCATCGCTTGTTTATTCTCAAAGTAAAAAGAAGAAAAAACTGGCGGAAGAGAAAGCCAATACAGAACTGGTTGCCCGTCTTACTGCGCATGTGCAATATCTGGCTGATGATAAACTGGAAGGAAGAAGAACAGGCACCCGAGGCGAATTATTGGCTATGCAATATATTGTTGACCAGTATACACAAATGGGTTTGGAACCCAAGGGAACTGATGGCTATGTACAGGAATTTGAAATTAATGAAGGTCGGCAGATAGATGAAAACACTATTTTAAAAGTGGATGGTAAACCGCTGGCTATTAATAAAGAGTATTTACCACTCGCATTCAGTGCTGCCAAATCAGTAAAAGGCGCCCCTGCAGTATCCTTAAGCGAAA
>Ga0007882_10002028_pt1 | contig 11543 bp, 15 predicted proteins | sample CryBogCBH12Aug01_FD_71195 | JGI IMG/M metagenome (GOLD analysis project Ga0007882, IMG submission 71195) | Freshwater microbial communities from Crystal Bog, Wisconsin, USA - CBH12Aug09.1 | ecosystem: Environmental > Aquatic > Freshwater > Lake | place: Crystal Bog, Wisconsin, USA | collected... | reverse complement strand
TAAAGTTGACTTGAAAGTATTAGTAGATGGTACAAGTATAAACCTATTAAGTATCAAAGCTGGCGCAGTAAGTCAGTTTGGTCAGGTTGCTGGTTACAACTACGAACATTTAGCTGAATTTTTTGCCAGCACAGTTGGACTTAAATTGTCCGACACAGTAAGAAAAAAGTTTGTTGAAGTTCCTAAAGGTATGCGTGGCGAAGAAGCTCTTAAGTTAAAAATGAAAAACTATCTTGGCGGATTTAAACAGGCCTACAGTGAGATTTTTAAACAACTTAATGCAATGTCCAAGAATGATCCAGCTGGATTGATTAAACGTGTCTACGCCGGTACACTATTCCATTTAACTCGTGGTGAAGCCGGTGTTGAAATGGTAATTTTAGAACCAAGTGCAAAAAAAGCATTCTCCGAATTATCATTCGGCCCAGAGTTCCGTAAGGCATTGAATCAGCTACAGTTATATGTTGAAGAAGCACATACACCAACTGACTATTACCTAAACGTATACGGTATTCCTAAAACTGAAGCCGCAAGAAAAGTGTTTAAGGGTAAAGAAAAATTAATTATAATTAGATCACGAATTGAAGATAAAGTAAATTTTCGAAACGTAATTGGGATGGGCCCATTGCTAAAAGACATTGCAGATATTGAAAAAGTAGTACAAAACCAACCGGCTCCGGTTAAACCAGCAACAACACCACGTACTACAGTGAAACCTGCGCCGGCAAAACCTGCTCCTGTAGCAACACCACAACCAGTAGCAGAACCTGAAGTAGATAACACCGAATACGCATATTCAGAATCAATACGTCCAAAACGTGGTATATCTGAAACTAAGCGTCAACGTCGTTGACCTTTAATCTTCAATAGTATATAATACTAACATTGGGCTGATAGCACAATTGGTTAGTGCAATCGACTCATAATCGATAGGTTGCCGGATCATGCCCGGCTCAGCCCACCAGTATTAAGTAAAGTATTGCCCGGGTGATGAAATTGGTAGACTTGACGGCCTTAGAAGCCGTTGCCGTGAGGCGTGTCGGTTCGAGTCCGACCCCGGGCACCAAACAAAAGCAACAAAATTTCAATTAAGGAGACACTATGTCAATTACAATTAAGAACCTTGAAGCGGCATTGGCCGGCGAAAGTCAAGCCCACATCAAGTATCGTTATTTCGCTAAAATGGCACGTGCAGAAGGTCTTGAAGAAGTAGCCAAGCACTTTGAACATACCGCCGATCAGGAACTACTACACGCTTGGGGACACCTTGAACTACTAGTAGGCAAGCCAGACACTCGTAAGTGTTTAGAAATGGCCATCGAAGGTGAAACATATGAGTTTACAACGATGTACCCAGAGTTTAAGGCACAAGCAGAAGCAGAAGGTAATAGTGCCGCGGCTCAAGAGGCGGATACTCAAATTGCAGAAAGTAAGGAACACGCTGAAGAATTTGCGGCTATTCTTGCTAAGGCAGAAAAGCGTTTTGCGGCACTTGCAAAAGTAGAAAAGCGTCACGCAGAAGCATATCAAAAAGTTAAGGAGTCACTATAATGGAACAGCACGTATGTATAGTATGTGGACACATCCACGATGAAGTAGTAGAAGGTAAATGGGACGAGTTGCCAGACAACTTTGAGTGCCCAGAGTGCGGTTGCGGTAAAGAAGATTACACAACCGTTTAAGCAGTCGGCGACTGTGGTGAAATCGGTAGACACGTCAGACTTAAAATCTGATTCCGTAATGGAGTGCCAGTTCGATTCTGGCCAGTCGCACCAATTAAATAGTAAGCAACAAGAAATCTTAGACATTACACAAGAAGAGTGTGCAGAAGTTATACAGTCTATTAGTAAGTGTCGTAGATTTGGTATTGATAATTCTCACAAAAGCGGTCAAACGCAACGTGAGAATTTAACACAGGAACTAGGCGATATACTGTGCATGATAGAATTAATTATGGCACATAATATAGTTGACTATCGAGCAGTACAACGTGCCAAGCAAGCCAAAGGTATTAAACTAGCTAAATGGAGTACAATCTTTGACGATCAGACAGGATAAGTTTGGCTACTATCAAGTTGGCGAGTTTAAAACATACAGTAAATTAGAAGCAGTAGAACTACAGAATCGTACCAATCAAACTTTACATTGGCGTTTCAATGAAGAAGCGTATAGCAGTCTCGATTGGCATCAAGAACCTACACAAACACTAGCAGAATTATATAGGCAACGTGCCCAGCAATTACGTGATCAATACGATCATTTAGTTATATGGTTTAGCGGCGGCGCTGACAGTACAAACATACTTCGTTCTTTTGTTGATAACGATATTAAGTTAGACGAAGTAGTTTCATATGTTAATTATAGTGCCACGGGTAGTAAAGAAGATGCTATCAACGGCGAAGTGTTTCATGTAGCGGCACCATTGCTTGATAAAATACAGCAAACACAGCCCTGGATCAAGCATAGAATTATAGACCTAGCTGGATTAGAGTTTGACTTCTTTGCTGATAAAAAGAATAGTGATTGGATTTACGAAATGAATCGTAATATCAGTCCACACAATTCTGGTAAACAAAACATTAAGTCTACTGTACCCGAGTGGCAAGAGCTAGCTAACAGTGGTAAGAAAGTTTGTCATATATACGGTGTCGACAAACCTAAGATAACACAAGTTGGGGATAAATTTTTATTTCACTTCTTTGATGATGTGGATAAATCAGTTACCCCACGCAGTCAGATGCTAGACAATCCTTGGGAATTTAACGAATTATTTTACTGGACTCCGGACTTGCCAGAGCTAGTAATTAAACAATGTCATGTTATTAAGCAGTACCTATTAGCAACACCTGCTTTAGAAAACACTTGGTCAACAGGTATGCCATATGTTATAGTCAAGGGTGACCAAGATCGTTACTTGTCCTACGATACAGTACATGCACTATTGTATCCTGGGTGGTTCCAAGTACCGTTTCAGGTTAAACCTGCTAGTCTAGTGTTTAGTCATAGAGATGATTGGTTCTTTGGACTGTCTGATCAAGAAAGTGCCAAGCGTATATGGCGCAACGGATTAGAAAAAATGTGGCAAACAATACCCGAAAGTATGAAACGTAACCCAAAAGATATTGCACGTGGTATTTGGTACACAACCGGAAAAATATACACATTCTAGCTAGAGGTTGACACTAAAAGGTAAATAAAGTACAATAGATATATTATGTTAATTAAGAACTTTAATCATTCCGTGACATTACAGCCAACATTAGGCGGGTTAGCCTATTGGTCAGCAGTATGCCCTATGATTAATAGCGAACGCGATTATGTAGAGGGATTTAATTAGAGTATAGAATTTACCATATTTTAATTAAGACCCTGGACTAAACACCCAGGGTTTTTTGTTTATAAAGGAGAAGGAAATGGAACGTAAAAGTATAAAAGAGTTGTCGCACTTTGTCCTCTCACGCGAAGAGAAAGTTGCACTAATGGAAGCAAAAATAGCAAGAGCAGAAGCACAAGTAAAGGCGTTAGCAGTCATGGCAAAGGCCAAGGCTTCTGCAAGGGGGTCGAAATACTCCTCACGCTGATAAGTGGATTGAAGTCATGAAAATGACTGGTACATTTTTTGGGCAGACTATTTTTGATAAACCCGAGTAAAGTGGAATAGGAAACGAGATCCTGTGCTACACTATAAACAAGCACCAATGGGCGGTTACTAGGATGGCGTTCCTTATGTGGGACTAAAAATCAGTAATAGTAAAGCATATTGACGGTCCTACAACGTGTAGGTTGTAGCTAAGTCGCAAACGAACCAGAGTTAGTGTGCTTTACTATACACTTTAGAAGAACACGCCTAAGCAACGCATTGATAAAGCGTACTGCCAGAGCAGCCGGAGATAAACGGAGAGTTGACATGTCAACCACTAAAGTGTATACTAAACAGATGGAGAAGAAGCATCAATGGTGATGCACTGGACTGTAAATCCGGCGCCTACGGCACGACTGGTTCGATCCCAGTATTCTCCACCAAATTTGGGTTTTATATAAATATACATATCAACTGTATAAATATATACAATCCAGGAGAATTCCAAAAAATGCAACAAACAAACAAAATTAAGTGGCTTATCGCCCACGAACCAGTAGATTTGTTCTTACGTACAGCCAAGGCTTTTGCTGAAGAAGTTAAAGCAAGTACTAACGGCGCTATTGAAATTGAAATCTTTACTGCTAAAGAGTACGCTAACAAATTTAACGCTGGTGTAAAAGACAATCCAATGGTTTATATGGATCGCGGCGATTTAGAAATGAGCCAGCTACACATTAGCCAATTGTGGAAGTGGAATGTTCCAGCTTTCATGGCATTAGAATTACCTTTCTTGTTTAAAGATCACGATCATGCAACTCGTGTACTAGAAGGCACTATCGGTCAAGATATGTTGTCTACACTAGCTGACAAGAGCCCAGCACGTGGTTTAGCATTTACATATAGTGGTGGTTTCCGTATTGTTGCTACAGACGAAGAAATCAATACATTAGCAGACTTTAAAAACCTAAGCTTCTATACAGGTACAAACCCAATTGGTATTGATACTATTGAAGCAATTGGTGGTCAAGCTGATCCACACGCTATTGAAGATTACTGGACAAGTGTACACACAGAAGGTGACAACCATGATGCAGTTGATACAACTGTTCCACGTTTGTTAGCTACAGTTGACAAAACTAAAAAGCGTTATATCACAGATACTAAACACAGCTTGTTCTTAACAAGTATTATTGTTAGTGAAAAGTGGTGGAGCAGTTTAAGTGATGAACTTAAAGCTCAATTAACACAAGCCGCTACTAATGCCGCACGTTTAGAGCGTAAGTGGTCAGTTGAAGATGCCGAAGCTATTAAAACCGAAGGCCAAGAGCACGGTGTTAACTACAAAGAACTAAGCCAAGAAGAAATGGCTAAGTTTGAAGCATTAACAGCACCATTATACGACAAGTATAACTCAATTTTCATGCCAGGTTTGGTAGATCAAATCCGCAAAAGCTAATTGACAAACCTTTAGTTTTAAAGTATAATCAGATTCTATGAAAGACAACTTTTTAGAATCTGATTCTCTATCCAAAGTAGTATTTGGTATTAACAGAATACAGAGTCAGCCTACAGTTAATCAAGTCAAAGCAATTGATCGTCTTTGCGACGAGTTTAGAGTTGCGGGTATTGATGAAGTATGTTGTGTATCATTTAGTGATGTTCCGTTTTTTACTTTGCTTATGCCAAAGTATTCTAATCGAATTAAGTTTATACAAGATCACGATAGCCTAATTGAGTATCAACGTATATTAGGCAAAAAAGGACATCCGGATTTCTTAAAGCAATACTGGCAATTTGCTTGCATTATAAAGAATAATAGTGTACAATATTACATTGAACAACCATTTAATGGTAAGCTAGGTGTGGATACAAATGAGCAGATCTACAGTGAAGTAGGTCCAGAAAAGGTATTACAAGCATTAAAGAATTAATTTGGTCTCGTCATATAATGGTCATTATGCTGGACTGTCTATCCGGACACGAGGGTTCGATCCCCTTCGAGACCGCCAAATTATACTCTGTTCGTCTATCGGTTAGGACATCTGGTTTTCATCCAGGCAAGAGCGGTTCGATTCCGCTACAGAGTGCCAAGTTTCAAAGCGGGATTAGCTCAGCTGGTAGAGCGATACCTTGCCAAGGTATAGGTCGAGAGTTCGAACCTCTTATCCCGCTCCAGTATTACGAGTCTCTGGTATAATGGCATTACATCGGTCTCCAAAACCGCAGATCGGGGTTCGATTCCCTGGAGATTCGCCAAGTTATGTTTGTTGCGTAGCTACAATGGAACAACACTAAACTCACTCATTCTGCAGAACGGTGAGAGGTGCCACGAAGAGCGAGGGCTACCGCAGGTTCAAGCACTGACAACAAACACCAGTTTCAAAGCGGGATTAGTTTAATGGTAAAACTACAGATTTCCAATCTGTTGTTATCAGTTCGATTCTGATATTCCGCTCCAATTTCTATTCCCCGGTAGCTCAGTCGGTAGAAGCGCCAAACTGTTAATTTGGATGTCGTACGTTCAAGTCGTACCCGGGGAGCCAAACAATGTGGGTGTGCCGCTGAACGGTTAGGCCACGGATTGCAAATCCGTTTTATGCAGGTTCGATTCCTGTCACCCACTCCAAAATTGACAAATAAATCCATTTAATGTATAATACAAGTATGCAAAAATTAATTCGAGACAATAAAGTGGCTGTGTTGGTAAGCCCAGGATTTGGTGCTGGATGGTACACCTGGCACAGCATTGAAGAACTTGTATACGATCCCTCTATAGTAGAATGGGTTGAGCGGCAAGAGTTAGATAAGATTCAGGCTTATATGGAATTAAAATACCCCGAAGCATATTGCGGAGGGTTAGAAGATTTAGAAGTAAATTGGGTGCCATTGGGAGAACGGTTTCGTATTGAAGAATATGACGGAGCAGAGAGCCTGGTGCTTGAATCAGAACAACGCTGGATGACAGCATAACATAAAGAAAGGAGCACAATATGCCAGCAGTATTTTTAGTTAGCGATACGCACTTTGGTCACGCTGGTGTATGTCGCTTCACACGTAACGATGGTGTTACACCGCTTCGCCCGTGGGATGATCCTGCGGAAATGGATGAGGCCATGATTACAGCATGGAATGACCGGGTTAGACCCAACGACAAAGTCTATCACTTAGGCGATGTTGTTATAAACCGTAGAGCACTTGAAACGCTCAAACGTCTAAACGGCGACAAAGTTCTCATACGTGGTAATCATGACATCTTCCGCGATGACGAGTATCGTAAGTATTTCCGTGAACTTCGTGCATACCACGTTATGAATGGAATGATTCTTAGTCATATTCCTATTCACGAAGAAAGTCTAGGACGCTTTGGGGTAAACATCCACGGTCACTTACACAGTAATCGTGTAATGAAAGATGGAGCAATTGATGTACGCTACCATTGCGTATGCGTAGAACAGACCCCTGATTTTGCTCCTATCCTGTTCGAGGATGTTATTCGTAACATTACAGCAGAAGGTGGCGAAGTAGGATTCAGGAACGGCAACGGTACTGCAATGTAAGAACAACAGGAGCCCGAAGTGGCGGTCAAGCCTATAACCTGTATAAAGAAAGACGTAGGTGGGAGTTACTAGATCTCCTTCAGTAGAACAAACTAGGGCATGGTAATGTAGCACAGCGGTAGTGCACCTCCTTCATACGGAGATGGTCGTTAGTTCGAATCTAACCATTACCACCATCTATCGCGGGATAGAGAAACAGTATCTCGAGGGTCTCATAAGCCCTAGTTCCTGGTGCGATTCCAGGTCCCGCAACCAAACACAGCCTCGTTAGTTTAATGGTAGAACTCGGTCCTTACACGGCCGTTGCGGAAGTTCGATTCTTTCACGAGGCACCAATCAATCTCTCTTTCGGTTAGCGGCTATACCACCTGGTTTGGGACCAGGATTTCGAAGGTTCGAGTCCTTCAGGAGAGACCAATTATTGCCCTATTATCCTTAATGGTAGAGGTCCTGTTTTGTAATCAGGGCGTGGAAGTTCGATTCTTTCATGGGGCACCAAGTATTATGGGGGTGTAGTGCTAATGGGAACACATCTGGTTTGCAACCAGAAATTGAGAGTTCGATTCTCTCCATCTCCACCATATATAGCCCGTTAGCTCAATTGGGAGAGCACGATCTTGATAAGGTCGGGGTACCTGGATCGAAACCAGGACGGGCTACCAAGTAACACAACGGAGAGTTGGCCGAGCGGTAAGGCAATGGTTTGCTAAACCATCATTGGGTAACCGGTGGATAGGTTCGATTCCTATACTCTCCACCAAATTCGGTCTTTAGTGAAATGGATTATCATTCTAGTCTTCGAAACTAGCGTTAGGGGTTCGAATCCTCTAAGACCGACCAATTTTAATAAAAGGAGAAGTAAAATGAAAGCAAGAAACATATATGCAGTATTAGCAAGTAAACGGAAAGCGGGCTCGCACCGCAAGAGCAATAAAGCTCTACGTAAGCTAACGAAACAGAGGGATCGTAGCTCAAAGGCAGAGCAAGAGGCTTTTAACTTCGAGGTTGTCAGTTCAAGTCTGACCGGTCCCACCATATTAAAACACATTCCGTACCCGTTGTTGGTCGCTTAACAGAAATGTTATTCCCTAAGCATAGAGTGTGTTTTAATATGGTGCTTTAGCTAATGTGGTCATAGCAATGGTCTGAAGAATCATGGAACTAGGTTCGATTCCTAGACCTCGCACCAAAGTTCTATTGAGGTATAGTGTAATGGTAACACTACGCACTTTGACTGCGTCATTCTAGGTTCGAGTCCTGGTACCTCTACCAATTTAACCAAACGTGTCAACTTTGTGTAAACTTTAGGCGTTAATATACTATACAACTAAAGGAGACTTTATGTCACCGATGTTACTTCAAGTTAAAGAGTGTCTAAGTAGGAATTTAGATGCTATCGAAATTGCCCATCGTTTGCACATCAATATTGACTATGTAAATGTTGCAATAGCAATATTATCCCAATCAAATTAAACTGCCGATAGTTCAACGGATAGAACATAGAGCTTCTACCTCTAGAATGTGGGTTCGATTCCTGCTCGGCGGACCAGACTATTTAGGTGTGGCCTTAGTGTTAGCGGTTAGCACCTCGGATTGTGATTCCGATAGGGTGGATTCGAATTCCACAGGTCACCCCTAAGTAGTTTATGCCCAAGTGACGCAATTGGTAGACGTGTCCGCTTAAGAGGCGGAATGTTGTAGGTTCAAGTCCTACCTTGGGTACCAATGGTAGATAGCACTGGTGTGCGGCAGGGCCTTATAATTCCCGGAGACTGGTCAGATGGGCTGGAACGGATAGGATCGTAACCTATATCTACTACCATTTAAAGTAATGATGTTAGATTTTTTATGATTTCGCTACAAGGCAATATGCTTTTAACTTGATCTACACTATGCCCCAAGTATGCGTGACCTAGATGGTCATTCTTTTTGTATAAGCCTTTGACTAAACCTATAGTGCCATTAGCATCATCGGGACCTGTGTATTTGCCCAAGGTTAGCATATTTTGTTTACGTTCTACTACAACCGCACCTTGTTGGAATTGATGCTGTCTAGTGCCTAAGTCGGCTTTAGTGGCATTTATAGCTGCCAACTTGGTTTCAGTTTTAACAGGACTTTCTGCAGACATTGCAAGTAGTGTACCGACTGCAACTATTTCTGCACCCAGGTCAAAGTAGTCTTTAACTTGTTCCGGAGTACCTACACCGCCGTATGGAATCATTAGTGCTGTAGGGGTTAAATCTCTTTGTTGTATAAACAAGTCTCTAGTAGGTATAGTACTTGTAAAACCTGCTGCTTCTGTACCTTTAACACAAAAACCATCAATGAAGTAACGCTGTCTAGTAGCTTCGTCCATAGTTGAGTAACTACGTTTAAGTACTGTTACTCCTAGTTCATGTAATTTTTTAAGACTAGCAACGATTTCGTCTTCCGATTCTAATTCAGATTCATTGTAAGAACGTGTAGTATCAGTATAGCCAAAGATTACTTCTACAGTGGCAATATTATAGGATTTAACGATACCAACAGCTTCATTGCCGGCTAACTCATTGATTTCAAAACTTAAATGTATGCGATTAGAGTTGGTTTGTTTAACAAAGTTATCTAGATCATGTTGCATTGATACTAAACGACCGTTGTAGGTCCAGGAGCATAAACTAGGATAACCGCCTGCGTTGTGTACAGCTACACCTAACTCAACGGTGGATCCTCTGTTCATACATGCTTCTAAAATGGGAAATTTTGATTGAAATACTTTTTGCATCGTAGTAATATTTATCACTGGAGGGTTGGCATCTAGTTTAATATAATTTGCATTAAACAAGCTAAATAAGTTTAATAACGGAGATATTAAACAATGGGGATCAAAGGAATTTATAGTAAACATAACTGCACCACTTGCGGAGAAACAAACCCATCTAATTTTTTTGGTAGACAAAAAACTAGATGCGGAAAGTGCCAAGCAAAACTCAATGAAGAAAATAGAGTAAAGCAACGTATTGACGCAATAGAATATAAAGGTGGCAAATGTGAGCATTGCGGCTATAACAAATATCGAGGAGCTTTAGAGTTCCATCATATAGATCCAACACAAAAGGATGTAAAAAATTTTAAGCCGGGATCTTCTAAGAAAAAGTTTTTGGCAGAAGTTGATAAATGTATTTTATTGTGTTCTAATTGTCACCGAGAAGAACACGGAAGACTTAACGGAGGGTTGGCTGAGTTCGGTTGAAGGCGCCTGTCTTGAAAACAGATGACTGTAAAAGGTCCGTGGGTTCGAATCCCACACCCTCCTCCATTATGCACAGGTGCCTGAGTGGCCCAAAGGAACGGCAACGGTCCTGCAATGTAATCAGTCTTGGACACGCAGACTTTAAAGCGAGGTGGGAGTAGGTGGAAGCCCTACAACTAATAACTATTTGTTTGATATGCAAACAAAAACTCTTTAACTTCGTCTAAACTAGCAGTTTCAGAAGCAACAGTTAAAATATATCTCTCCTGGTTGCTATAGTTAGTAACAGAGTGAGTAACTTGCGTATTAAATAACACAGGTTGCAACGGAGTATAATCACATACACGAATATTGTAAATTATTCTATTGTTTGTTGGTTCTCTAAATACAGTTAAGTAATTTGGATTATCAGTCAGTAGGAAATTAATTGAGCAATTACGATCTCTGTCAGTATGCCAATTATATGTTGACATGGCAGGAAATCTATAGTACAATGCTGTGAAGGGTTTATTAATTGTAGTTGATAAATCTTGAAAGAATTTTGTTTCCGCAAAAGACGAATGAGCCCAGGTGGCCCTAGATGTATGTATACCGTTAACTTCGGGTTCTGGTAATATATACTCGGCATTGATAGCCTCAGTTACATATTTGGAATCAAGAGTTGGTAAATGTGGAAGATGGTAAAACGAATTTTCAAGCATGTAAATTATTTAGTAGTAGGTAGTATGTAGTAAATAAAAAATATTCCTCGATAGCTCAGTCGGTAGAGCGCCGGACTGTTAATCCGTAGGTCTCTGGTGCGATTCCAGAACCCGCAACCATTTTACTTGCATTATAATGATAACAATGCTATAATAGTGTTTTAACTTAATATAAAAGGTCATATGTCAAAATACAACAGTCGCGGCGAACAACTTGATGTAGAAAAGTGTGTTAAACTTTCGGGTGGTAATAAGTTTGATTTGATTATTATGGCTGCAATACGTGGTCGTGAGATCCGTAGCCAAAATCAGCACAGTACCAAAATGGAACATCACCATAGTGTTGTAACAGCATTGCTGGAAATCCAAAACGGTAAAAATCCAGAAGATTGGCAAAAGAAAGTTAAATGAAGTCTAAATTAGCACAAGCAGATCGGGTATATGATTTTGATAATCCGTTATTAGATGT
>Ga0007882_10002026_pt1 | contig 11548 bp, 14 predicted proteins | sample CryBogCBH12Aug01_FD_71195 | JGI IMG/M metagenome (GOLD analysis project Ga0007882, IMG submission 71195) | Freshwater microbial communities from Crystal Bog, Wisconsin, USA - CBH12Aug09.1 | ecosystem: Environmental > Aquatic > Freshwater > Lake | place: Crystal Bog, Wisconsin, USA | collected... | reverse complement strand
TGCACCGCGAGACCGGTGTCCGTGGCTTCATACGCCGACCGCTTCTTATCGTAATACTGCTCGAACTCCACCGTCTCGCACAGGCCGGGGACTTTGAAAAAAGCCTCTTTGTGAGACGACTCCGAAATTTCCTTGAAGGTGAGCGTGCAATGCAGCGGCACAAAACCAATCGTCCGCTCCGGCACCGAAAGCGCAATCGCCATGGCGCAGCGTCCACCCCACGACAAGCCGGTGGGAATCAGGCTGGCATAGGCCAGTTCCGGATGCTCGCTCGTCTGAGCGATGGATGCCAGCGCCGCCAACATCTCCTTCGTCGCCTCATCACGAGTCTTGTCGCTATCCTCATTGAAGATGCGATAGGCCATCAGTGCAAACCCCATCTTCTCGGCAAACTGCCGGTAGCCGAGTTCCTCGCTGAAATAGATCGCCTTGTCGGTCGAGTAAATCGGAACGGTGATGACCGCGCGCACCTGTTTTACCTTCGCCGGAATCCACACCTTGAAAACTTCGTTCGTGCTCTTCTTGACCTCCTTCGGCGCCCAGATTTCGTAGCGGATGGGATGGGTGTATTCCTTCCCCGGCACGACCGACGACTTCATTGGCGAGTTAGTCTGCTGCGCCGAGGTAGACAGCGCGAGTGCGGTGATGAGCGCCAGAGTGCGGATGGCGAAGTGTTTTAGATTAGCGATGTGCAGCATATTATTGACTTTGTTGTTCTTTGCTGAAAATTCATGCGTTGTGCTTGAGTAAACACTTAAGATCCATTCGTGTCGGAACTGAGGTTCGCGCACATAGATAGCGTGACGGAAATGACTGCTGCGACATTAGCAAAACGCAAGATGGCAAGCAATGTCCATACTTCGGCGAACACCATTGTGATGTTGAAAATTTCTATAGCAACCGTCGCAGGTCAACTCAGAAAATCAATGTTCTTTACTAACAGTCGGACTTTATGCTTCGCATTTCTCTGGGACAGTTATTAGAGTATTAAACAAGGTTAAGGGCGGCGGCGGGGCCGGGCTCCGCCCGGCTCCCGCCACCGCCCCCTAACCACGTTAACTCGGCACCAATTCAGCTTCCTTGATGACGAACCGCTTGTCCTTTTCCTCCCAGCGCATCACTTTCAGCGTGACTTGTTTGAGTTCCGGCAGTTTCGGAAACTCAATGACGTTTTCGCCATCCAGCTTCACTTTGCCGTCCTTCGGGTCGTGGAACGCTTCCCACGTCGCCAGACCGGGTTGCAACGCGATTTCATGCCGGGCGATGACGAACAAACCCGTGCCGTCTTTGCGCTTGAGCACCTTGGCCACACTCGACATGACGATGCCACGCACGAACAGACCGTTCAGCTTTTCGCCTTGAGCAGTTGGTTTTGCATTTGTATCCATGGATTTAACACCTCCTTTCGATTGATGATGATTTCTCCGCTGCCTTTGTAGCGACCAGCCAGCGCAGCGGCCAAAACCAGATGGTCGAAAAGTTCCCGATAGGGCATTTGAAACAGCACAGTGCGGGCCTTCCCGTTCTGCCGGATCACCGCCATGCACGCCCACCGCCAAAACCGTTCGTCCATTGTGTAGGACGCCCGCTTGCGCGGCTCTTTGAGCGAAATAGTTTTGGGTCGAGGCGGCAGCGGTTTCAAAAAGCCCTTGGTGGTTTGAAATATCCGCAGCCGTTTGCGCTTCAGCACCCACGCCGGCAGTTCAGCCGGCTTCGTTACATATTTCAGCAGGTAATGAAAATCCTGGGTGGTGATGCGTTGCACCGTGACCCAGCCCCGATCCCACAATTCGGCCAGCAGTTCCTTGGGCAGGAAACGGCGCGTCAGAAAAATGGCGTGGTAATGCACCCAGCCCGATTCGTGAAACTCAACCTTGATGCAATACGGCGCATCAATGACAAATAGTTTCCCCTGATATTCGATGCCGTGACGCAATTGGAAAAAAATTCTCCGCAGACAGTCGCGGCTGTCTTCAAAAGCGGTTTCCTCGTCGGCGTAATTTTGGGGGTCGAGCGTGAAGGTGAGGAACAGCTTACCGCCAACATCGGGCAGGCGATCCCAGAACCGCGCCAGCACCTTAAAAATGCCCACCGGATGAAACCACGACGCCGGGATGAATTCCTTGATGGTCTGCTCATCCAGATAGGCGTTCCGGCTCGCTACACTCGCCCCACCCGGAACGCCAAAGTTTGCCCCACCTCCTTGGCTCACGATTTCTTTGCAAGTTTCCCCAAAGTGATTCATTTCATCTCCTCCGGGATGTGGAGTTTGGGACGCGGCGAGATATACCTGCGCGACCAGTCCAAAACATAGGTGCGATGCGGTGGGCCGAACTCGAACGGCTTGCGTGTTTTCAAAGGATGTCGCAGCCGTTCCTGACGATGGGCTTCAACTTGTGCAAGGAATTCCGCAGCGGTGAGATAGTTACGCGGCTCCCCGTTCATACGCTCCACTCCGAGGGTTTGGTGTTTTCCCGAAGAAACCGCTCCAGTTCGCCGACCCAGTAGATTGGCCGGTAGGTGACGCGACACGGACGCAACAGCCCGCGCGCGGTCAGCCGGTCAAGTGTGGCCGGACTGACACCCAGCGCCTTGGCCGCTTCGATGCGATTCAGGCCCAGCTTTGGCGGTTGCGCCAGCGGTGTATTGTTGTCGGTCATAAACACGACAACTTTTACAACAACCAGCCGGGCACTTAATGGGGGTTCTTCCAGTAGGTGGAATCCCCTTTAATTATTCAAAAGTTATACTCTGGAAAATTTCCTGGGCTGACCACGCTTTCCAATGGAGAGCGTAATGTCTTTGAAAACATCTTTGAACCAGTTTTGTGATTTGTTTTTGAACTCGGAAAGTTTTTTCAACTCGCTGACCAAATGCTGGTTGTTTTTCTGTGGAATCATCCGGCGCATTTTTTCAATGTCGTGCTGCCATGCCAACAATTCCAAATGGATGTCCACGCGCCGGTCATCGCCAGTGAATTCCCCATCTTCATTCAAGAACGCCGTATAACCTTCACTCATGCCTTTCAAAAAGATGTTTGTATTCTTGGTGCTCTGATGGGCTATATAGCAAAAAGCCAATTTCTTAAGAGCTTCAAGGTGCTCCATTTGTTTCTGCATAACCAATTCCACCAGATCTGCCAGCGGGGCGGGGTCATCCGCCGGACGTTTCAAAACGATCAAATAATATTCGCGGGCAGTTTCTTCGCCCAGCAACGGCTGGATTTTTTCCCATTTCTCCGGGCTGATGTCATTGAAGCCTTCTTTTTCAAGAATTCGCGGAACGTCCTGGTTCAGAAAGGTTTTGTAGCGCTCCATGATTCCGATGCAGCGGCCATAGTTTCGCCAGTTGATTTCAGTTTGGGATTTTGGTTTCAGCTTTAACACCGACTTGAGGATGGTGCGGCGAAGCTTTCCGCAAACATTTTTTGTCCAGACAGGCGACGGGCGGGTTTGCTGCCAATGCGGCAGCGGATCTAAATTCATTTCCGCCCGCAGGTCACATTGAAGGTTCATCACCGATTCAAACACCGTTGGACGGGAGTATTTGACCGCTCCCGGTTGTTCCTTTTTATTTTTCGTTTTTCGTTTCAATTGCCGGTTTTCCAAATGTCACCTTTTGCGCCATTGCCACTGAGTGCTGGTCGCGCAGATGACCATAAACTTTCATCGCCAGTGCCCCGCCGTCTTTGTGTCCCAGCCAGCGGCTCACCGTCGGTATATCAACACCGCTCTCGATGCAAAGTGTCGCAAAAAGATGCCGCAGATCGTGATGGGTAATTCGCACCATTTTGATTTTTTCTGCCGCCCGATCCATTGCCTTCTGACATTCCCGCACAGCCATGACCGGCGCAGTGGCTGGGGCGTCAGGTTTTTCCGTCTGCAAGCGTTCCAGCAGTTTTTTCATGTCGGGGATCATCGGCACCCGTCGGATTGTCCAATTCTTCGTGCCGGTTTCGGCATCACCGCGCACAATGATTTCCCCCTTCTCAAAATCACAGTCCGCCCAGGTGATGCTTGCAGCTTCACCTTTACGAAAACCGCCGAATGCCAGAAAACGCACCAAGTCCGCACAATTTTTTGAATCGCGCCCGCCACCACGCGCCAATTCTAGAACAAAATGTTCAAACTGCTCAAAGGTCGGCAAGGTAAGTGTTTTCATCCGCACCCGAGCCCGCTTCAATCCCAACGCTGGATTCCGATAAAGTGAGCCGGCCTCGACGCCAATTTGAAATATACCTTTCAAGATGCCCAAGGCTGAATTGTAGCGAGAGGGGGAATAGTCATTGCCGAAACGCAGCGACCAAGCCTTGCAATCCGCCTCGCTAACCTTGCGAATGTCCATCGCATCGACTCCCGGCCATGATTTGGAAATCGCAGTCAACATTTCCTTTCGATATTTCTTGCTCGCTTGTTTTAGCAAATGGCTGGCCTCGGTTTGCTCCCGGTAAATATTCAGTGCCTGCCCAAAAGTCATCTTTCCTTGGGAGGTCTCCTTTTGGCGTTCAGCCGCTTCGCGTTCGGCTTTTTCCAGGTCAGCCAGACGCAGCTTGGCGACAGAGATCAAATCGGTCTTAAGACTCTTTCGGATGAGCTTGCCCTTGACGCGCAACCGGGCATAGTAAGTGCCGGATGGAACGTAGCGAATTAAATTTGAATACTGGGTTTTCTGCCAATCTTTTTCAGATTCGGCAGCTTGTGGCTTCATGTTTGGCAATTTCATGCAGCCAGTATACAAAAGCGGTATCAAAAATTCAATTTAGAAGTTTCAAAAACGCATTATCTCCTTTGTTTTCAAACAAAGCTCCCATAGCTCAAATGGATAGAGCAGCGGTTTCCTAAACCGTTGATCCCAGTTCAATTCCGGGTGGGAGCACCATTTTCTAATCGACGTTTCCAAGTTCTGATTTCATTCGGCTTTAGGACTTAATATCACGAATTTGAAACGCGACTGAGCCGATGATAAAGGCGGTCGCGCTCACGGCGAACAGGACAATTTCTGACTGGCAGATTTGCGACCACGGGGCTGGGTCGCGGAAGATCAACAACCAGCATTTAAAATGGTGCGTGATGAACCAGTTTTCATATCGGTCAAAAAAAGGAATGTTTTCCATGACCATGCTCACAAATAAAAATGAAAGCGCCAAAATCGTGGCCGCCGCTGGCTTCATGTTGAAGCACGAGAACATGAAGGCGACGGACATCATCACGCTTGCGTTCACCGCCAGAAACAGATGGGAGAAGACAAACCGCAGCAAGCCCTCATGCGCGGAAAAAACACTAAACGCTTGACCGGGGACAAAAATAAACATTCCCTTCCACGGGAATAACAAGCTCGCAAACCCCAGCGCGGTCAGGCCCAGAGCCACCACCAGAACTACGGCGAAAATAATTCCCGCGCTCCACTTCACAAACAACAGCCGGAGGCGCGAGATGGGCCGGGATAAAATCATGCGCAACGTGCCGTCCTCGGCCTCCTTCGCCACCAGATCGCCGCCAACGAGAGTGGCATAAAGCGGCATGAGGAGCATAATCTGGGGTATCAGCATCACGACCGCCACCGTCAGCACCGAAATGAACTCCTCGGCAAAATAGCCATTGCCTTTCAGCAGCCGTTCAAAATCGCGCTGCCAGTGGGTGTATTTGAAGGCGAGCAGCATTGCCGTCTGCGCCAATATAAACGCGCCAAACCCGATGTAGGTGCGCTTCTTGCCGAACAGCTTCCAGAGTTCGTTTTTGAGCTGGGCGAAATACATGATTTAATTTCCGGCGGCGGCGGGCGGCGGTTTGATCAGGTCGAGATAAAAATCTTCCACCGTCTGCTCGTGCTGCCAGATTCCCTCCACCGCGATGCCGGAGGAAACCAAAACATTGGTTATCTCCGCCGTCGTTCGCCCCTCGGCCAGCGTGATGAAGCGATCCTCCGCCGTGGCCGTGATCAAGCCACGCTCGCGGAGCAGCCGGGTCGCGTTGGCAAAATCGGATGTTTTCAATGCCACCTTGCCACGTGCGGATTTTACTTCGGCGACACTGCCTTCAAACACCTTCTTGCCCTGCTGCAAGACGGCGATGCGGGTGCAGAGCTGTTCAACTTCGTTCAACAGATGCGACGAAAGCAGAATGGTCAAACCGAGTTCACGCTGCAAACGGAGAATCGTCTGGCGCATCTCGTGAATGCCTTCGGGATCAAGGCCGTCGCTCGGTTCGTCCAGAATGAGAAGTTCCGGCTTGGGTAACAAGGCCTGCGCCAGAGCGAGCCGTGAACGCATCCCATGCGAATACGTCCTCACCTTGGACTGCTCGCGGCCAGTCAGACCAACCCACTCAATCACCTCGCGAATTCGCGTCTTGGATGTTGGGGCAGTGTATGTGCTCAATATTTCCAGATTGGCCCAGCCGCTCAAGTAATCATAAAAAACCGGCGTTTCAAATATCGCGCCGACCGGCATCAATGCGGCTCGGCGGCTAGCCGCGACGTCATGGCCGCAGATTTCAACCTTGCCGCTGGTCGGCCAGACTTGTCCAAGCATCATGCCGATGGCCGTGCTTTTGCCCGCGCCGTTATGGCCGAGCAGGCCAAAAATTTCCCCACGCGATACCGTGAACGACAGGTCATCCACCGCCGTGCGCCCGGCAAATTTCTTGGTGACGTTGCGCAACTCGATCATTGGGTACCCTCGATCACCAGCAGATTTTTGATTTGGCCGTCGGCATAGAGATAATTCACAGCCTTATTCGCACCGCGCGCAATGTGGAAACCCTCTTTGTCGAACATCACGGGAATTTCCTGCGGGCGGAACTGGATGTTTAGTACCACCAAATGATCCGCGTCTTCGCCATTCAGGAGGTTGTTCCACGAATAGCTTGAACCCGTCCGCTCGTAAAACTGCTGTAAATCCGAGGGACAGCGCAGCACGTTCGTGTTGCCAAGCTGCGTCGCAAGCACTTTATTGATGGCAGGGAAAGTATTGGTGGAAGCCTCAGTCGGGTCTGTTGGAACATCGCGCATGACCGGCAATTTGTTGTTGTTCTCCTGCACATAAATTTGCAATGCGAGGCCGATTTGGTGCAGGTTGCTCAGACAGACGGTGGCGCGGGCGGATTCCTTGGTTCGCCCCAACACCGGCAGCAGCAGTGCGGCGAGCACCGCAATGATGGCGATAACCGTCAGCAGCTCAACTAAAGTGAAAGCCCGTCCGAGTCTGGCTTGCAAAGACACCTTCATGGTCATGGCCCATGCATCATTCTACCGCTTTGCATCGTCAGCTGCATTTCTTCCAATAGCGGTGCCATTTCGGCCTTGGTCTGAGCGGAGCTTTGACTGTAGAAACTTTGGAGGCCAATCTTTGTCATCTTCTCCTGAAGTTCTGGACTCAACACCACGCTATTGGTGCCCGGTGGCTGGGACTGCCCGCCCGCCGCCAGTTTTTCACGTCCGTCCTTCATTTGTTTGATGGCCTGATCCACAACTCGTTTTCGTTTTTCCGGTGGCAGGTTTTCAAAAGCACCGAGCATCTGTTTGAAGCCGGTGGGCAAGGTGGCTTCGAGGAATTCACCTTTCTCCTGCTCGGTCATTAGTTCAAACCACCGGTAAGCTGTGCGATCCAAACGCAGGCTCTGCCGTTCTTCCAGTGAAAGCGCGTTGAGCATGGCCGCCAGTTTTCGGAGGGCTACCTCGCGTTCGGCAGCGGATAAACGGCTGAAATCCGTGGATGAGGTATAAGCTCGGACTTTTTCGGGAGTGATTTTTACGTGCTCAGCGATCTTGTAGCCAACAAAGGCAACCACCCAAATCACCATGAGCACGGTCACCGCAATAAATAGCGAGCGCTCGCGCGGCTTTAACATGCCGATAGTTTATGACATGGCCTACAATTCACCATGAAAAAGGTCGGTGCTGGAGAACATCTTCGACAGCGCACGTCCCGCTCACGAAGTAGGGCCGCCATGGCGCTGTTATTTTCCAGCCGCCGCTTCATTCGTTGTCTGGGCATCAATTTTATCAAGAACCACACAGAGCGGGCATTTGCCTATTAATTGAGTAAATCCGATGTAAGCAAAAAGACCACCGACAAGCAGGAGCGCCCAACCGTGTCGAACAATCCAGTCAATGATTTTCATCGTACTAACCATAGCACACTTTAGTTGCTTAATTCTGGCTACCAATGCATCCCTTGCTGCGCTGCTGTATCCGCAGGAATTGTAGGTTTCCAGTAAGGGTTTGCTTGCTGCCAGCTCCAATCTGAATCTGCCTGTGGGCTCACACACCCTGATAGCAATGATAACATAAACATTGCTGCTATAAAAATGACTGCTCTGATGTGGGGTGGAGCCACGACCAAAGCTGAGCCGTGCCGTTAAAACTGTCAATCGTGAAATCGCCACCGCTCAGATGTCAGGGCCACCATGGCGCTGGCTGTGGTGTGGCGCTGGCCTAAAGCAGCACCAACTTCTCCCGGCCCAGAATGGACTCGGTGAAGAAATTCTCAGCTTGGACGGTCTCCCACGGTCTGTTTAAATCCACCTGCTGAAAATGAGCGAAGACAATCCATTTACCAGATCAGTGGCCGAGAGCCGTCGTGGCTTGGATAATCCCAAGCTCGGCTGGATTGTCGCCGGAATTCTGGCCGCGCTGCTGATTGCGGTGCTGCTCCTGTGGGCGACGGCCTTGGGCAAACTGCGTGGCCTCGAATCACTCCAATCCAAGCTGGACGAAGCCAACGCCAGCCTTGCCGGTGCGCTCGATCAAAGCCAGAAGGACAAAGACGAGATTGCGGCCCTGAAATCGCAGGTGGCGGATTTGGAAAAGGAAAAGGCGGATGCCGCCCAGATGGCTAAGGGGCTGGAGGATGAAATGCGTTCCGACCTTGAATCCAAGGATGTCACCATCTCCAATCTGAAAGGCAAGTTGACCGTGAACATCCTCGACCGTGTCATGTTTGATTCCGGCGAGGCGGTTCTGAAACCGGACGGCGAATCCGTGATGCGCAAGATTGCCGCCCTCCTGTCCGGACACCCTGAATTGAAAATCCAAGTTGTCGGCCACACGGACAACGTGCCCATCCGCAGCCGGTTCCCCAGCAATTGGGAACTGTCCACCGCCCGCGCACTGGCTGCCGTGCATTTTCTCACGGAGAAGGCGGGCGTTGACCCTCGTCGGTTGGGGGCAGTGGGCTACGGTGAATTTAGACCCATTGCCGACAATGCGACCGCCGAGGGACGGGCCAAGAACCGGCGGATTGCCATCACCATCCTGCCGGACGTACTCGCAGTGGCCGACACCGTGCCTGCGGCCAAGCCGCCCCCAAATGGGCCGCCATGAGGCTTGTCGAACGGCAGCGATGTCACCCCGCGTCAGGGTCGCCCTGCGACGCTAGCCGGGGTGTGGAGGTCGTTGGGTGATAGAAATTAGATTTGCCCAAGATTTGCCCAAAACGTTTCATTTCGGATGTAAACTCTTGTATTTGATTTCACTCAGAAGTATAAAGTCCTTGTTACCGAAAGGCTTTGTTTTGTTGGTTTTGTAGAGTTTACGTGGGTTAGCAGCAGGTTGACATTGAAACGTTTGGTCGATTTCCTAAACCGTTGATCCCAGTTCAATTTCGGGTGGGAGCACCATTTTTAACTCGCTGATTGAAAACGTGATGCTAACTATGCCTGAACGGCCATCGCAACTTCCCGGTCTATTTGTTGTTGATATTATTGTCGTTCACGAACAACCATCTCTTTATGAAAACTCAATTTTACACCAAAACTCTTTTCATTGCGCTGGTCGTGGCGGTTGTGGCGGTTGCCGCTAATATCAGTCCGGCGCAATCCCCATCCAGCCCGCCGCCCGCCGATGGCGCGCTGCCGCCCAATGTCCAACCGGGTAGTCCGCTGGCGGAAGTGATTAAGCTGGTTCAGGCCGGTGTGGAAGCGGGCACCATCAGAAGTTATATCGCCAACAACCCTGGCGTGTTTGGGCTTGATGCCGGGATGATTGTCAATCTCAACGACGCGGGCGTTCCCACTGATATCGTCAACGCGATGATGGAGCATGATAAAAATATTTCCGCTCCCGTCGCGGCGAGTGCGCCGGCGGCGGCTCCCGTGGCTGCACCTGCGCCGGAAGTGACGGTGAACCAGTTTTACGAGAACCTTTCACCCTACGGTTCGTGGGTGGAAGTCGAGGGCTATGGGCGTTGCTGGCGGCCGACGACGGTGATTTATGATTCCGCCTGGCAGCCATATTGTGATCGCGGCCACTGGGTTTATAGTGACTACGGTTGGTATTGGGATTCCGATTATTCGTGGGGTGTGACGTTTCATTATGGGCGTTGGTTTCATCACTCGCGTATGGGCTGGTGCTGGTGGCCAGACACGGTCTGGGCGCCATCGTGGGTGACTTGGCGTTCGAATAATGACTATTGCGGCTGGGCGCCGCTGCCGCCGTTCGCGGTATATCGTCCGGGCGTGGGATTTTTTTATCGTGGGGCGGGTGTGGCAGTTGGCTTTGATTTCGGGCTGGGTGCGGAATGTTTCACCTTCGTTTCCATGAATCGCTTTTCCGAACGTCATCCGCGTTATTACCGCGCTGAACCGGAACGCGGGCGGCAGATTTTCAACCAAACCACCATCATCAATAATTACAACGTCCACAACCGCACCATTGTCAACGGCGGTATTCCAGTGGAGCACATTAATGCCGGAGTCCATCGGCCCATCCAGCCTGTTCCCATCGCTCAGATTCCCCATGCCGAACGCCAGGGTTGGCGTGGGACCGGAGCAGATTCTACCCAACATTCCGGAACCACTTCGCCGACGGATCATCGTGACCGGAATATTTCTCCCGGGAACACTCCGACTCGCAACAGTCCCAGCCCCACGATTCAAAACAACAACCCGCGACCGACGCCTTCCGGCCCGGTCAGTGGACAATCTGGTAACCGCGATAATCCGAACCGTAATTTGAACACACCATCGGATACACATCAAAATGTCACTCCACCCGTCAGCAATTATCCACGCCCGTCCCAATCCGGCGTGACCCCGGTGCGTCCACCAACCTCCCCGCAGCCGGACACTCGTTCAGGAAACCGGGATATTCCAAGCCGCACTGTGAACACTCCGACAGACACGCATCAAAACGTCACTCCGCCTGCCGGCTACAATTCGCGACCATCGCAATCCAGCATGACCCCTGTGCCCTCGCCGGAAACCCATCAGCGCAATCAAACTCCGCAAGTGGAAGCGCCGCCGCATTATTCTGCGCCCGCCACACCGCCGGCGAACAACTGGCAGCAGAACCGGCAGTCACAGGCACAGACCCCGCCGGTGGTTTCGACTCCGCGCACCGCCACCTCACCATCGCCGCCGCCGGCCGCGTCCAGTCAGCCGCAATATCAGAATCGGAACGCCAACCAGTATTCCGAAAAGGATAAGCAAAGTCGTTGAACAGTTCCTTCTGTTCACGCCGCGAGGGCAACCTTGCGGCGTTTTTGCTTTTGCCGCCGCGCTGCCGCTGGCAACCTTTTCGCGTGGGCATTTCCCGGCAACAATTCGAGCAG
>Ga0007882_10002018_pt1 | contig 11578 bp, 10 predicted proteins | sample CryBogCBH12Aug01_FD_71195 | JGI IMG/M metagenome (GOLD analysis project Ga0007882, IMG submission 71195) | Freshwater microbial communities from Crystal Bog, Wisconsin, USA - CBH12Aug09.1 | ecosystem: Environmental > Aquatic > Freshwater > Lake | place: Crystal Bog, Wisconsin, USA | collected... | reverse complement strand
TGCGGGCCGGGCGGGCTGCGCGAGGGGAGCCACCCCGGCACCTATGTGTTCCCGGCGGCCCTCGCCGCCGCGCAGCAGGCTGGCGCAGACGCGGGGCGTTTTCTGCGCGGCATGATCGTTGGCTACGAGGCGGTGAGCAGGCTGGGTATGGCGGCCCCCGCCTCGATCGTGGGTCGGCGCTTTCGCCCGCTGGGCGTCAGCGGGCCGTTTGGCGCGGCGGCGGCGGCGGCCTATATTCTGGGGGCCGACGCCGATGGCATGGCCGCGAGCCTGGCTATCGCGGTGAATTCGGCGGGAGGCTCCACCCAGGGCGTGTTTGAAGGCTCGATGGAGGCCTTTTTTCAGGCAGGCTCAGCGGCGCGTAATGGCCTGTTTGCCGCCGAACTGGGGCTGGCTGGCGCGGTCGCGGCACAATTCGCGCTGGAGGGCGACTATGGCTTTTTCCAAACCTATGGCGGCGAACCGGGCAATCTGGCGGAGCTGACGGCGCAGCGCGACGAGCCGGGCATTTGCAAGGTCGGCATCAAGCGTTTCGCCTCGTGCCTGCAAAACCAGCAGACGATGGCGCTGATCGTGGATAGCCTGCCCGAGCCCTTGCGCGCGGACAGCATCGAGCGTGTTACGCTTCGCCGCCCCGCCGTGGGCACCAATGGGCTCAACAGCCCGGGTGTGTCGCGCGCGGGCGCGGTGCCAAACCGGCTGGCGGCGCAGATGTCGGCCCGGTTTACGGCGGCGGCGTCCATGCTGGGCCATCGGGTGGATGATCCGAAGTTCTATCAGGATCATTTCGGGGATGCGGAAATACTGGCGCTAACCGACCGGATCGAGCTCGATCCGGCCGACGACGAGGGCATTACCATCGACATCGCCTTCAAGGGCGGGATTGCGTCCATCCGGCTGGAGGGCACTTCGCCAGAGTTGTTTTATCCCTCTTACGAGACGGTGCGCGACAGGATCGTGCGGCGCGCCTCGCCGGATCAGGCTTATGCCTTGCACCAAGTCGCACAGATTGTGGCCAGCATGGATGATGGGGTGCCGCTTGCGGCATTGGGGCAGGCATTGGGAGGGCTGGCATGAGCGAAAACCACAGCTTCCGCAGCCTGCTCTTCACCCCCGGCGATCGGCCCGAGCGGTTTGGCAAAGCGGTGCTTTCCGGTGCCGACGCGGTGATCCTCGATTGGGAAGATGGCGTTGCCCCTGCCGCCAGGGAGCAGGCGCGCGAGGCCACGCTGCGGTTTCTGGCGGCTGGCGATCATGCGGTGCCGGTGGGGCTGCGGATCAATCGCCTGCACACTCGCGATGGGCTGCTGGATCTGCTGGCTCTGTTAAAGGGCGCGGCCATGCCAGCCTTCCTCGCCCTGCCCAAGGTGGAGAGCGCGGCGGAAGTGGAAATTGTGCGCGCGCAGCTTTCGGTGCGGGGCCCAGTGCCGCCGCTGGTGGCCTTTATCGAATCCGCCGCCGGGCTGGAGCGGGCGAGCGAAATCGCAGCCTGCCACGATATGGTGGCGCTGGCCTTTGGCGGGGTGGATTTTGCCGCCGATATTGGCGCGCCATGCGAGTGGGAGGCGATGGCGTTTGCGCGCGGTCGTCTGGTGCAGGCCGCCGCCATGGCGCGGATCGGCGTGTGGGATGTGCCCTTCCTCGCCACACAAGATGCCGAAGGGCTGGAGGCGGAGACGCGGCGCGTTGCGGCGCTGGGCTTCACCGCCAAGCTGGCGATTCATCCGGCGCAGGCTGCGGTGATTAATCAGGCCTTTGCGCCCGCGGCGGAGAAAGTGGAGCAAGCCCGCCAAATTGTCGCCGCTGATCGCGCGGCGGCGGGCGGGCCCTGCATTGTTGGGGGAAAGCTGGTCGATGCGCCGGTGGTCAAGATGGCGCGGCTGATCCTTGATCGCCATGCGCGCGCCATAGCGGTGGCTGGCAATGGCGGGGAGACGGGCGATGAGTAGGTATGCTTATCTCGCGCTGGGCGAGGGGCGCTATCGCGAGCGGTTCGGCCTCAGCTTCGAGGATGTTGCGGTGGGGATGGTGATCCAGCATCGCCCCGGCGTGGATATTTCCCAGCAGGATAATCGCGAGGAATCGCTCGATTTCCTCAACAACGCCCATCTGCACTACGACAGCCATTACGCCTCCTGCACCGAGTGGGAGCAGCCGCTGTTCGTCAGCACGATCACCATCCAGCGCCTGTTCGGCATGGCGTCGCGCAGCTGGTATCGGCGGCGCAATGTGGTGGCGATCGACAGCATCATTCTGTCGGCCCCGCTGTTTGGCGGCGATACGCTTTATGCCGAAAGCCGGGTGATCGGGCTCGAGGACACGGATGATGGCGCTGTGGGCCATGTGCATCTGGAAATCCTCGGCAAGAATGCGCGCGGCGAGAAAGTGGCGCAGGCGAACTGCATTTTTGAGGTGTTCCGGCGGGGTCGCCATCCCGAAGATGGGGCCGACGACGCGCTGGCCGAAGAGGCGCGCTTCCTGTCGCATCACGATGGTGCGGATGGGGCGCTGGTCGAGCAGACCGGCCTGTGGTTTGATGATCTGCGCGAGGGGGAAAGCTTCATCCACTGGCCGGGGCGCACCATCACCGCCGAAGAGGGGCGCACTTCCGCGCTGCGCTCGCTGGAAATCAACCCGCGCTGGCACGATGCGGCCTTTCAAAGCCGCTATCCGGAGCTGGATCAGCGCGTGGGCGAGGCCCTGCTGATCGGCGTGGTTACCGCGCTCACCACCCGCAGCATGGGCCGGGTGGTGGCCAATCTGGGCTGGCGGAACATCAAGTTCCCGAACCCTTTGCGCTATGGCGATACGCTTTACGCGGAATCCCGAATTGTCGAACTGCGCGCTTCCAATTCGCGCCCCTCGCAGGGGCTGGCGAAGGTTGAGACCCACGCCTTCAACCAGCATGGCCAGCTGGTTTGCAGTTATGAGCGGGCCTTGCTGATTTATCGCCGGGGAGAAGGGCCTTTCGCCAAGGCCGGTTACTGATTTTATAAATACAATGTGGAGAATTAGGATGTCTGAGTCGAAAAATACTGAAATTGATGAGAAATATGCCGATGTCTATCCTTATCCCACGGCGGTGGAATGCCCTTATCCGCATTTCAACCGGATGCGTGAAGAGGCGCCGGTGGAAAAGATTCCCGGTCAGGACATGTATTTCATCGCCCGCCGCAAAGATGTGGAATTCGCTTTCGACAACACGGAAATCATCTCGAATATCGCCCGCAATGGTGGCTCGCTCGAAGCGCAGGTTCTGGATTCCGGGGTCGAACTCCGTACCCTGCTCGACAGCGATCCGCCGACGCAGGGCGCGCACAAGTCGCTCGTCCGCAAGTATTTCGGGCTAAGGCTGTTTAAAGACAATGAGCCGGCGATGCGGGCGCTCATCAATGAACTGATCGACGATTTCATCGATGACGGAAAGGTGAACTTCGTCTCGCAATTCGCCGATCGCGTGCCGGAAGTGGCGATTGCCCATCTGCTGCAGCTGCCCGGCGATGTCCGCGCCAAGATCACCGAATGGGGCCGCCTCGAGACATCGGGCGTGCGGTTCTTCTCGGGCGAACGCCGGAAGCAGCAGGAAAAGGTGCTGGAGAGCCTCGACAAATATTCGCGAGAGATGGTGATCGAGCGGCACAAGAATCTGGGCGATGATGTGCTCAGCAACCTTATCCGCGCCCAGATCGAGCGCGATGGCAAGTTTGAGCCGGAATATACCAAGGCGACGCTGGCGGTGCTGATTACCGCGGGTCTGCTCACCACCGCGCTGATGATAGCCCATGCCATGCGCCTGTTGATCGAGCATCCCGAGCAAATGCAATTGGTGGTGAACGACCATTCGCTGATCCCCAACATGCTCGAGGAAGCGCTGCGCTACGAAAGCCCGGCGCAGTGGATTCCCAAGCGGGTGGCGCAGGATGTCGAGCTGGCAGGCACGCATATGAGCGCGAACCATCACGTTTGTCTGGGGCTGGCTTCGGCCAATCGCGAGGAGTCGCTTTTCCCCGATCCCGACAAGTTCGATATCCTCCGCAAGAATGCCGCGGAGCACATCGCCTTTGGCCGGGGCGTCCATTTCTGCCTCGGCGCGCCGCTGGCAAAGCTGGAAGGCAAGATCGCGTTTGAGCTATTGTTCAGCCGGGCCAAGAACTGGCGCTTTGGCCCCGACAATGATTTCACCCACATCGACAGCCCGTCGTTCCGCGGCCTGAAGAAGCTCAATCTGGAATTCGACAAGATTTGATATGGATGGGGAGCGACCCGAATACGGGCGCGCTGACAGGATTGGATGCCCGAAATGAGCGAAACTATATCTTTTGAAGGGCAAGTGGCGATTGTCACCGGGGCGGGGCGCGGTATTGGCCGCGACCATGCTCTCGAACTGGCGCGGCGCGGTGCGGCGGTGGTTGTCAACGATCTCGGGTGTGACGAGCCCGGCAGTATTTCCCGGGCCGGGCTGGTGGTGGAGGAGATTGTCCGCGCCGGTGGGCGGGCGGTGGCCTCCATGGACAGCGTTTCCACCGAGGAGGGGGGGCGGGCCATCACCGAGCTGGCCCTCGCCACCTTCGGCACGGTGGATGTGCTGATCAACAACGCGGGCTATTTGCAGCGCGGGATGTTTGCCGATCTCACCATCGCGCAGATCCGCGATGTGGTGGATGTCCACCTGATGGGGGCCGTCCATGTCACCCAGCCCGCGTGGAAAGTGATGCTGGCCAAGGGCTATGGCCGGATATTGATGACCAGCTCGGCCGCCAGCTTTGGCATGCAGGCCAATTGCAACTACGTGGCGGCGAAATGCGGCTTGATCGGCCTGACCAACGCGCTGGCCGAGGAAGGGCGCGCGCATAATGTGCTGGTGAACAGCATCCTGCCCTATGCCCAGACCATGATCAACAAGGACAGCCCGTCGATTGGGCCAGAGGCGGGTCATGTCGTGGGGCTGCAGCAACAGCTTCGGCCGCGCATGATGATGAACTCTGTCGTTGCCGTGGCGCTGGCGCTGTTGAGCCGGAACTCCACGGTCACCGGTGAGGCGATATCGACTTTGGCTGGGCGTTGCGCCAAAACCTTTCTGGCGCAGAACGAGGGGGTTTATTACCCCGATGTCGAGGAACTGACCGTGGAGGATGTCGCCCGGGACATCGAGAAAATTCTCACCGCTGGGCCGATTTTGGAGCCGGGTAGCCTGGTGGGAGAGCTCGAGATAGTCTCCGCGATAGTCACGCAGCATCAGGCCGGGGCGGAGGTGCGGTAAATGGCTGAAATATTGCCAAATGTGGCAATAAATCAGGGGCGGGTTCTGCCCTCGCTGAAAGATGTTTTCAGCACCATACCCGTAACTGGCTCGAAGTTTCGACGCGCCCTTTCGTTCTTCGGGCCGGGCTACCTGATCGCTGTTGGCTATATGGATCCGGGCAATTGGGCCACGGATATTTATGGCGGTTCGGCTTTCGGCTATACGCTGCTGTCTGTGGTGCTGATCTCCAGCCTGATGGCCATGCTGCTGCAGCATTTGGCGGTCAGGCTGGGCGTGGCCACTGGCCGGGATTTGGCGCAAGCGTGCCGCGAGCACTACTCCAGGCCCGTGGCGATGGTGCTATGGATACTCTGCGAAATCGCGATTGTGGCCTGTGATCTGGCCGAACTGATCGGCACGGCCATCGCCTTGCAATTATTGTTTGGTTTGCCGTTGGTGTATGGCGCAACGCTAACTTTGGCAGATGTGTTTATTATATTTATGCTGACCAATGGCGGCATGAGATTGCTTGAGGCCATCGTTATCGCGATGCTGACTTCGGTTTTTGTGCTTTTTGCCATACAGGTATTTATGGCAAGTCCCGATATATCCGCTGTTTCTTCGGGGTTTGCGCCGAGTTACGAGATAATATCCAATAAAAAGATGCTGTTCGCGGCCATTGGCATACTCGGCGCCACCGTTATGCCCCATAATCTGTATCTGCATTCTTCCATAGTGCAGTCGCGCGATTGCGGGAAAACGTATAAAGAGAAAAAAGAATCCATATTTTTCGCCACTTTGGATTCAAACATCGCGATGATTATCGCCTTTTTTGTGAATGCGGCGATCTTGATTGTGGCCGCATCGGCTTTCCATAGCAGCGGCCATATTGTGATGGAAATTCAGGAGGCTTATCACCTTCTGCCCGCCGCCTTGGGGGCGTCTGTGGCCGCCACTTTATTTGCCTTGGCACTGCTGGCATCGGGTCAAAATTCGGTCATTACCGCCACGATGGCTGGCCAGATCGTTATGGAAGGATTTATTAAAATCCGCCTGCCGCATGGCACCCGTAGATTGATTACGCGTGGGCTGGCGCTGATCCCAACTATTTTTGTGACGATATACTTTGGAGAAAAGTCGACCGCGCAGTTGTTGTTCGCCAGTCAGATTGTGCTGTCTCTCCAGCTACCCATGGCGATCATACCACTTATTACTTTTGTCAGTGACAGAAGTAAGATGGGGGATCTGGTGATAGGGCCTAAGTTAAAGGCTTTGAGCATATTGGTGTGCATCGTTATAATGCTGGCCAATATAAAATTAATATATGATTTCGTGTGATGTCGAGCACCACCCGGCCAATGCATTTTGATCGGCGCGGGCTCTGAAACTGTGCGGATAGGGGTATGACCGCGCCGAGGCTTTACCCGGCCATCTTTGCCACATGATCCCGGTATGCCTGCACCCGTTCAGCCGGAATGGTGAGGGGGCGCTGGTAAGAAAGGTCGTTGCGATCGCGCGAGGGCTGCGGGCCATTCCGCATCAGTGCCAAAATGGCTTCGGGCTGGTTTTGCACCACGGTCAGCTTGCTCTGGTCGAGCGGCTCGCAAATCTCCGAGATCGGGGCCCAGTCGCGGAGGCAAACCCGCACGGCAATCGCCCAGCGGCCATCGCGCTTCTCCAGCCGATCGATATAGCGCCCGCCAGAAGACGCCATCGGCGTGGTAACACTGCTTCCGGCACGGTTCATGGCGACGAACATATAATAGGTTTCGGTATGCGCCGTGTCGCCATCCAGATCGCAGGTATGGGTAAGGATGCAGTGCTGATGCGACAGGTGCGATGCCGTGTGGTTGGCAATCGCCCAATCCGCGAACTCTTCGCGGCTGCCAATAAACACGCCATGGTCATCCATGGCATCGGGATGAAAGACAGAGATCAGCAATTCCCGATCCATACGGTCTACCCCGCGCGAATAGGTGGCGATTAGGTTGCGTATCGCCTCTCTATCCTGCAATTCGTGCAGGATTTTTTCGATATTTTCGGTGCTCAAATCCGCCCCCATTATGTTTTCGTATAGCAGAGGAATAACGCAAAAGGGGAAGCCGTCAAAGCGGCGTTATCAGGCTGAAATGGCCGATGAGGCAGGGTTTACAGCTTCACAATCCCCTGATCGATCAGGCTGCGCGCGCAATCCAGCACGGATTCCTCCACCGGGCGCGCGCTCCAGCCCAACACCGCGCGGGCATGGCTGGCATCGAGGCTGGTGACCTTGCCCAATTCGTCCGAAATCTGCCGCACCACCGGGTTGAACCGGCCCGCCAGCCGCACCAGCCAGTTGGGCAGCAATCGTGTGGGCACCTTGCGCGCCTCGTTTGCCGACAGACCCGCCTTCAGGATCTGCGCCACCGTGATCAGCCTGGTGAAAGGGCCCGAGGTCAGGAAGCGCTCTCCGGCGAGGCCGGGGGTGGTCAGCGCCAGGATATGCGCCTCGGAAACATCGCGCACATCCACCACGCCCACGCCAAAATCGGGGACGCCCGGCATGGCCCCGGCCAGAAATTGCCGCACCAGCTCGATCGATGTCGAGAGAACGCCGTTTGTTATGGGGCCGATCACCGCGCTGGGATTGACCGAGACAAACTCGATGCCGCCACCCTCGGCCGCCACCCAGTCGCGGGCGGCGCGTTCGGCGATGGTTTTGCTCTTGGTGTAGGCATAGACACTATTCCCAGCGAGGTTGGTCCAATCGCTTTCGGTAAAGGCGCGGTTCGTCTGGCCATGGCCATAGGCGATGGCGGCAATCGACGAGGTTTGCACGAAGCGCCGCACCCCCGCATTGCGCGCGGCCCGCAGCACGCGCAGCACCCCATCGCGCGCGGGCACAATCAGCTCGTCGTCGTGGCGGGGGGTGGTGGGGGGAAAGGGCGAGGCGACATGCGCGACATGGCTGCATCCCGCCACCGCCTCGGCCCAGCCGGGATCGGCGGTGAGATCGGCGGCGAAGAGTTTCAGCCTATCGGCCGAGCCCCCCAGCAGCGCGCGGACCTCTGCCTCCTTGGCCAGATCGCGGATGGTGGTGTGCACCGTCCAACCCTGTGCCAGAAGGTCGCGGATGAGAAAGCCGGCGATATAGCCGCTGCCGCCGGTAACCAGCACTGTATCGGCCATATTGCACACTCCTTGGAATTTCGGCGCGCCGATCCCGTTTGCTCCCTTTCCCGCCAGCGCAGAAAAATTGGCCCGGCCGTTGCCAGCCGGGCCATTGAAAGGTTTGGGAGAGGATGCCTAGGAAAGGCAGGGGCACTATGCTGGTGCGCCGCCCTTACGGCAAGGATTATCTCTACCAAAACAGAAGAGATTTATTTTTACGCCGACAAGCAGGGCTTTAGCCAGCAGCCATGGCCTACGCCGGGCCGGGGACGAGCGGATAAGCCTCAGCTCTTTTGGCGCCCATCCCTTGACCATTAAAACTCTATATAATAAGTAGAGATTATAGGTCGTCGCCCATTGGGTCCCCCATCACGCTTGCCCTTACCCGGCGACAACCACCACGCACATTCTGCATTTGGAAGGAAATGATGATGTCAAAGCTGACCCGCCTCGCGTTGCCCCTGCTTGCTATCGCCGCTGCGGCAATCTCTTCGGCGGCTCCCGCTTTCGCCGATGTAGGCACCTCGGCCCCCGCCGCGTCCCCGGCCTTCACCACATCGGGCACCGACCTTGGCACCCTGCTCGACAACCCCGCGACGAAGGCCGTGGTGGTGAAATATCTCCCCAATATCGCCAACAATCCGCAACTCGGCCTCGCCCGCTCGCTCACCCTCCGGCAGCTCCAGACTTACGCGCCCGACAAGCTTTCCGACGATACTCTCGCCAAAATCGATACCGACCTCGCGCAGGTGCCGACCTCGAAGTGATTTACGATCTGGCGCACTTCCCCTAGGGATTGCCGGCAAGGCAATCTCAGGGAAGTAACGCATGAAGACCCGCGCAGCAGTGGCATTTGAAGCCAAAAAACCCCTCGAGATCGTCGAGCTCGATCTGGAAGGCCCCAAGGCCGGCGAAGTGCTGGTGGAGATCATGGCGACGGGCGTGTGCCACACCGATGCCTACACGCTGGACGGGTTTGACTCCGAAGGCATCTTCCCCAGCATTCTCGGCCATGAGGGCGCAGGGATAGTGCGCGAAGTGGGCGCGGGGGTCACCAGCGTAAAGCCGGGAGATCATGTCATCCCGCTCTACACCCCCGAATGCCGCCAGTGTAAGTCGTGCCTCTCAGGGAAAACCAACCTCTGCACCGCCATCCGCGCCACGCAGGGCAAGGGGCTGATGCCCGATGGCACCTCGCGCTTCAGTTATCGCGGGCAGCCGATCTTCCATTACATGGGCTGCAGCACCTTCAGCAATTTCACGGTGCTGCCCGAGATCGCCGTGGCCAAAATCCGCAAGGACGCGCCTTTCAAGACCAGTTGCTACATCGGCTGTGGCGTCACCACCGGCGTCGGCGCGGTGGTGAACACCGCCAAGGTGCAGGTGGGCGAGAATGTTGTGGTGTTTGGCCTTGGCGGCATTGGGCTCAATGTGATTCAGGGCGCGCGTCTCGCCGGGGCGGGGCAGATCATCGGCGTCGATATCAACCCCGACCGCGAGGAATGGGGCCGCCGCTTCGGCATGACCCACTTCCTCAACAGCAAGGGGCTGAGTCGCGAGGAGGTGGTCGCCGAGGTGGTGCGGCTGACCGACGGCGGCGCGGATTACACCTTCGACGCCACCGGCAACACCGAGGTGATGCGCACCGCGCTGGAGGCCTGCCATCGCGGCTGGGGCACCAGCATCATCATCGGCGTGGCCGAGGCGGGCAAGGAGATCAGCACCCGCCCGTTCCAGCTGGTGACGGGCCGCAACTGGCGCGGCACGGCGTTTGGCGGCGCCAAGGGCCGCACCGATGTGCCCAGGATCGTCGATTGGTATATGCAGGGCAAGATCGAGATCGACCCGATGATCACCCATGTGATGGGCCTCGAAGACATCAACACGGCCTTCGAACTGATGCACGCGGGCACCAGCATCCGCTCCGTCGTGGTCTACTGATCCAGCCACAGGAGGGTGCTTCCGATTAATCGGGCGGCACCAATTCAGACGCAGCGTGCATTTTTATCGGCTGGTTTTTGGATGGGCCGGCTTTTGTAACCTTCGCGTGAAGCATATACGCGCTAGCATCAGGGCAGGATGTGCTGCGTCGAAGGGAGACCGGAATAATGACCTCATCAGTCACCTTCACCTTGAACGGCGCGGCCAAGACAGTGTCGGTCAGCGATACAGGGATGCCCTTGTTGTGGGTTCTGCGCGATGTTCTCGGCCTCACCGGCACGAAATATGGCTGCGGCGTCGAGATCTGCGGTGCCTGCACGGTGCTGGTCAATGGTCAGGCCCAGAAGAGCTGCGATATGGATGTTGGCTCTGCGGCGGGCAAGTCGATCATGACCGTCGAGGGGCTTGCCGCCGATCCCGATGGCCAGAAGGCGCAGGCTGCCTGGGTTTCCTGTCAGGTGCCGCAGTGTGGCTGGTGCCAATCCGGTTTTCTGATGGCCACCGTGGGCGCGATGAAGGCGGGCCACCATGGCAGCAGCATCGCGGGCGAAGTGAACAACATCTGCGTGTGCGGCACCTATCCGCGCATCGCTGCGGCCATGAGCACGCTGTAAGCCCGGCAGAAGGACGATAGCGTCATGACCCAGACCACGCCAATCTCCACCGACCGTCGCGGCTTTGTGGCCGGGGCGGCGGCTGTGGCCACTACCGCGCTGGTGGTGCCGCTCGTCACCCAGAGCGGCTTCACACCCACTACCGCCGCCACGCTGATGAGCAACGGCATGCAGCCCTCGCCCGGCTCGCCGCTGGGGGCCTATCTCAAGATCGATACTAACGATGTGGTGACGGTGATCATTGGCTCCACCGAGATGGGGCAGGGCATCCTGTCGGGCATGGCGCAACTGGCCTCCGCCGAACTGATGCTGGACTGGAGCAAGGTGGAGGCCGAACATTCGGTCACCACCGCCTCCAATGTCGCGGCGATGGGCAATCCGCTGTTTGGCGCGCAGGTCACCGGTGGCAGCACCAGTATGCGTGGCTGGTATCTGCCGATGCGCCAAGCCGCCGCGCAGGCGCGCTATCTGCTATGCCAAGCGGCGGGGCAATTGTATGGCGGCACTTGGGCGCTGGCCAGCGGCGGGCGCGTGGTGCAGGGCAGCACCTATCACAATTTCAGCGATCTGGTGGCCAAGGCCGCCACTATCCTCACCGGCCTTGGCACTGTGCCCACCCAGCCTTTGCAGG
>Ga0007882_10002016_pt1 | contig 11579 bp, 10 predicted proteins | sample CryBogCBH12Aug01_FD_71195 | JGI IMG/M metagenome (GOLD analysis project Ga0007882, IMG submission 71195) | Freshwater microbial communities from Crystal Bog, Wisconsin, USA - CBH12Aug09.1 | ecosystem: Environmental > Aquatic > Freshwater > Lake | place: Crystal Bog, Wisconsin, USA | collected... | reverse complement strand
CGCTTTGCGCACAGTTCGTTATGTATGCCAGCGAAGCTGGCTGCGCAGGCTCCGCCTGCTAGGCCGCGCCCTCAACGGGCGCAATCCCATCCTGCGCCATTGCCGCAGGATGGTCTAACCGTCACCCATCTTCAGGGCGGCGAGAAAGGCTGACTGCGGTATTTCGACCTTGCCGAATTGCCGCATGCGCTTCTTTCCCTCTTTTTGCTTGTCGAGCAATTTTCTCTTACGCGAAACGTCGCCGCCATAGCATTTGGCCAGCACGTCCTTGCGCAGCGCCGACAGGGTTTCGCGGGCGACGATGCGGCCGCCGATCGCCGCCTGGATGGCGATCTGGAACATCTGGCGGGGAATCAGGTCCTTGAGCCGCGAACAGATGGACCGTCCGCGGGCCTCGGCCTGGCCGCGATGAACGATGAAGGCCAGGGCATCAACCGGTTCGCCATTGACCATGATCGTTACCTTGACCAGGTCGCTGTCCTGATAATCGGACATCTCGTAGTCAAAGCTGGCATAACCGCGGCTGATGGATTTCAGCCGGTCGTAGAAATCGAAAACGATTTCGTTGAGCGGCAGGCGATAGACCACCATGGCCCGGCTGCCGGCATAGGTCAGATCCAGCTGCTGGCCGCGGCGCTCGGTGCACAGGCCGAGAATCGGCCCCAGATACTCGTCGGGAACCATGATCGTCGCCTTGATCCACGGTTCCTCGATATGGTCGATTTTCGTCACATCCGGCATGTCGGCGGGGTTGTGCAGGGTCACCAGCTCGCCGCTGGTCATATGGATGCGGTAGACCACCGACGGCGCGGTGGCGATCAGGTCCAGGTTGAACTCGCGTTCGAGCCGTTCCTGGATGATTTCCAGATGCAGCAGGCCGAGGAAGCCGCAACGGAAGCCGAAACCAAGGGCGGCGGAGGTCTCGGCCTCATATTCGAAACTGGCGTCGTTGAGCCGGAGCTTGGACAGGCTGTCGCGCAGTTGCTCAAATTCGGCGGCGTCGACCGGAAACAGGCCGCAGAAGACTACCGGCACATTGGGCTTGAAACCGGGCAGCGGGACGGCGGCGGGACGCCGCTCGTCGGTGATGGTGTCGCCCACCTGGCAGTCCGCCACCGCCTTGATGCTGGCCTGCATGAAGCCGATCTCGCCGGGATAGAGCGCCTCGACGGTGACCATCTTGGGGGTGAAATAGCCGACCGCGTCCACCTGGTAATTGGCCTGGGTGGCCATCATGCGGATCTTCTGGCCGCGCCGCAGGATGCCGTTCTTGACCCGGACCAGGATGATGACGCCGAGATAGCTGTCGTACCAGCTGTCCACCAGCAGCGCCTGCAGCGGCAGTTCGGCGTCGCCCACCGGCGGCGGCAGGCGCGTCACCAGGGCTTCCAGCACCTCGTCGATGCCCAGCCCGGTCTTCGCCGAAATCATCACCGCGCCGCTGGTGTCCAGGCCGATGACGTCCTCGATCTGCTGCTTGACCCGCTCCGGCTCGGCGGCCGGCAGGTCGATCTTGTTCAGCACCGGAACGATCTCGTGATTGTTTTCGATCGCCTGATAGACATTGGCCAGGGTCTGCGCCTCGACCCCCTGGCTGGCGTCGACCACCAGCAGCGAGCCTTCGCAGGCGGCCAGCGAGCGGCTGACCTCATAGGCGAAGTCGACATGACCGGGCGTGTCCATCAGGTTCAGCTCATAGGTCTGGCCGTCCTTGGCCTTATAGGCCAGCCGCACCGTCTGCGCCTTGATGGTGATGCCGCGTTCCCGCTCGATATCCATCGAATCGAGGATCTGATCGCGCATCTCGCGGTCCTCGATGCCGCCGCATTTCTGGATCAGGCGATCGGCAAGCGTCGATTTGCCGTGATCAATATGGGCGATGATGGCAAAATTTCGGATGGTCTTGAGATCGGTCATCGAACCTACAGCTTTGATTTCCGGCGGAACATAGGCCACAAGCGACGGCCTTGGCAATGGCGGCGGCTTGCCGCCCGACCCGGTCGGCCCCATCTCCCGGGCAGACCCGGAGGGAGGGACCCATGCCGCAACTGGCCGAACCGGCACCGCCAGTGGAAACACCGCCACCCAGCGACTGGCCGCGACACGACCTGTGGACCGCCGAATTGCTGGAACTGGTGTCTCACGCCGCCAGGGACTACAAGCGCAGTATCAGGCCCGCAGAGCCCCACCCGTCGCCTTGACCACGGCGGCCACCACCTTGGCGGCCACCGCCTCGATGTCGGCATCGGTGGGTGTGCGGTCGACCGGCTGCAGGGTCACCTGGATGGCGAGGCTCTTCTTGCCCTCGCCGACATGCGGGCCCTCGTAGCGGTCGAACACCGCGACCTCGCTGATCAGTATCTTGTCGGCGCCGCGCGCCGCCTTGACCACCGTCTCGGCGGGAATGTCGCGGTCGAGGACAAAAGCGAAGTCGCGCTCGATCGGTTGGAACGGCGACAGTTTCAGCAAGGTCTTGGCCTTGGTCGCCTTGGCCCTGGGCAGCGGCAGCGCATCGAGGAACAGCTCGAACCCCACCGCCGGACCCTTGACGTCCAGCGCGGTCAGCACCGCCGGATGGATTTCGCCGAACCGCGCCACCAGCTTGGACCCCAGCTTCAGGCAGCCGGAACGGCCGGGATGGTACCAGGGCGCCGATTCGGCATAGACCACCAGGCTGTCGGCCGGGCCGCCGGCGGCGGCCACCGCCGCCAGGGCGTCGGCCTTGGCGTCGAACAGGTCCACCGCCCGCGCCGGCTCGCCCCAATGGCGTTCGGCATGGCGCCCGGCCCGCAGACCCGCCGCCACCGCCGTCTGGTCTTCCGGCCGGTCGCCGTCGAATTGCGGCCCCAGTTCGAACAGAGCGACGTCGCGCAGACCGCGATCGGCATTGTGGCCGGCGGCCACCAGCAGATTGGGCAGCAGGGACGGACGCATGGCGTCGAGATCGCTGGAAATCGGATTGGACAGCACCAGTTCCGGCTTGCCGCCGCCGAACAGGGCGGCGCGCGCCGACGGCAGGAAGGACCAGGTCACGGTCTCCACCATGCCGCGCGACGCCAGGCCGCGGCGCACCCAGGAAGACCGCCGTTGCGACGACGTCAGCACCGGGCGCACGACATCGGGCCGCGGCATCGACAGGGTCGGAATTTCGTCATAGCCGTAGACGCGGATAACCTCTTCCACCAGATCATGCTCGGCCGTGAGATCGGCCCGCCAGCTGGGGGTGGTCACCGCCCATGGCGCCGCGGCGCTGTCCACCTCGCAGCCCAGGCCCTCGAGGATCTGGCACATTTTCGGCTCCGCCACCTCGATGCCGCCGATCCTGGCCACCCGCCCCGGGTGGAAGGTCAGCCTGGTCCGCTGGTCCGGTACCGTTCCCGCCTGGACGATCTGCGACGCCTCGCCGCCGCACAGTTCGATGATCATGCGGCTGGCCAGCTCCGCCGCCGGCAGCACGAAGGCCGGGTCGACCCCGCGCTCGAAACGGTAGCGGGCATCCGACTCGGCGGCCAGATTGCGGCCGGTGGCGGCGATGCGCTGCGGATCGAACAGGGCCACTTCCAGGAACAGGTCGGTGGTGTCCGCCCCGACGCCGCTGGCCTCGCCGCCGATCACCCCGGCCAGGGCCAGCGGCCGGGCGTCGTCGGCGATCACCGTCATCGTCTCGTCAAGCTCGTAGGTCTTGCCGTTGAGGGCGGCCAGCGTCTCGCCGGACCGTCCCAGGCGGGCCCGGATATTGCCCGACACCCGGCGCAGGTCGAAGACATGCAGCGGCCGGGCGCAATCCATGGTGATGTAATTGGTGATGTCGACCAGGGCGGAAATCGGCCTCAGGCCGATGCCGGTCAGCCAGTCCTTCAGCCATTGCGGGCTTTCGCCGTTCCTGACGCCGCGGATGGTGCGGCCGACGAACAGCGGACAGGCGCTTTCGGCGCCGGCCGGGAAATCGAGCGATACGCCTATCGGGCTCTTGAAGCTGCCTTTCACCGGTTCGATGACCAGCGGCTTCAGCCGTCCGACGCCGGCCGCCGCCAGATCGCGGGCGATGCCGCGCACCCCCAGGCAATCGGCGCGATTGGGGGTGATGGCGACGTCGAACAGCGGATCGAGTTGCAGCACCGAGGCCAGCGGCGCCCCCACCGGCGCCGACGCCGGCAGTTCGATGATGCCGGCATGGTCGTCGCCCAGCAGCAGTTCGCGGGACGAGCACATCATCCCCTGCGACATCACGCCGCGCACGCTGCCGGCCTTCAACACCTCGCCGGTGGAGGGTATCACCACCCCCGGGATGGCCAGCGCCACCTTGAGGCCGGCCCGGGCATTGGGCGCCCCGCAGACCACTTCCAGGCTGCCCTGGCCGGTGGCCACCTTGCACAGGCGCAGGCGGTCGGCATTGGGATGGGGCGCCGCTTCCAGCACATGGCCGACGATGAAGCCGGTGAGGCCGGCGGCGGGATCCTTGAGCGATTCCACTTCCAGGCCCAGCATGGTCAGACGATGGGCGATCTGCTCGGGGGTCGCCTGGGTATCGAGATGGCGCTTCAGCCAGGACAGGGTGAACTTCACCGGGCCAGCCCCCCGGTCAGGGTCGGCACATCCAGCGGCACGAAGCCGTAATGACGCAGCCAGCGCAGGTCGGATTCGAAGAAGGTGCGCAGATCGGGAATGCCGTATTTCAGCATGGCGATGCGTTCGATGCCCATGCCGAAGGCAAAGCCCTGATATTCACTCGGATCGATGCCGCAGTTACGCAAGACATTGGGATGCACCATGCCGCAACCGAGAATTTCCAGCCAATCGGCGCCGGCGCCGATCTTCAGTTCGCCACCGGCCCGCGAACAGCCGATATCCACCTCGGCCGAGGGTTCGGTGAACGGAAAGAACGAGGGACGGAAGCGCACCGGCACTTCGTCCACCTCGAAATAGGTTTTGACGAATTCGATCAGGCAGCCCTTGAGATGCGCCATGTTGGTGCTGTGGTCGATGACCAGCCCCTCGACCTGATGGAACATCGGCGTATGGGTCATGTCGGAATCGCAGCGATAGGTGCGCCCTGGGATGATGACCCGGATCGGCGGCTTCTGCTTGAGCATGGTCCGCACCTGCACCGGCGAGGTGTGGGTGCGCAGCAGCAGACGCGAGCCGTCCGGCTTTTCCGGCAGGAAGAAGGTATCGTGCATCAGCCGCGCCGGATGGCCGGGTGGGAAATTCAGCGCCGTGAAGTTATGGAAATCGTCTTCGATATCCGGTCCCTCGGCGACAGCGAAGCCCATCTGGCCGAAGATCGCCACCACCTCGTCGATGGTCTGGCTGATGGGATGGATGCGCCCCAGCTGTTCGGGACGGACCGTCAGGGTGACGTCGACACGCTCGCGGGCCAGACGCTCGTCCAGGGCAACGGCGTCGAGCACCGCCTTGCGGGCATCCAGGGCGGCGGCAACGGCGTCCTTGAGGACGTTGAGCGCCTGACCGGCGGCGCGGCGCTCGTCCGGCCCCATGCCGCCCAGCTCTTTCATCAGGGCGGTGACAGAGCCCTTCTTGCCCAGCAGGGAAACCCGCTGCTGCTCCAAAGCCTCAAGGTCGGCGGAGGCGGCGATGGCCTCCACCGCTTGCGCGCGAATCCGGTCCAGATCGGCAATCGACATCGGAGCTGTTTGGCCTCAGGCCGCTTTGAGTGCCTGGGCGGCCTGGGCCACCAACGACTTGAAGGCCTCCGGCTCGCGAATGGCGATATCGGAGAGCACCTTGCGATCGAGTTCGATGCCGGCCCTCTTCAGGCCATTGATCAGACGGCTGTAGGTGAGGCCGTTCTGACGGGCACCGGCGTTGATGCGCTGGATCCACAGGGCGCGGAAATTGCGCTTGCGGACGCGGCGGTCGCGATAGGCGTAGGTCAGCGCCTTCTCGACCCGCTCGATGGCGATGCGGAAATTGGTGCTCGAGCGGCCGCGATAGCCCTTGGCCAGCTTGAGGATTTTACGATGCCGGGCGTGCGTCGTGACGCCCCGTTTTACACGCGCCATGGCTTAGTTGCTCCCGTAAGGCAGATAAAACTTCTTGATCGCGGGCTGATCGACATCAGCGACCATGAACGTGCCGCGAGCCTGACGTTTCATCTTCGAGGTCTTGGCGGTCAGACAATGGCGCTTGAAGGCGACATTGGCGCGTACCCTGCCTTTACCGGTGAGCTTGAACCGCTTTTTGGCGGAGCTCTTGGTCTTCATCTTGGGCATTTTCGCTTCCTTGCAAAAATAGAATGAGCGATTCATGACCGACGAGGCATGCCCTGTATTCCGCCCCGTCCGGTCGATGGAAGCCGGGTTTATAACCCCCGTCCCGATGCAATGCAAGCCGTCTTGAGGCCGGCGAATGCCGGAATGGCTGGACCTGTGGCCGACCGCGGTGGCGCCGCTCAGCGCGGCGCCATCACCATAACCATCTGGCGGCCTTCCAGCTTGGGAAACTGTTCGACCTTGGCCAGGTCGTCCAATTCCTCGCGCACACGGTCAAGCACCTTGGCGCCGAGATCCTGGTGGGCCATTTCGCGGCCGCGGAATCGCAAGGTCACCTTTACCTTGTCGCCTTCCTCCAGGAATTTGCGCATGGCACGCATCTTCACCCCGTAATCGTTGTCGTCGATATTGGGACGAAGCTTGATTTCCTTGACCTCGATGATCTTCTGCTTCTTCCGCGCCTCGTTCTTCTTTTTCTGGACTTCGTACTTGTATTTTCCGTAGTCGAGAATTTTACAAACGGGCGGATCGGCATTGGGAGACACCTCGACAAGATCGAGGCCGACTTCCACTGCCATGGCGAGCCCTTCGCGGAGAGAGACGACCCCGACCATTTCCCCATCGGCGTCGATCAGCCTGATGGTCCGGGAATCGATTTCGGAATTGACGCGGGGACCTTCCTGGTCCTTAGGCGCCGCAACGGGTGGCTTGACTATGAAATTCCTCCACTGTTCGTTTCACAAAGATCAGGCGCGGTCCCCCTTCAGGCCCACGCGCCCGGTTTCAGGCGCCCGGAACAGCCGCCTCGCTCACCAGTTTAGCCACCGCGTCCCCGAGCGCAAGAATTTCTTGGGCTGCCCCGCCCAGACGGCGTAAGGCGACGCTGCCGGTTTCCCCTTCGCGTCGACCGACGACCAGCATCACCGGCACTTTGGCCAGGGAATGCTCGCGGACCTTGAAGTTGATTTTCTCGTTGCGCAGATCGATCTCGGCCCGCAATCCGACCGCCTTGAGGCTGGCCAGCACCGTCCGGGCGTAGTCGTCGGCATCGTTGGTGATGGTCGCCACCACCACCTGAACGGGAGCCAGCCACATCGGAAAGCGTCCGGCATGGTGTTCGATGAGAATGCCGAGGAAGCGCTCGAACGACCCCAGCACGGCCCGGTGCAGCATCACCGGACGGCGTTTCTGGCCGTCCTCGGCGATATAGGAGGCATCCAGGCGCTCGGGCAGCACGAAATCCACCTGCAATGTGCCGCATTGCCAGTCGCGGCCGATGGCATCGCGCAGCACGAATTCCAGCTTGGGGCCGTAGAACGCGCCTTCGCCGGGATTGAGGGTGGTCTCGAGACCGGCCGCCGCCGACGCTTCCAGCAGGGCGGCCTCGGCCCTGTCCCAGGTCTCGTCGGCACCGGCACGGATGGCCGGCCGGTCGGAGAACTTGACCCGCACGTCTTCGAAACCGAAATCGCCGTAGATGGCTTTCAGCAGTTCGCAGAAGGCGACGGTCTCCGAGGTGATCTGGTCCTCGGTGCAGAAGATATGGGCGTCGTCCTGGGTGAAGGCGCGCACCCGCATGATGCCGTGCATCGCCCCTGACGGTTCATAGCGGTGGCAGGAGCCGAACTCCGCCATGCGCAGCGGCAGGTCACGGTAGCTTTTGATGCCGACGCGGAAGATCTGCACATGGCAGGGACAGTTCATCGGCTTGACCGCCAGCATCCGCTCATCCTGGGTGAGAACGGTGAACATGTTGGCGCCGAACTTTTCCCAGTGACCCGAGGCCTCCCACAACGACCGGTCGACCAGTTGCGGTGTCTTCACCTCGACATAGCCGGTGGCTTCCAGCCGGCGGCGAATATAGGCCTCGACCGTGCGCCACAAGGTCCATCCCTTGGGATGCCAGAACACCGACCCAACCGCTTCGTCCTGCTGGTGGAACAGTTCCATCTCGCGCCCCAGGCGCCGATGGTCGCGCTTCTCGGCCTCCTCCAGCATGGTCAGATGGGCCTTCAGCTCCTGCTCGTCGAACCAGGCGGTGCCGTAGATGCGCTGCAGCATCTCATTCCTGGAATCGCCGCGCCAATAGGCGCCGGCCACCTTCATCAGCTTGAAGGCCTTGCCCAGTTTGCCGGTCGACGGCAGATGCGGCCCCCGGCAGAGATCGATGAAGGCGCCCTGGCGATATAGGCCGATGGCCTGGCCGTCGGGGATCGAGGCGATGATTTCCGCCTTGTAGGCCTCGCCCATGTCCTCGAAGAAGCGAACCGCCGCGCCGCGCTCCATCTCCTCGCGGAGGATCGGCTCGTCGCGGGCGACGATAGCCTGCATGCGGGCTTCGATCAGCGCCAGGTCGTCGGGGGTGAACGGCACCGGGCGGGAGAAGTCGTAATAGAAACCGTTTTCGATGGCCGGTCCGATGGTCACCTGGGTCTCGGGATAGAGCTCCTTGACTGCCTCGGCCATCACATGGGCGGCGTCATGGCGCAGCAGGGCCAGGGCGTCGGGATCCTTGCGGGTGACGATGGCCACCTGGGCATCGGCGGCGATCACCGTCGCCAGATCCTTCATCACCCCGTCAACGCGCACCGCCAGCGCCGATTTGGCGAGGCCGGGACCGATGTCGCGGGCGATTTCGGCGCCGGAGACCGGTCGATCATACTGGCGCTGGCTGCCGTCGGGCAGGGTGATGGCGATCATGGGCGTAAAAACCGTACCGTTTCCTGAGGAGCCGAGGACATTAAGCGGATTCTCCTGCCTGTCAAGCCAGGCGCCTAAGCGCCGCCTCGACCTCGTCCTCGCCGAGCTGGGCGAGGTCGTCGCGACGGAGCAGCGTCACCCGCCCGCGCGGGGCGCAGAGGTCGGGATCCGAGGCGGCGGAAAACAGCACCACCGCCGGGCAGCCGACGGCGGTGACGAGATGCATCGGGCCGGTATCGTTGCCCACCGCCGCCACCGCCCGGCGGGCCAGGGCGGCGATCTCGGCGAAGCCGGTGCGGTCGGTCAGCGCGCGCGCCGCCGGACAGGCGGCGGCGATGGCGTCCAGCGCCGGACCGTCGGCCGCCGTCCCCAGCAGCAGGCTGGCGATGCCGTCCGCCGCCAGCCGCCGGGCCAGGGCGGCGAAGCGCTCGGCCGGCCAGCGCTTGCCCGGCCGGTGCGGGGCGCCGCCGGGGATCATCAGCACGAACCGCTGTGGCAGGTCGAAGCCGGCAAGGTCGGCGGTCAGCCAGGACAGGTCGGCCGGCGGCACCGTGGGGATGCCCGCCATCGCCAGCTGTTCGGCCTGGCGCTCGATACTGTGCATGCTGTCGCGGCCGGGATTGTCATGGGGATGCGAACATCCGGCGGCGATTCCCGACCACGGCGGACCGCCCATGACATGGAAATAGCCGGAGCTGCGGTCCGAGGTCTGCAGGTCGTAGACCATGTCGAATTTCCGCCGCCGCAGCAGCTTGCGTAATTTGAGCACACCGACTACGTCCCAGGCCTTGGGACGGGTATCCACCCAGACCTCGTCGAACCAGGGGCTGGCCTCCGCCAGGGCGGCGAAAGGCCGGGTGGTCAGCAAGGTGACGCGGTCCTGCCGGTGATGTTCGCGGATGGCGGCGAAGGGGCCGCAGGCCTGGATGAAATCACCCAGGGCCGATAGCTTGATCACCAGCACCTGCCTCAAGGAGCGACGGCCTTGGCCGGGTCGAGTCCCAGCACCTCGGCGTAAACCCCGAGGGTGCGTTCGCACATCAGTTCGCGCGAGAAATTGCGGCGCACGAAGTCGATGGCCAGCGCCGCCCGCGCCGCCCGTTCCTCGGCGGCGATGGCCAGCACACGGTCGATGGCCAGCGCCAGGGCGCCGGCGTCGCCCGGCGGCACCAGCAGGCCGGTCTGCCCATCCATGACGTTTTCGCGACCGGCCCCGTTGTCGGTGGCGACCACCGAGCGGCCCATGGCCTGCGCCTCGACGATGACCCGCCCGAAAGCCTCGGGGTCGGTGGAGGCCGAGACCACCACATCGGTCAACATATAGGCCGCCGGCATGTCGTTGCAGTCGCCGACGATATGCACCACCTCGGCCAGGCCGCGAGCGGCGGCCAGGGTTTTCAGTTCCTGGGCATAGGCGGTGCGGCCCTGGTCGGCGCCCACCAGCAGACAGCGCAGGTCGCGCCGGCCGAGCAGCGCCAGCGCCTCGATCAGCACCGTCTGCCCCTTCCATCGGGTCAGCCGGCCGGGCAGCATGATCACCGGATAGCCGTCGGGCAGGCGCCAGCGCTGGGCCAGCTGGATGATCCGTTCGGGACTGACCCGCGCCGGATCGAACCTCTCCAGGTCGATGCCGCGATGGATCACCCGGATGCGCCCGGCATCGATGCCGTAGACGGTCTGCATGTGGTCGGCGATGAAATGGCTGATGGCAATCACCCGCTCGCCGCGGGTCATGATGGCGTTGTAGGCGTTCTTCAGGCCGAACAGCCCCAGATTGTAGGTGCCGTGAAAGGTGGTGAGGAAATGCCGGCCGCTGCGCTGGGCGGCGAAAAAGGCGCTCCAGGCCGGGGCCCGCGACCGCGCATGGACGATATCGACATTATGGTCGCGGATCAGCTCTTCCAGGCGGGAGATGTTGGCGCGCATGACCAGAGGGTTCTTGCTGTGCACCGGCAGAGGAATATGGTTCACTCCCATGCGATCCAGCTCGCGGACCATATGGCCGCCCGAGGATACCACCAGCGATGTCCAGCCGGCGGCCTTGATGGCCCCGGCGACGTCGATGGTGCCGCGCTCGACGCCACCGGTGAGCAGTGCCGGCAGGACCTGCAGGACCACCGGAGGCCGGTCGCCGGCGGCGAGCGATGCGGCTTTTGGTGTCGACGGCATGAAAACCTTGAGGACCCCTGGCTGATGACCGAACCAAACGACAAGCACCCACCTGCCGAAGGCGGCGGGATATTAACACGCAGCGACGGCTCCACAATCGCCTACAACAGGCTGGCCGGAAAAAACCCCGGCGTCGTCTTCCTGCACGGCTTCAAATCCGACATGACCGGCGGCAAGGCGCTGGCCGTCGAAGCGTTCTGCCGCGACCGTGGCCAGGCCTTCGTCCGTTTCGACTGCGGCGGCCACGGCGCCAGTTCGGGACGGTTCGAGGACGGCACCATCGGCCAGTGGCTGGACGACGCCGTCGCCGTCATCGATGTGCTGACGGACGGCCCGCAGGTTCTGGTGGGGTCCAGCATGGGCGGCTGGCTGGCGCTGCTGCTGGCGCTGACGCGGCCGCGCCGGGTGGCGGGGCTGCTGGGCCTGGCCGCCGCCCCCGACTTCACCGAGGAACTGATCTTCGACGCCTTCACGCCC
>Ga0007882_10002015_pt1 | contig 11580 bp, 5 predicted proteins | sample CryBogCBH12Aug01_FD_71195 | JGI IMG/M metagenome (GOLD analysis project Ga0007882, IMG submission 71195) | Freshwater microbial communities from Crystal Bog, Wisconsin, USA - CBH12Aug09.1 | ecosystem: Environmental > Aquatic > Freshwater > Lake | place: Crystal Bog, Wisconsin, USA | collected... | reverse complement strand
TTGCCGCCTGGCTCCGTGCCGCTTGGTGATCCGAAAAATTTTCCCGAAACCAAAATGGATTTTCCCATCGCTGCGGGACCGTTCGCCCCGACTTGGGATTCCATCAACTCCAATTACCCCGGCAGTCCTGCGTGGTTGCGCGACGCGAAGGTTGGCATCTGGGTGCATTTTGGTCCGCAATCCGCCGGTCAGAGCGGCGACTGGTATGCGCGCCGACTTTATGATGCTTCCAAACCTGCCTACACAAATCACCTCAAAAATTTTGGTCATCCATCGGAATTTGGCTACAAGGATGTGTTGCGCGATTGGAATCCAAAGCAACTAGATCCCGCCGAACTCGTCAAAACGTATCACGCAGCCGGCGCGCGCTTCCTCATCATCCAAGGCGTGCATCACGACAATTTCGACAACTGGAATTCGCACTATCAGCCGTGGAATTCCGTTAACCTTGGGCCGCACCGGGACTTGCTCGGCGAATGGTCGGCGGCGGCGAAGAAACTGGGCATGCATTACGGCGTCGCCTTTCATCACGAATACACCTGGTGGTGGTATCAACCCGCCTTCGGCAGCGACCCCGCCGGGCCGAAAGCCGGCGTGCCGTATGATGGCAACCTCACCAAGGCCGACGGCCGGGGCCAATGGTGGGACGGCTACGATCCGCGCCTGCTCTATCCCATCAACCTGCGGGAGTATGCCCACATCAACGACACCGAAATCGGCATTGCCGCCACGCAAGGCATCTTCTCCCGGCACCTGGATTACGCCCGGTGGTATGCGACTTGGTGGGCGCTGCGCATCATGGATGTGATTGACCAATACGATCCCGATTTCATTTACACCGACGGCAATTCCACGCAGCCGTTCAGCGGCGATCACAGCGGGTCCGGCTTCAAGTGCGATGCCGCGCCGCGCGTCGTGGCGCATTTTTATAACCACACGCTGGCCCGGCGCGGCCAGGTGGACACGTTTAGCATCATCAAGTTTCATCCGCCCTGCAACGGCATCGTCAACACGGAGGAGAGCGGTTTTCCGGCCAGGGTGAAAACCGACCAGCCGTGGATTGGTGAGAACGCCGTGGGCGACTGGTTTTACGCGCCGGATTTTACCTACGATGCCGGCGCGGTCATCCGCTGCCTGCTGGAGTATGTTTCGCGCGACGGCAATTACGCCGTCTGTGTTTCGCTGCAGCCGGATGGTTCGCTGGACGTCGGCAGCCGGGCCATGCTGCGGGAGGTGGGCGCCTGGCTGGCGGTGAACGGCGAGGGCATTTACGGCAGCAAGGCCTGGGCGAAGTTGGGCGAGGGCAACAATGCCAGCGGCAAACTCAAAGTGTTGCCGGCCGGGCCGCTCGGGCGCAAACAGGCGGAGTTCCGGTTCACCCCGGATGATTTCCGGTTCACGGTGGGCAAGGATGGTTCACTTTATGCGTATTGCCTGACGGTGCCGGCGGGCGGCACCACGGTGAAAATCAAGTCGCTCAGAACCGGGGTCAAGCTGTTTGGCGGGCCGGTCAAGTCGGTCGCGCTGCTCGGCGGTTCGGAGCAGCTCAATTGGAAACAAACCACCAATGGCCTGGCCATTACGCTGCCCGGCACGGTGCCGGGCAAATATGTGATTGGTTTCAAGATTAACTGAATCGGGAAGGCAAATTTCTGCTATGTCCTGTAGCGGCGGTCTGCGACCGCCGGGGGGGGCGGGGAAAGCGTGGTGGTCAGGGAACTTGTCCCTACCCAACTTTTTTTGGGCAGGATAAAGATGAAGTGCGTGATGATTTTTAGCCAATCGGTTGGCGGTGGGCCACCCCCATCCGGCCTGCGGCCACCTTCCCCCATCCGATGGGGGAAGGAAAAAATAATGGGGGCGTTAACCCAGGGCGGCGCTCGCTTTAGCTCGCTTGCCCTGGGCTGTAATCTCGCATCCCTTCAGGATGCCCATAGCCGCAGCATTGATTCACTGCGGGTTGTCAAATAATCGCGCAACTGCTTTGAGGCTCAGGGCGACTGCCTTTGCGCGCGATTAATCGGGAACGTCCGGGAATTTCCGGTGCGTGCGGGTTTTCCGCGAGGGCGCGGAAAACTGCGCCCGGGGCGGGCGCGCTCCCATACAATTCCGGTTTCCGGGTTTATCTTCCAGTTTGAAATGGCATCGGCAGGCTCGTAAGGAGCGCGGGCTTCAGCCCTAACGATGCAGTTAAAAACTTTTTTACCACGGATGGACACCGATAAACACGGATGGAAAGGCAATTCCTAACGGGTATCCTTGGCCAACCAAAGAGTGCCCCATGCTCGGCGTTCTAAAACCGCCGCCGACCCCGGATTTATCCGTGTTAATCCGTGTCCATCCGTGTCCATCCGTGGTTGAACTGCATCATTCGGGCTTCAGCCCGCTTCAATGACCAAAACGGTCCAGCGCCAGCATCGGCCAGCCCGCTTTCATTTTGGACGCTGAAGCGGCGTGAACGCCGCGCTCCGCTCGCGCCTCGCGCGGGCAACCCTCACCCACCAGGTTCATAGTGCAGTTTCAAACTGGAAGCGGTATTAACCAAAGAAACAATATTCTTCGTTGCCTTCGTTTGCTTCTGTTCAAAAAACGCTCCCGCCTCAGGGCAGGCGCAAGTCCAGTGTGAACGGGAAGTCCGGGTTCAGGTTCACTTCCGGCACGGTGATTTTGCCGGGTGTGTGGTTGAGCCGGAAGAACCGGGACAGGCGGCGGGATTCCGCCTCGTAGCTGTTCACCGGGAAGGTGTCGTAGCTGCGGCCGCCGGGATGGGTGACGTGATAGACACAGCCGCCCAGGCTCCGCTGGTTCCAGGTGTCCACGAGGTCGAACACCAGCGGGGTATGCACGCCGATGGTGGGTTGCAGACATTCCGGGGGCTGCCAGGCGCGGTAGCGCACGCCGGCCACGGCTTCACCATTGGTGCCGGTGGGATGCAGCGGCACACGCCGGCCACCGACGGTGAGGGCGAAGCGGTCGCCAATCATCCCCCGGGCCTTCACCTGCAGCCGTTCGAGCGAGCTGTCCACATAGCGCACGGTGCCGCCCCCGCCGGGTTCCTCGCCGAGGACGTGCCAGGGTTCGAGGGCGGTGCGGATTTCGAGCTGGATGTCACGCTGCTCCAGATCGCCGATGAGCGGGAAGCGGAACTCGAAATGCGGCGCGAACCAGTCGGCTTCAAACGGGTAGCCGGCGGCGCGCAAATCGCGGATGACGTCCTTGAAATCCGTTTCGCAGAAATGCGGGAGCATCCAGCGGTCGTGGATGTCCGTGCCCCAGCGCACGAGCTTGTTGGTGTAGGGTTCCTGCCAGAACTTGGCCACGAGGCCGCGCAGGAGGAGATGCTGGGCCAGGCTCATCTGCGCGTGCGGCGGCATTTCAAACGCGCGCATTTCCACGAGGCCCAGCCGACCGGAACTGCTTTCCGCCGGGTAGAGCTTATCAATGGAGAACTCCGAGCGATGCGTGTTGCCGCTGGCGTCAATGAGCAGGTTGCGGAACAGGCGGTCGGCCAGCCAGGGCGGGGTGTAGCCGAAGTTCTTAAACTGGCGATCCATTTCGCGGAAGGCCACGTCGAGTTCGTAGAGCGAATCGTTGCGGGCCTCGTCAATGCGCGGCGCCTGCGAGGTGGGGCCGACGAACAAGCCGCTGAAGAGCCAGCTCAGCGAGGGGTGGTTCTGCCAGTAGGTGAGCAGCGAGCGCAGCAGGTCGGGCCGGCGGAGCACGGGGGAGTCGGCGGGCGTTTCGCCGCCAATGATGATGTGGTTGCCGCCGCCGGTGCCGGTGTGGCGTCCGTCCACCATGAATTTTTCCGTGCCGAGCCGCGTTTGCCGGGCTTCCTCGTAGAGCACGGTGGTGCGTTCCACGAGTTCATCCCAAGTCTTGCTGGGATGCAGGTTCACCTCAATCACGCCGGGGTCGGGCGTGACGGCGAGCTTGTTTAGGCGCGGATCGCGTGGGGGCGGTTCGCCCTCGATGATGACCGGCGTGCCCAGTTCGGTGACGGCGGTTTCAATGCCGGCGATGAGGTCGAGGTAATCCTCGGTGGTGGCCACGGGCGGCATGAAGACATGCAGGCGGCCGTTGCGGGGTTCCACGCACATGCCCGTGCGGATGATCCAAGGCGCGCTTTCGCCCTGCACCGGGCGGCGGTTGGGATCGAAGTCCGGCGGCAACGGCGGGCGGTCGGGTTCCCGTTCCGGCAAGGGGCCGAGCTTTTGGGCACGCTGACCCGGGCCGTAGCCGGCGGGCGTGGGGGCACCGCCGCCGCGTCGCAGAAAACGCTGGCCGAGCAGTTCCGGGTGGGGACGATACGGAAATTCCTTCGGCAACTCCGGGAGGTCGGGCGCGGAGGGATCCTGCTGGTGGGTCCAGGGGTATTCTTTTTCCGCGACCCAGGGAATGGAATCGAGCGGCAGGCGCAGGCCCATGGGGGAATCGCCGGGGATGAGCCAGAGCGTGTCGTCATCGCGCAAAAACCAGGCGCCGGACATCCAGCCGGCCTGGTTGCCGTAAAAGGCGCGCTTGATGGGTAGGTTGTAGCCGACCACTTCGCCGAGGCCCTGCTGGAAAATCCGCGCGATGCGCTCGCGTTCGAGCCGGCTCTTGAGCTCAGATTTTTCGGGCGTGACATTGGAGGGAAAGCGCCGCTCCTTCCAAGTGTAATAGAAGGCGTCCTCGTAGGCGGCCAGCATGTTTTTGGGGTCGGCCCCAATCACCTGCGCGATGCGGGTGAGCAGTGCCTTCGCGTCCGGCGCCTGGAAGCCGTAATCCTTCGACTCGTCGGCGATGAGGGAGTCATCCTTCCAGATGGGCACGCCGTCCTTGCGCCAGTAGCAGCCGAGGGCCCAGCGGGGCAGTTCCTCGCCGGGATACCATTTACCCTGGCCGTAGTGCAACAGCGAGCCGGGCGCGAATTTTTCGCGCAGCCGTTTGACGAGGTTGCCGGAGAGTATGCGCTTTTTCTGCGAGACGGCGGTAAAATTCCATTCGGGGCCGTCGGGGTCGTCCAGCGAGACAAACGTAGGCTCGCCGCCCATGGTCAGGCGGACGTCGCCGGCCTTCAGGTTGGCGTCAATGGCATGGCCGAGGGATTCGATTTTTTCCCACTGTTCGACGGTGTACGGCAGCGTGACGCGGGGCGATTCGTGCACACGCGTCACCTTCATTTCGTGGCTGAATTCGCACTCGCACTCGTCCAGCGCGCCGCTGATGGGCGCGGCGCTGGAGGGGTCGGGGGTGGCCGCGAGCGGAATGTGGCCCTCGCCAGCGAACAGGCCGGAGGTGGGGTCGAGCCCAATCCAGCCGCCGCCGGGCAGGTAAACTTCCGTCCACGCGTGGAGGTCGGTGAAATCGCGGTCCGCGCCGCTGGGGCCGTCGAGCGACTTCACATCCGGCTTGAGCTGGATGAGGTAGCCGCTGACGAAGCGCGAGGCCAGGCCGCAGTGGCGGAGCAACTGGCAGAGCAGCCAGGCGGAGTCGCGGCAGGAGCCGCTCATTTTTTCGAGCGTCTCCTCGGGCGTCTGCACACCGGGTTCGAGCCGGATGGTGTATTTGATGTCTCGCCAGAGCCGCTGGTTGACGGCCACAAGGAAATCATTGGTGCGCGGCTTTTGCTCCGCCGGCATGGCGCGACGCTGTTCCTTGGTGAGCCGCTTGGTCTCGCCGAGCACATCCTTGCGGATGGCGGCGAGATACCTCATGAACTGGGGCGTGAGCCAGCACTTCCGCTGGAACGGGGCCAGTTCATGGTCCAGCGCGGGGTCGTATTCAAACGGAAACTTCTCCGCCTGCGGCTCCAGGAAAAAGTCGAACGGATTGAACACCGCCATTTCGGCGACTAGTTCCACCTCCACGCTCAATTCGCGGGTCTTCTCGGGAAAAACCAGGCGGGCGGAGTAATTCGCCTGCGGGTCCTGCATCCAGTTGATGAAATGTTTCGCGGGCAGGATGCGCTGCGAATAGCTGAGGATGCGGGTGCGCGAATGCGGCGCAGGGCGGAGCCGCACCACCTGCGGCCCGAGATTCACCGCCCGGTCGTACTTATAATGTGTCTTGTGATATAGCGCTACGTGTATGGACATGGTGTTATGTTCCTAATTTTACTGGCTAACCCACCGTCCGGGACCGGCTTGACGGCCCCCGGGACGGCTCCATAAATGCGGCCGCCGCTCCTCAGCGGTAGTCGTCCAGCGGCTCTGCGCCGATGGTGCCGACCAGTTTTTCCAGATAGGTCGGCGACTCGATGCCCTCCAGGGTTTTCCGGGCGGCAATCAGCCGCGCCGGGATGCCGATTTTTTCGGCGAGATCGGCATGGCTGGGGCGGTGCAAAAATGCGCTCAGGTATTCCTTGTGGCGGCGCAGCAGGGCGCGGTCAATCCGCTGCTTGGCGGTAAGCCGCGCGGCATACCACGGGCTGGCCAGGAGATAGTCGCGGGTGAAGAGCGCCCGGATATCGGGATGTTCGAGGCCCTTCCCCTCGTATTCGTCGTGCTGCATGATGTGCAGCAGCGCCTTCAGCGGCGGGCAGGCGCGGGCGATGCTGCCATCGTCGAAATACATCTGCGCCACGCGTTTCTGGGTGGCGACAATGTTGTCCACGCTGTCGGCAAACACATCGCGGCTCTGGAGTTCGGGCTTGAGCATCGCCTCGGTGAAGACGGCGTGCGGGTGGTTGAACACGCGGCCGAAAAAGGCGTGGACGAACCGCGCATTGATGCGCCAGCCGAGCCGGCTGGCCAGTATTTTACGGCCGCCATGCTCGAAGTCGCGGCATTTCTCCAGAAAGCGATTGGCGATGAGAAATTTCGGGTCGGCCTCCTCGTGGGTGAGGCGGCACCAGACTTCCGGCACAATGAGGCTGACATCATGGTCCACCCGGAAATCCGGGCCGACGCAGCCGGCGGCGGTCACAAAGCCGTGGTGGCCGCAGAGAATCCACGAGACCAGCGCGTTGTTCAGGTCAATGATGGGCGGTAGTGCATTGAACGGCCCCTTGGTCAGCGCGCCCTCGGAACCGGCCCCGGTGGTGGAGGGCGATTTGCCGGTCATGCTGCAAATCATTTCCATGAACAGCTCGGGCAGTTCGAAATAATGGATGGGGTTGTAGCAGGCCAGCGGGCGGACGCCCTCGTCCGGCGGGTTGTTCCGGCGGCCGGCCAGCACGGCGTTCACGGGAGTGAAAAGCGGTTTGCCGGCGGGCACACGGCGGCGGAGGCGGGCGGAGATTTCCGCCAAATACGTTTCGCGGGCGCGCACCAGGTCGGGGCGCTTTTGCAGGTAGCGCGGGTTCTTCGTCGGCTTGCCGTCCACGAGGCGCGGGTTGGCGGTACAGACGTAATACGCGGCCTGCGGGCTGTCCGCGATGGCGCGGATGAACTGCTGCATCGGCGGCGTGAACTGCTGGAAGCTGATGGCGTCGGCAACCATCTCCCGGGCGTCGGCATCGGACAACGGCTCGTAATTGGAGAAAAAGTTGCCGGGCTGGACAAAGTCCTCTTCCGCCTGCTTGTCGTAGCCGCGATGAATCGCATCGTCCGGGCGCTGGAACAGGCGCTGTTCGCAGTTGATGACAAATTTTTGCGAGTGGCTGGGGTCCGCGCCTTCCGGCAGGTTGTCGAGGGCGGTGCCCGGCACCACCGTGGAGGCGCTGATATCATCCTCCATCTGCACCTTTACGGCGGGATGAAAATCCTTGCGCAGCCCGAACGTGCGCCAGGCGCCATTGCCATCGAAGCCGACGCGCAAATAGGTGGTGACGAGCTTGCGGTTGTCGCACTTCAGCTCGTTGCCGGGCGTGCCGTTGATGATGTCCACGCTGAAGTGCGCGCGCCAGTCCGTGCCCCACTCCGGCTTGTAATAGCGTTTCACCACAAAGACCAGTTCCTTGACGTGCTGCGGCACGCTGGCCAGCCAAGCGTTATATTCCGGGGTGTAGTCGTGTTCGTCCGGCGTGAGCAGCTTGATGACCGAGCCGAGCGAGCGGTCCGGCGACAACACTGGGCGGTGATCCAGCCGGGCGGGATCCGCAAACCGCCCCGCGTAGTCGCGTTCCAACAGTGCGGCCACCTGGTCGAAGTCCCGCTGCAGGTCGGCCACAAAGACGGGGCCGGTCAAGATGGCGTCCGTGATGGGCTTGGAGATTTCCGATTTGCCGCCGCCGGAAACGGTCGAGGGCTTGTGGCAGAAGGTGCCTTCCGCCACGGTGCCGACCAGGCGCCATTGCCGGCCGTGACCGGGCGGCTTCTCCATGCGCACCTTGTAGCCGGAGGGGCGCACATAGACGTTGTCTGGCGAGAGGCGAATCCGGCTTTCGCCGCCAGCGACGGGCCAGGACACCGTCTGGGCCTTGAGGTCAAAGTGCGCGCTTTCGTGAACGTAGCAGATGCTCGGGAACCGCCGGTCGGTGGCATAACCCTCGGGCTGGAGTTCCATGATGTCGCCGAACAGGGAAATCATTTCCCCAAAGGAATGGTTCCGGCGGCGCACATGGGTGTCGCCGCTGAACTCCTCGCCCAGGTCGTAACTTTGGAAGACCAGCGCCCCGCCGGCGTGCTCTTCCTCGGCCAGCCCGAACAGGTTCGCCGCGTAGCTCAACTGGGTCTTCACCTCTTTCTTGCAGTAGCCGTAATAGTTGTCCGCGATGATGGTGACAATCACGCCGGTTTCGTCGCGGCAGGTGAGCTTGAAGGCGTTGCCGCCGTTGTAAAGTTCGTCCTCGGTTTTCCAGCACATCCCGTCGCGGCGCTGGCGGGCGGTGGCGGCGTCCCACGCCGGCAGGCCGACGGCCTTTTTGGTGAGCTTGACCAGATGGGGGGCGAGGATGATGCAACCCGTGTGCCCGGTCCAATGCTCCGCATCCAACCCGGCGTCATTCTCCGGCAGGAGCGGGTCGCCGGCATTCTCAAAAATGGCCTCCACGAAATCCAAGTTGCTGACGAGGTTTCCCGGGGCGAAGAAGCGGACTTCCATGCGCTTTTCCGCGATCTGCCCGCGCACTTCCGGGCATACGATTGGGCGCAGCAGCAGCGAAACGAAACATTCCGCCGGGTGCGCCTGCGTGGCGGTGAAGGGCAGGCGCATCAGTTCGCTGGGCGGGGTGAGGGCGAATTGCAGCATCCGGGCCAGCGTGAGCCGGGGCACGGCCAGCTTGTCATCGGGAATGGGCAGGCCGCCCTCGGCGACATGGAAAATGCCCGCCGTGGTGCGCCGGTCACTGCGCGGATTGTGCAGCACGCCCTGCTTGACCCGGTAGGAATTGATGATGTCGGAGGCAAAGTCGTCGCGGTCAAACGGCAGGGACAGCACCCGGGCCAGACCCGGGCGGTCGAGCGTGAATGTGCGGGTGGGCAGCTTGGGCGTGGGGATGTCCTGGAGATAATCGTGGAGAAAATTCTGGATGCGCTGGTCGGCGGGACAGAGGTAATTGCCCAGCAGCCGGTCTTTTTCGCGCGACTGCGCGGCCATGGCGGCGGCGATTTCCACAAATTCGCGGTCGCCCTTGAGCGGCACCGGCTGGCACCCGATCAGGGCCAGCTTGACGTTGATGTGCGCAATTAAATGCGCGGGGAGTCCTTCCGGCCCGCCGGACGGGTTGGGTGCATGACTGTGACTGTTCATTGTCAATTTTGTGCGCGTTACTGAAATTTCCGGCATTGAACCGGTTCCTTGCCCATAACGATGCCTTGACTGTGGCCAATCGCAAGTTTTTTTAGCAGGCGGTGAACGGACGGGCGGCCCGGTTTCAAAATTCAATCGGCTCGTTCAGCTTGCCGCAATGCGGGCAGCGGGAGCGATCCACGTCCGCATCATCCGTGTAAACGTGCTGGCAGGAGCGGCAGCGGAAAACGCGGTCTTCGGGGTGGGCGGGGCCGAAGCGCCGCCGGCGCAACTCCGAAAAGATGCCGACGACAATCAGCGCGCCCAGGGTGACGGTGACGTAGGCCACCAAGATTTGGGAGAAGTTCATGGCGCGTTGGTGGCGGTGGGCGGCACGGTCTGCCAGTGAAAGATGATTTCTCCAAAGGTGGCCTGGTCGGCGGGCGCAAACCGCAGGGTGCGGGCCACGCGCAGGGCGTTGGTGTCGCCGAGATCCGCGCGGTCCCGGGCTTCCAGCGCATTCTCCGGCGGCAGCAAAATCAGCGATGCCACCGTGCCGGCGGCATCCACGAGCGCCTGCACCCGACTGGGAGGCAGTACGGCGTTGCCGGGCAGGGCGGGCAATGACGGCGGGTTCAGCAGCGGCCGGGCAGCGAGGTCGCCGACCACCCGCAGGCTGGAGGCGGCGGTGGCGGGGGCGTCAGCCGCTTCGGGTTGCGCCAGGGCAGGGGCGGGGCGGAAATCGAGTGTGTAGGCGGCGAATTGGTTGGTCCGCACGAAGACTTCCACGTCAGCGCCCGGGCGGTTGGTGTCCCAGTCCAAAAACTGGGGCGGTTCGGCATGGCGATAACCATGCGCGGTGATGGTCACCGGCTGTTGCCAGAGCGGGGCGCCAAAACCATTGGGATGCGGCAGCACGAACAGGGTGGGATCGTAAAGGGCAATCAGTTCGTTGGCTGGCGAGGCCAGTTGCAGGTGCGGCACGCGGGCTGGCGCGCGCGGTGCGATAGCCTTTTTGCCGCCGAACAGGAACAGGGCACCAACTTGCACGGCAAACACAAAGATGGTAGCCCAGACGAGCCGGCGGCGAGACCAGCCAGTGTCCGGCGGGGGCGGCGGCAGCGGCGAATCGGCGGGGGCCTCGTTCATGGGTGGCCGGGGGAATCGGTGACGCGCGGCAGCGTGGCCAGCAAGGTGTTGGTGATGCCAGCGGTGCGGGCCAGCATGACTAGGCGCGCGAGGGTTTCGTAGGTCACCCGTTTGTCCGCATGAATCACCAGGGTGGGCGGCTCACTGGTGCGACTGGCGGCGGCGGCCAGGCTGTTGGTCAGCTCCGGCTCGGAAATCATCCGGTTCTGGTAATACAGGATGCCCTGGCTGTCCACGGCCATGGCGACCACGGGTTGCCCGGCGCCGGGCAGGTCGTTGGCCACCGGCGGTTGCAGGGGAATGCCGGGCACGGGGAGCAGACCGGCGAGCGCCAGGAAGATGACCAGCAAAAAGAACACGGCGGCAAACGGCGCGATGTCAAACGGACTGCGCAGGATCCGGGCGTTGCGCGGAAATTTCATTTGCCGTTCTCGGTGACGATGTTGACGATTTCGGCGGCGGCGCGCTCCATGTCGAGGACGATTTTGTTGACGCGGCTGACGAGATAATTGTAGCCGGCATGGGCGGGAATGGCCACGGCGATGCCGGCGGCGGCGCAGATGAGGGCCGGCCAGATGTCGCCCGCGAGCTGGTGGATATTGGCATACAGGCCGGCTTCCTCTAGGTGCCGGAAGAGGCCGATGAAGCCGATGAGGGTGCCGAACAGGCCGAGCAGCGGCGCAATCTGGGCAATGGTGGCGATGAGGTTGAGCTTTCCTCGAGCCGGGGGACTTCGATGAGGCCGGCCTCCTCCACAGCTTCGCGGACGCGTTCGCGGCCGAGTTCACGGTTAAGGATGGCGGCCTTGACGAGGCGGGCGACCGGGCCGGCGGTGGC
>Ga0007882_10002014_pt1 | contig 11589 bp, 9 predicted proteins | sample CryBogCBH12Aug01_FD_71195 | JGI IMG/M metagenome (GOLD analysis project Ga0007882, IMG submission 71195) | Freshwater microbial communities from Crystal Bog, Wisconsin, USA - CBH12Aug09.1 | ecosystem: Environmental > Aquatic > Freshwater > Lake | place: Crystal Bog, Wisconsin, USA | collected... | reverse complement strand
TGAGTCTGCATATTTCATGTTTGGTGCTGGGGGCAACTACGTATGGATTGATCCTGAGTTAGATGCTGTCGTTGTAGTTAGGTGGATAGATCCTGCTCATTTTCCTGCCTTCACCCAAAAAATGGCTCTAGCGCTCATTTAACCGGCATAACAGTTCAAAAAAATGAGCCTCATAGACTCTACATTATTCGTCCCAAGATTAGAGAAGTTATATTGAAAACCTGGAGACTAACTAGTTGGATCCAAACGGCCATACCCGAATTGCCCGAACTTGGCACAAGGCAAAAGCTCAGAGCTTGCTTAGGTGCAGTCTTTGGGATTTTAATTACGGCCGCAATTAGCACGCTAATTACACCTACAGAGGAGGGTCGACTCTGGCTCATCGCTCCAATGGGAGCCTCTGCCATTATTTTATTTACCCTTCCCTCTAGTCCTCTTGCACAACCGTGGTCCATTATTGGAGGCAATCTGATAAGCGCATTGGTGGGTATCACTTGCTTGCACATGTTTAATTCAACCCTGGTGTGTGTGAGTGTTGCCATTTTTGTAGCTCCTTTGCTGATGCTCTCACTTAGGTGCTTGCATCCACCAAGTGGTGCTGTAGCTATGCTAACAATTTTAGGAGGTGACGCAGTAAAAGATCTGGGCTATATGTTTGTCATTAGTCCAATTGGCCTCAATACTGTTTTATTGGTGATGTGTGCGGTTATATATAACAAAGCCACAGGACAAAATTACCCACACTTGAAATCTATCAGGCAAAATGACAGAGATAATTCCACGCAAATCTCAACGGCCTCCTCTGCCGGTCTCATTAAAAGTGACTTAACAGCGGCACTAAGGCAATCCAAACAATTAATAGATGTAGACATTAATGATCTGGAGAGCTTATTTCTTCAAACAGAGCGACTTGCATATAACCGTCGATCTGTAGGACTTCAGTGTCAACAGGTTATGACTAAAAATATTGATACCCTTGAATTTTCAACCGAACTCAATGAGGCTTGGCAAATCATTAAAAAACGTAATATGCAAGCCCTACCCGTATTATCTCGGGGTGGTCATTTATTAGGAATCGTAACTCGATCGGACTTCCTAAGAGAGGTGGAGATACATGAGTTCTCTAGATTTAAAACACAACTAAAGAATTTATTAAAGAAAAATAATAATTCAACTTCAAATAAGGCTGAGGTTGTGGGTCAAATAATGCGTACAAATATTCAAACCGCACTAGATACCAGTCCCATGATCGACTTGGCACCTTTGATGATTGATCAAAAAATAAGACACATCGCAGTAGTGAATGAGCGAGGTCTATTTGTAGGAATGATCAATCAGACTGATATGATTTCAGCACTTTATCAAACCACTCTTGGATTAAAACACCAATAGAGTTGCGATCTGTAAGCTTGATCATCAAACAATCCGACTCACTGTGATTTAGGTAAACCAGCACCTAATGCTTTGTAAAGTGTAAACTGATTAGCAACTTGTGAGAGTTTAAGGTTGATGAGGTTATGCCTAGCGGCGTACAAAGAACGCTCCGAGTCTAGTACGTTCAAATAGCTGTTAATGCCGTTTTGATATCTAGCTTGTGATAGTTTAAAACTAAGCGCTGTGGCTTCAACAAGTGCTTGTTGAGCAGTAAGCTCATCTTTAATATTGTCTTGAACACTAAGTGAATCTGATACTTCTCGAAAAGCAGTTTGAATTGTTTTTTGATAAAGTTCTAAAGCAATTTTTTGATTAACTTTAGCAGTTTTTAGATTAGCAGAAATTCGTCCGCCATCAAATATTGGTAAGTTGATTTGAGGGACAAAAAGCCACGACTTAGAACCTGCACCAAAAAGACCCGACAGTGCAGGACTAGCAGAACCGTAAAAAGTGGTCATCGTTATACTTGGGAAGTAGGCTGCTCTAGCGGCACCAATGTTTGCATTGGCAGCTATAAGTTGGTGCTCCGCCTCCAAGATATCTGGTCTATTGCGTAGTAAATCTGATGGAATTCCTGGTGAAATAACAGTCACATTCGATTGTGAAAGAAAATCTTTCGGAAGAAGCGCCTCTGGTATGCTCTTACCGACCAGTAAGTTTAGCAAATTAAGGTCTTGTGCAACCAAAGACCTGTAGCGTGAAATATCAACGCGCGCAGTTTCAATTGATGTTCTTGATTGACTTAAATCAAGCTCAGAGATAACTCCTAGATCGAATCTCTTTTTATCAATTTCGTGGGATTTAATCTGCGCATCCAAAGTTTGTTCAGCCAACTGCAAATGCGATTGATCCGCAGAGAGTATGAGGTACTGGGTTGCAACTTGCGCAATCAAGCTAATTTTTACGGATAATGCGGCTTGAGAAGTACTCAAATACTGCTCAAACGCCGCTGCCTTAAGACTTTGAAGGCGTCCAAACATGTCAAGCTCATAAGCGCTAAATCCGAGGCCGCCGCTGTAATCATGCATGATCGTGTCTTGACCAGATACAGTTAATTTAGCAGGGGTTTTGTTTGAAGTGTTAGTGACACTGGCGTTAATCTGTGGGAACAAACTGGCTTGTGAAAAATTAAACTGCGCCTGCGCTTTCTCAATTTGCAGAGCAGCAATCCTAAGATCTCGGTTATTTATTAGTGCTAGATCTATAACAGCTCGCATCACCGGATCAACAATAAAGTCTTGCCAAAGAATAGATTCAACAGATACCGGAACATTCTTGGCCAATTTACTTTGAGTGTCTTCTTTATTTAAGTTTGAATCACTACTTGGAAATTTGCCTTCGATACTAGGAATAGGTCTTTCATATTTTGGAATCAGCGGTGTACAACCCTGCAATACGCATAAAGTCAGGGCTACACCTACAGTGTTACTCAAAGCACTTATGGCAAATATTTTAGGCATACGGGTAGTTTTATGATGAAGAGTACGCATATACATTCTAGGTTTTTGAGGATCCAAATTGACTTAAATCGCCCTTGTCTTTAAAAACCTTTCGAATCCAAACGAATGAGAGTGGAACAAAGAAAATACCCAAAGCAGTTGCAGATATCATTCCGCCTAGCACGCTGGTTCCAATCGCATTTTGAGCGCCTGAACCCGCTCCGTGACTAATCGCCAGCGGTAGAACACCGAATCCAAAAGCTAATGAAGTCATCAAAATTGGCCTAAGTCTCATCCTAACTGCCTCCAGCGTTGACTCCACCAACTCGCCACCGGCCTCCATTTGAGCTTTTGCAAATTGAACAATCAAAATTGCATTTTTCGCAGATAGACCAACCGTCGTTAAAAGACCCACTTGAAGATAAACATCATCTGCAAAGCCCCTTAAAGAGGCCGCCAATACAGCCCCCACAATTCCGAGCGGAACTATTAATATTACAGAGAAAGGAATAGCCCAACTCTCATACAACGCAGCTAGACATAGGAATACAAATAAAATTGAAACAGTGTACAAAACTGGTGCTTGATTACCAGAGCTACTCTCTTGATCAGAAATTCCAGTCCACTCATAGCCAATTCCCTCTGGCAGCTGTGAAACAAGTTTAACCATTTCTTTTAAAGCCTCCCCTGAGCTTTTACCGGGGGCAGCTTGACCTTGAATTTCAATAGACGGTAACCCGTTGTAGCGCTCTCTACGAGGGGAGGCGTAGGACCAACGTCCAGTTGAAAATGCGGAGAATGGAACCATTTCTCCCTTGTTATTTTTTGCAAACCATCGGTTGATATCTTGGGGCAACATCCTGGACTCTGCTGCACCTTGAATGTAGACTTTCTTAATTCGCCCCTTGTCAATAAAATCATTTACATAAGCACTACCTAAGGCAGCGCTAATTTCCGTATTAATCTCTGTAAGCGATAGGCCCAGTGATGTCGCCTTTAATTGATCAATATCTAATCGGTACTCGGGCGTATCATCTTGTCCATTTGGTCGGACTGCAAACAAAATGGGATCTTTACTTGCAAGCCCGAGTAGTTGATTTCTAGCTTGCATTAATTTGTCATGACCCAAAGCGGCGTTATCTTTGAGCTGCAAATCAAAACCTGAGGCGTTACCAAGCTCAAGCGCAGCTGGAGGGGCGAAGGCAAACACCTTTGCATCGCGAATTTGACCAAACGCTTTCATAGCTCTACCAACAATGGCTTGCACGCGTTGATCCGGGCGTTTGCGTTCATCCCAGGGCTTAAGCCTCACAAATGCTAGACCTGCATTTTGACCACTTCCGCCAAAGCTATAACCGACAACACCAAACATAGTTTGAACGTTCTCAGCCTCTTCTACTAAAAATTGATGCTCAACGGCTTTAACAACTTCAAGTGTTCTTTGTTGGGTTGCTCCTGCAGGCAAGACAATTTGGGAATACAAAACACCTTGGTCTTCATCCGGCAAAAACCCACCTGGTTGATAAGCAAATAACACTCCCATTAACACCACGATAGCAGCATATATGATGATATAGGGGGTTGAGCGCTTAAGAATTTTGGAGACTACGCTTTGATATCTCTGACTGTTGCTTTCAAAATTTCTGTTGAACCAACCAAAGAAGCCTCGAGTTTGTAGAGTCTCCCCTTTCTCAACCGGTTTGAGAATAGTTGCACAAAGTGCAGGAGTTAGAATCAAAGCCACGATGACAGATAAAATCATCGCTGAGACCACAGTAATAGAGAACTGGCGATAGATAACCCCTGTTGACCCACCGAAAAATGCCATTGGAACGTAAACAGCGGACAACACTAAAGCAATACCCACTAAAGCTCCGGTGATCTGTCCCATTGACTTTTGCGTAGCCTCCTTAGGACTTAGTCCATCTTCGTGCATCACCCGTTCAACGTTCTCAACCACCACAATCGCATCATCCACAAGCAATCCAATTGCAAGCACCATGGCAAACATGGTAAGCGTGTTAATTGAATATCCAAATGCATTCAAAACTGCAAAAGTACCTAACAAAACCACCGGTACAGCGATAGTCGGAATCAAGGTTGCTCTAAAATTTTGCAAAAAGAGATACATCACCAAAAATACCAATACAACTGCCTCTAATAAGGTTTTAATAACCTCTTCGATTGAGAGTTTCACGTAGGGGGTTGTGTCATAGGCGACTACGGCCTTCATGCCAGGTGGGAAGAACTTGGATAGCGCTTCAATCTTTGCTTTAACAGCAACAGCTGTATCCAAAGCATTTGCCCCCGTTGACATTTTGATAGCGATACCAGTTGCAGAATGAGTATTGAATCTGGCTAGGGTGCCGTAGTTCTCACTACCAAGCTCAATCTTAGCTACGCTGCCCAGCAATACTGCACCTCCTGAGGGGGTGGTTTTTAAGATGATTTTTTTAAACTGCTCTGGGGTTTGGAGTCTACTTTGCGCCGTGATTGTTGCGTTAAGTTGTTGACCTTTAACAGATGGAGTACCGCCTAGTTGCCCAGCAGATACCTGGGCGTTTTGGGCTTGAATAGCACTAATAACTTCAACAGGAGTTAGTTTAAATGCAGTTAACTTAGCCGGGTCAAGCCAGATTCTCATCGCATACTGCGCACCAAACATAGTTACGTCACCAACCCCCTTAACTCTGCTGACCGTATCCATGACGTTAGCAGCTACATAATCGGCCAAGTCAAACTGAGTCATACTATCGTCTTCAGAGACAAACGCCATAACCATCAAAAAGTTCTTGGTGGATTTAGCAACTGTGAGACCCTGTTGTTGAACAACTTGAGGGAGCAGTGGCATAGCAAGCTGCAGTTTATTTTGAACCTGAACCTGTCCGATATCCGGATTGGTACCGTTATCAAGTGTGAGCGTTATGTTTAAGGCGCCTGATGAATCGCTACTTGAGGACATATACCGAAGTCCATCAATGCCCTTCATCTTTTGTTCGATCACCTGAGTTACTGAATCTTCAACAGTTTGCGCAGATGCACCAGGATAGTTACCGGTTATGGAAATAGCCGGCGGGGCAATTGCAGGATACTGTGCAACGGGTAGTGTGACAATTGAGATAGCGCCAGCCATCATGATCACAATAGCGATAACCCATGCAAAGATGGGGCGATCTATGAAAAATCGTGACATAGTAGATCAGCCTAATTTATTTCACAGCTTTTTCAGCTGATTTTGAAAGTGCTTGCGATGGGTCGGGCATATTTGTGGATTTAGTGGCATCTTGTTTTGAGTCCTTATTCGGCTCCATAGATGAGTCCTTAGTACTGTCCTTAGGAGCGTCTTTTGGCGCAGCTTGCGCAGAACCGCCGGGCTTAATTTTTTGGACTCCATCCACTATCAATTGATCTCCTACGTTCAACCCACTTTTGACGACCCATTTGTCCCCTATTGCCTCACCAAGCTCGAGTATCCTGAGTTCAACTTTAGACTCTTTATTTAAAACAAGAGCGGTTGCATTGCCCCTGGCATCGTGGGTAACGCCTTGCTGCGGGACGACGAGGCCTTTTTCATTGACCCCCTCCTCCAATACAGCTCTAACAAACATGCCAGGCAATAGATCATGCTTAGGGTTTGGAAATACTGCTCTCAAGGTTACCGATCCAGTGCCAGAATCGACCGTGACATCTGAGAATTGAAACTTACCCTCCAAGGCATAAGGAATATTGTCATCAAGGATCAATTTCATTTTGACTGCGTCTTGACCCGCGCGCTTTAAAACTCCAGACTCAAGTGCGCGTTTTATTCGCATTAATTCCGTGCTTGATTGAATAACATCCACATAAATGGGATCAAGTTGTTGCACTGTTGTAAGTGCGTTTGCTTGGTTAGCAGATACAAGCGCACCAGGCGTAATGTTTGAAATCCCAACTCGGCCTGAGATGGGAGATGCAATTTGTGTGTACCTCAGATTAATTTGAGCTGTTTGCATAGCCGCTAAAGCTTGCTTGTAAGAGGCATCTACATCATCATATTCTTGTTTAGATACCGCATTAACCTTGATCAACTCTTTGTAACGTTCAAATTTAAGCTGAATACTTTGTAAATTTGCCTCAGCGCTATCAAATGCAGCCTTATAAAGTGATGGATCTATTTGGTAAAGAAGCTCACCGGCTTTGACGTCCCGACCCTCTGTGAATAGCCTTTTTTGGACGATTCCGTTAATCTGAGGTCTAACCTCTGCGATCTGATACGGAGAGGTTCTACCAGGGAGCTCCGTAAAAACAGATACCCTCTGAGAATTAACCTCGTACACACCAACAAGCGGAATAGTTGGCTGAGATGCTGGGGGGGCGCCCTTGTTACACGCTAGCAAGAGTAACGGCACAACCATTGCAAAAGATGTATTACGAATTTTTTTAAAATTAAATTCAAAAAAAGTAGGTTGAGAACTATACATATTTTAAAAATGTCGCTAGACAAATGTGATGAACAATTAGTCTCTAATTTTAGTGGTATTTGTAGTGATTACAGGCTTGCTTTTGTTTTATATCTTTCAAAATTGCCCGTTAGAGGAATTCAGTCTTAAACTGTCCATTAAGACAATAAGATATTAGCGAATTCAGCGAATCCGGCTCCTCGGTCTGCATTAGTTACCCACTTAGGACGGTGAACTAAAGAGGACTCAAAGTTTGCGATGTTTGAAACACCAACGGTATGTTTAAAAAACTCAAACATTGTTTCATCGTTTAATGAGTCACCAATAAATGCACTCTCCTCAACAATGTCTTCAAGCTCCTTGTTCATTAATTCACGAATCATTACCCTTGTGCTAGACAACTTATCCCAATTACCCCAATGAGCGTTGATGTGTATGGAGCTAGTCTTTACAGTTAAACCTTGATCAATTAAATACTCAACTACTTCTGTAAAGCGATCGCAATTGCCAATTTCTTTTGGATCGCATATTGAATCAATTTCAATAGCTAGGTCAAATATTCTAGAAAACTGATCGCTGGATAAGCAAATACCGGGGAACCGCCTTAAGACAGATCCTTTTAATTCAGATAATCGATTTATGTATGCCTCCCGTTCAATCTGTAGTACAAATTCACGTGTGAGAATACGTTTTGAAAAGCTATCCTTGTGCATGTAAAAAGAACCGCTTTCACCAACAACTGCAAATACAGGCCACATCCTGGCAATACAGTCGCACCATCCGCCAGGACCTCCTGTAACCACGATGACCTTGATACCAGCTTGGGTCAAATCACATACAGCTTGATAAGTCTCGGGCAGTAATCTTCCGTGAGTGGTTATCGTGTCATCAAGATCACTAAAGACGTAACGAATATGTTCAGATATATTGTGGGGGAAAGCTGAAAATGGTTCAGACTTTGAAAGCACGCTCATGCTTAAACATTAATCCAACAAATTAAGTTGGAAGTGTGCATTTTTTAAGCTAAAGTCAACTCTCCAAGACTCACCGGGCAAAAGTGGCCATGCGTCAGTCCAAGTACCAGTCGTTACAACATCGCCGGGCTGAATATCGGTCGCACCTGGACAGGACCTTAACTCTTTGATGAAATAATTTAGTGCCTCTAAAGGACTATCCAATACGTTGGATCCGACTCCAGTTTCCACCAATTCTTTGCCCTTATAAAGGTTAGCCGATGAATTAGCGAGTAATTTAATTAATTCTGCAGCATTTCCTGCTAGGTCTGAGATCATAATCTTTTGACCAATCCCTAACTTTGCATGCAAACCGCTATCTGCAACAGTCTCTGCCGCTGTGAACTTCCAATTAGGCATATGAGACTGAACAATCTCAAATCCAGGCGCTAGCCATTCTATGGATTCAAAAAGCTCATCCAAAGTAGCGCCTATTTTTGGAGTCGATCTAAAGCCAAAAACAATTTCTGGCTCGATCCGAGGCTGACATATATGCTTGAGAGATAAACTTAACTCAGAATTGACCCCATACGATACTGTCGTGTCCCAGACAGTGCCCCACATTGGAGCATAGACTTTGTATAAATCCCATATTTTTCGGTTAGTAAAGCCTATTTTGTAGCCAAGAGGGCGCTCCCCTCTGGCAATTCTGAGAGCTCTAACAGTTAATGCGTCTTGATATGCGGATGAAACAGGATACTGCCCATTAGAATCAAGAGAATGAGGCCAACATTGACCTGAATCGTAGTGACTCAATAATTCATTTGGATTCATGAAAACACACCCTTTTTTGTTAAATTTATTATAGACTTAGGCTGAGTGATCTCAACAAATCCTATACTAGGGTAAATCAGGCGTTCAATACTCAATTTACGGGAGCTTATATGAAGATGTCCAAAATTAAATCAAATCTATTGATAACGTTTTTATGTTTCTTACCCGTATTTTGTTTTGCGCACCCTGGCCACTCCGAATCAATTGGTTTTGCAAACGGATTAATGCATCCCTTAAGCGGATTGGATCATTTCCTTGTCATATTACTTGTTGGATTTTGGAGCGCATTTGCTTTTAAAAAGATCTGGCTGGGTCCTATATCGTTCCTAACTGGAATGCTATTTGGCTCATTTGCAGGCTTATTTATAGCAACAAATCAGACTCTTGAATTTGCAATATCTTTTAGCGTTTTAATTACTGGTTACTTACTCATAACTAACCGCAAAACCTCGGATTTTCTAGGTCAATGGCTGCTTGCATTATTTGGTGTGTTTCACGGATTAGCTCATACGGGTTATCTACCCGCTTTAAATGAGTTCAACTCATACAGTGTCGCTATGGACTTAATTGGACTAGTAACTGGCTCAGCATTGCTTCACGTCACTGGGTTGATATTTGCCCGAAAAATCACCTCCTCCATTCCTTGGGTTACAAAACTCTCCGGTCTAGCAACTTTCTTTTACGGCACATTATTGCTATCACAACTAGCGATTAACTAATTTACAGAACAACTCCTCCAGTCTCGCCAGTCCTTATCCTGTAGGCACTATGGAGGTTTAGTACGAATATCTTGCCATCGCCAATTTTATTGGAACGGGCATTTTCAAGTATGAGTTGAATTACTTCCTCCGCCCGATTGTCATTAACGGCAATTTCAATTTTTACCTTTGGCACCCAGTCATAGTAATACTCCGCCCCGCGGTATATTTCAGTTCTTCCCTTTTGGCGTCCAAATCCCTCAACACTGGATATGGTCATCCCTGAAAAACCCCTTGCAGTCAATGCGTTTCTAACATCATCCAATTTGTGGGGTTTGATAATGGCAAAAATAAGTTTCATCTATAGTCTCATGTCACACTATGAGTCATTGAGCGTAAAACTGGATAGATTTGAGAAGACCATCTTTTGCCACTAAATACCCCGTAATGTCCAACACCTGCCTGTAAGTGATGAGTTTTCATGTAGGCAGGTATCTTGGAGCACAGGTCCTGGGCTGCAAGGGTTTGACCGATACCACATATATCGTCTCGCTCACCTTCAACGGTCAACAGAAATGTTTTTCTAATTTGACTTGGGTTTACTACTCGGTCCTTGAATCTAAGTTCGCCTAACGGAAGTTGGTGTTTTTGAAATACATTCTCAACAGTTTCCAGATAAAAGTCTGCCGATAAATCCATGATTGCAAAATATTCTTTGTAAAAATCTCTTATCAAATCTGCACGCTCATCTTCACCTTTCATCCTGTGATCAAGGAGATCTTTAAAAGATTTTTGATGTCTCTCTAAATTCATATTAAGAAAGGCCATAAGTTGCAAAAAACCCGGGTAGACCATGCGTCCTGAACCTGCAAATTGCAAAGGAACACTTCCAATCAAATTTTGCTTAAACCATTCAATAGGTTTACTCGTGGCCAATTCATTGACCTTGGTCGGATTGATACGAGTATCTATAGGACCCGCCATTAAAATGAGACTTGCAGGTAAACAATCAGCTTTATCCTCAGAGAGTATGCTTGTCGCAGCCAAACATGCTACGGTTGGCTGACAAACACCCATGAGATGTACACCTGAACCAAGGTGGCGCAAACAATCAATGATAGTTTGTACATATGTATCTAAACTAAATTCACCCTTTGACAAAGGAATATCACGAATATTCAACCAATCGGTGACATAAACATCATGGTCTTGCACTAAAGTCTGTATTGTTCCCCTTAGCAAAGTAGCAAAATGTCCGGACATAGGGGCTACTAAAAGAATACGAGGCAATACCTCATCGGTATTCTTCTTAAACCTGAGAAGCCTGCAAAAACTCAACTCCAAGACCTTGGTCTCAAGAACCTCGACTTTAACCTCACCGATACCAGACACAGCCCCTATGTTGAAAGGGGGACATTTATGAGTGAAACCAAGCAGTGCAATCTGCTCGTAATAAGCAGTCATTTTGCGAAGTGGACTTGCTCCTTGGTTGTCATTCCAAGACTGTAAAACATTTTGTGCATTGTCAGCAAACAACCGAATTGGATCGTTCAGATTGGCAACCAACTGATAATTTTGATAGATCATCTTTAAGTACTTATTGAGCATTCGGGTAATAACGCCGTAACGTCTCATGCATAAGTTATGCCTGTTACTGATCCAATAGATAAGGTAAAAGGAGTCATTGAGAATCGGCGATATAAATGATTTAATGGCATATATATTGCACTGGTGTTTTCAAGCTAAAAATGGATAAAGTGCCAAATGTCTAAAACCACACTCAGCATCAGTA